>JAEEGH010013846.1_pt1 | contig 17813 bp, 17 predicted proteins | sample 9134181 | NCBI WGS metagenome assembly JAEEGH01 (sample SAMN16246544, study PRJNA631951) | gut metagenome | biome: gut microbiome; feature: rumen; material: DP-attached | host: Bos | place: Iran: Karaj | collected 2018-10
GCTTCACGGTTTCCCACATAAATAAGGACTGAGCCTATTCTCCTTTCCATTTGAATGTCCTCCGGATCAGATGATTATGATTCCCGCAGCGGCCTTGATGTCAACGCATTGTCTTCATCTCAGCGATGGTGCGGCTTTGATTTGCGGCTGCAAAATTAATGATTATTTTTGTTTGAGAAACAAATCTACCGCAAATCTTACAAAAATATCAATACTCCATCTTGTCCTGCTTCGCTTCCCAAGCGCGGAAAGTCTCAATAGCCTCATCGCGTAGCAAAGGGATGAACGGCACGGAGCGTTCTTCGATGTGTTGTTCCAACTCCCTGTAAATGAAGTCGTCGGCGAAGTCGATGGCGGCGGCATCCTTTTTCGTGTTGCCGTAATAGATGCACTTGATATGCGCCCAATAGATGGCACCGAGGCACATGGGGCAAGGTTCGCAGGAGGTGTAGATAACGCAGTCCGAGAGGTCGAAGGTGCCTAACTTGCGGCAAGCCTGACGGATGGTGTTCACCTCGGCATGGGCCGTAGGGTCATTATCGCGGGTCACGCTGTTCGAACTGCCGGCGACGATTACACCATTTTTCACGATGACGGCCCCGAAGGGACCGCCACCGCTTTTCACGCTTTTGTTGGCGAGGCGGATGGCCTCGCGCATAAAGGTTTTATCTTGTTCGGTGATGTTCATATTTGTTTGTATTTGAAGCAGGGGTTGCGCTACGCTTCAACCCTGCTTAATATCCGTTGTCCCTACGGGACTCCTTTATTTATTTCCTATAGCGAGCTTCCAGCTCGGCGCGGTACTTGTCGGCAATTTCTTTAGCCAAAGCCACGCCATCACCTTCCGGCTCGGCGTTGAAAGTGCCGAGGCGCTCACGCCACCATTGGCCTTCGTATTTGCAGATGCACTCGTGGTAGGCCTTCTCATCGAAAGGCTTTTTGGCATCGATGGCAGCATCCACATCCTTGAAGAATTCCTTCCAACGGTAGGCATAGTAGGTTGCGGTGAGACCTGCCCAAGCTCGGCTGGCGTATTCGTTGAGCAACGCGTCTTCTTCGCCCCAAGTGGTAATGATATTGCGGGCGTTGCTCTCAAAGTAGTCCTTGTCCTCATCGGTGATACCAATGGCTCTCGCATCGCGAATCCAACGACCTACGAGAAAAGCGCTCTCCGTCGCCAAAATGGCATCGGTGTCATCAAGGATGGAGGTCATGGTTTTCTCAATTTGATGCAAGGTTTCATAATCGCCTTCGCGGTAGGCTTTCACATAATCTGCATAAAGGTCGCTGAAGTAATTGCCCAGCATCTGTCTTGTAATATTGACAGCATCGAAATAGCGCGTGCGCGTGTTGCAGTCGGCAGCAAGCAAGTCGTCCAAGGCATCCAACAGGGTGATGTTACTGTATTTGTAAGTTGGTGCAACATAATACTGGCGGTACTCTTTTATGTCACCCATGGTCGGCCTCTGGTTGATGCGCACGGTCTGACCTGGCGAAGACACCTTATTATATACACTGTCGGCCAACAACGTCCAAGCAGCGCGCATATTCGGGTCTTCCTTGCCAGCCCGTTGGTCGGCAAGACGCTGCACCCAAGCATCCACATCATTGGTGAGCGGGTTGTCCCATGCCTTCTCGAAGACATATTCATACATGAAGGGGTTGCAGTCGAAACCCTCCAATGTTGAGCCGATGCCAATGAAATTGTCGCCACCTTTTTCGAAGGCACGCTCTATCCTGACATTCACAGTATCAAGGTTACCCGCCAACATGGAATTACCACCGAAATTGCCGAGATAACACCAAATGTAAGGCACCCCATAGTAGGCGTTGGTGCGTTCCCACACGGGTTGCCGTTCGCAGTAATAATCAAGCATAATATGTCTGTCCTTAGGCATGGAGGTGATGTAGGCTTCGATGCGGTTGTCGACTTCCCAATACTGACGCTCGTTCCAGAACAGCCATGCCATCTCGAGCCATTTGGCCTCGGGGTCGGCAGCTTCGAGCGATTCGTAAACCTGGCGGCTCACGCGTGCGAGGTACTCAGGTTCCCAACTCGGCGGGATGAGCTCGTTGAAGATGTCGATGCCATAGATATGGTCGGTGCCATAGAACTCAGTCTGTTTGTCGATGAATTTCTTCTGGATTTCGGTATAAAGCGGGTCGAGCGGATCGAGGAACTTGCACCAGCAGATGCTGTCGAAGCCTGCCCAGTCGCCCAAAGAAGCCAGTGGTGCATCAGGATAAAGTCTTGTGATGCAAGGCGGCACGTGACCAGCAAAGCCAGGCAACACAGGCTTCATGTTGAGTTCGCGCTCACGGGCAACGATTTGCTTTTGCAGCTCTTTTTGGTTTTCAAGCCACGACATCGGCAATGGTCCACCCCAGCGGTCGATGTTCTGCATGCGGTGCCACGGCAGGTGGGCGGGACCCGTGAAGTAGCTGCGGATCTCCTCATCGGTGAGGCCGAAGTCGCTCCATACCTCATACCATACCGACTCTTGTCCCGTGATGGCCAAGGGCAAATTAATGCCATTGAGTGCCATCCAATCGATGAAGTGCTCCCACTGCGACCAGTCCCACCAAGGCAAGGTGTAGCCGAAAGTGCAGTAGTTGAGGAAGAAACGGTCGGGCACGCGAGCACTCAAACTAACCTTCTCGGGCACTGCAGGCATGGCGGCAGGAATCTGCAAAGGTTCTTCTTTGAACCAAGAGTATTGCGCCATGCAGTAGTATTTCAAGTAATGGTTAAGGCCGACAGCCATACTGTTGGCATTATTGCCGCGAATGACGAAGCGTTTTCCCTTCGTCTCGATTTCGAAGCGGTCGACGGTGTCGTTTTCGAGGCGTTCGAGAACAATGTTTTCGGAATACTCAGGCACAACGCGGTTCACTAGTCCGCGCATGGCAATAACTTCGGGATCGGTTTCGGCCTTCTTCGTGCAAGAAAAACACAACATGAGGCTCACTAGCGTGACGAGGTAGAGTTTTTTCATCGGATTAATAATTTGTTTGGGCAAAAATAGTGTTTTTTCTGCAATCACGATTTATCGTAAATATTTTCTATTTTTGCACCCATGTCAAAAAACAAGTTTTATGTCGTTTGGACAGGCCGCAACCCAGGTGTCTACAACCGTTGGGAGGACTGCAAGAAGGAGATAGAGGGCATCAAAGGTGCCAAATACAAAGGCTTCCCTGACCGTACGAGTGCCGAAACTGCCTTCAAAGAAGGCCCTGACTACTATTGGGGCAAAGATGTGACCCCATCTGTCGACCTCTCGAAGGCCAAGGAGCAACCTGTCAGTCCTGTCATTGCCGTGGATGCCGCATGTTCGGGCAATCCAGGCAAAATGGAGTATCAAGGTGTGTTTGTAGATTTCGGAACGCAGCCTGCCACGACTATTCAACTGTTTAAAAGTCCTGTTTTTGAGAACGGCACCAACAACATCGGTGAATTTCTCGCCATCGTGCATGCCTTGGCTTGGATGAAGCAGAAACGCGTCCAATATCCCATCTACAGCGATTCAGTTAATGCGCAACTGTGGATCAGACAAAAGAAATGTAAAACCAAGCTACAGCCAAACGCTAAAAACGAGTATCTCTTTGAGCTCATCGCACGAGCCGAAAAATGGCTGAATGAAAACGCCATCGAAGTGCCAATTATCAAATGGAAAACCGAAATTTGGGGCGAAATTCCCGCAGATTTTGGCAGAAAATAAAAAAACACTATTTTTACCGCCCGAAACGATAGCTCGGTTAGCCTAATACAAGAATGCTGAAATACGATTCATATTATTTCCAATGCCCGCATTGCCAAGCCTGGCTCGAAGGTCGCAACCTAAAAGCCGAGATGGTCAATCAGTCTATCTTGTATTCCGATGGTAAGGTATTGAACGACAACCTGATAACTACGCCACAAAAAATGATTATGTGCCCCTCGTGTGGGCATATTTTCTGGATTGAGCATCCCGTCGAGCCATTAATCACATACGAAAAGCCCGACGTTGAAATCTATTCCTGGAACACCTGGCGTTTCTTCGGCATCAGTTTCTCGGACAACAAAGGGAAAATGGCCTTAATTAATCATTACAAGACCTTCCTGAAGAAAAGCCATTACGACCCGAAGAAGGAGATTTACCTGCGACGTTTCCTGTGGTGGGCTTACAACGACCTACACCGCAACCACCAGCATGTGCGTCTGAAATACCTGCTCAACGGTTTCATGAGTTTCGGTGTGTGGCACTGTAACCGAAAATTAATTCTTGAGGGAGAGAAGCTGTTCCTCAAAAACCACAAAGACTTCACGAACAATCTGCAACGCCTTTTGGCTCTGCTTGAAAAGCATCCTGACGAACAAATTGACCTTGAGCTGCCAGAAATCTACCGTGAGTTACGACAGTTCGACAAAGTAAAGGAACTATTAGACAAAACAGGCAGCCGCACTCACTTCACCAACGAGATATTACGCCATTCCAAGTGGAAAGATTCTCGGGTGTTTATGGTTTCAGGATAAAAAAAGAATGACCACAAAAGTGGTCATTCTTTTTTATCATTGTTTAGTTCGTTCAATATTACGGATTAGGTGTCGTCCAACCAGGGATTCCTCCACCGACATGCCATACATTGTGAGAACCTCCATCCCAACCTGGCATATTACGAATCAAATAGATACGATGTGCATGATAACGAGCCATATCACCAGGATCACCCGTAGCAGCATAGGCAGAACCAGAATACGGACAAGGTGTATCACCTTCATCATAAGCACTGAGACAACCATCGACAGGGAATTCGCCAGGAACACCATACTTATTCACACCAAACGTATGCCAATGCGTAGTGTCGTTTGCATAAAGAGTAGCTTCGCAATATGGGCATGTCATCCAATGGTTATAATCAATAACACGGTCAAAATAATTACATTCTTCGACCACGGGCATTTCCTCGTCTTCTATAATACGATAGGAAGTTTTGATTTCGGCTTTGTCGTTTTTCTTACATGAATCGAGGCTCACGACAGAAGCCACCATCATGCCAGCCACTAATAAGGGCATTAATAATCTTTTCTTCATCATAGTTCTATGTTTTTATTGATTAATATATTCAGTTGTTTGATAATATCTTGTTGAAAGTGAATCAAATCCGCCTTTATCTTGCATCATTTTCATCACAATCGACGCAGCAAAGATAAGGATATTTTTCAAACTGATTACATTTTTTTCGTTTTTTTTTATTTTTTTCAATACAGCTCATTAATAACGATATTTCTTTCCGAGAAGATTGAACTGTAAGCAAAGCCCTGCATTAACATATTTGAAATCTTTCAAGCTGGCTTGTAGACGAAAGTGCTGCCACAACAACATATCCATTCCCAACAAGAACTCGTTACCTGTGTATTCCGCCATTAATCTAGCTTGAGGGAAAAACGCCGGCCTGAATGTGATGCCACCGACTAGCCCATTCCATTTAGCATTGTAACTGCGATAATAATGGCGGTAAGCGAGTGTCAGCCCCAGCTCATTGCCCGAAAACTCTATATGCTTAGTCGCCGCAATGTACCAATTCTGAAAATAGAGTTGCACGTCTGGCCTATCTTCGAAGAAAGCCGAAGTCAAAACATCGTTGCAGCCAATGGCCACTGCAGGATAGTATTTGCCTTCTTTCAAAGGCCGTATTTTCACCGAAGCATAGCGATCCTTGCTCCATTTAACATGTCCAGTCTGTGCATTCTTGGCCCAAATTCTTTCCGTACACACATAGCTCATTTCTATCCAACTGAAAGGTGCCAAAGCGAGATAATAGTCGAAAGTGTTGTATTTTTTCCCTTGAAAAAGGAAACCTGTGTCAGGAGTCATGGCTTTGTTAAGGAAATGCGCGCCTATGAGAGCATCACCTTCGTGGTGCATCTCGCCCGTAGGAATGTGAGCCAGTCCCGACATGCCTGTATATTGTTGTGCCGTACCCGCATTGGGAAACAGCGACAAAGCAAAAAATGCTAAGAATATATAATTAAGGTGTTTCATTGATGTTGTCATTTGTTTTTCTCAAGTCTGTAATAATAAAATCAGGGTCCATGGTATGGCTGCCCCATTGCAGTAAATCGCGACTAAACCAGCCGTGGCGTTCGTTTTCTTCTGGGTCAGTGTGGTACATGCAATTGGAAAAGGCATTATACATTATCGTATATGACATTCTATAGTTGGAAGCAGGACGGAAATTCACAGCCCTATGCTTACGATGATAAGGTGGAATCGCGACGATGATTCGGAAACCTCCATCCAAACCATAGTCACCACTCCATCGACCATAAATCGAGACAGTGGTATGGTTGAAGTGACGCATTGCCTCTGCCTCAAAACCAAAATCCTTATAAAGATATTTCCCAACAGTGCCGCGGAATTGTGTATTCCATCGTGGCAGATAGATGTCACCCCCTACAGTCCATACAAAAATGTTGGGCTTGTAAATACAGAGTTCAGGATTAAAAAACAATACCCCAACATACCCTGTTTGTGCTTCGAAGGCAAGCCTATCAGACAAAGGTAAAAAAAACTTTAAATCTGCTCCGTAACGATACATGTCGAAAACACCCACAGTGCCTTTAACACACAACTTACTGATACACATCTCTTTACTAATATTAAAAGCACCTATTTGAACATACTTGTAACTATCGCCATAAGTATTCACAATAGGTACCATAGCTTGCCCACTCAGCTGCCAATGGTGACCCATGTTCCATTTGAAGCCAGGTGTAAGATGGATTAAAACATCGTATTGCCTTTCAAAAGTCATATCCGAGAAACTGAAATTGACACCCGAGAAAAAATCTATTCCGGGAGAAGTGTCCTGACCCTTGGCTTGGGGCTGTCCTGTCATAAAAAGCATGGCAAAAAACACGACAACGAGGGAACGGAACCGAGAAGATGATGCGTGAAAATGAAACATTGTAACAACAATTTATACGGCTGCAAAAATAAGGAAATTCCTGATATTCCAAAGAATTACACAAAAACCTATTGTAATTCACAAAAAAATCCGCAGAGTTACGAGAGTTGCAAAGCAATGTCGCCTTCTCATAATTCTGCGGATTAATCACGCTGATAACGTGAAGATTGAAGTCTTAATCCTTGACCTTATCAATCAAAAACAGGTCATTAATCCAGACCTCAATGTTGGAATGCCGCTGACCTTTGTCGTCGGTCCATTCATTGTTGCGCAAGCTGCCGTCAATGGCCACTTGCAAGCCTTTTTTCACATAGCGTTCGACGCGGTCGGCAGTTTTTCCCCAAGCCACAAGAGTGAACCATTGCGTATCGTTCACCCATTCGCGGTTGGCGTTCATACGGCGTTCGTCGACGGCAAGGCGAAAACGCGCCACTTTGTTGTTGTTGCTAAAGTTTTTCACTTCAGGTTCTGCACCTGGGCGGCCAATCAGCATGACCGAATTTCTCATTGTACTCATAGTTGTGTGTGTTTAAGAGATTATTAATTATAAGGTGTTTAGGTATTTAAGCCGTTTGTTCTTTACCCCAATCCAAAAGGATGAAGTTGTTCAGATGGATCTCCGTCGACAAGTGGCGCTGACCGTTCTTGTCGGTCCATTCGTTGTTGCGCAATGTGCCGTCAATGGCGATCTGCTTCCCTTTCTTCACCGCCAGTGCAACGCGCTCAGCGGTCTTGTCCCATGCAACTACAGTGAACCACTGTGTGTCTTTCACTTGTTCGTTCTTTGCGTTGCGACGCATGTTGTTCACGGCAAGGTTGAAGCGCGTGACGATGCGGTTGTCGTTGAAGGTTCTCGTTTCAGGTTCTGCACCCGGGCGGCCAATCAGCATGACCGAATTTCTCATTGTATTCATAGTTGTGTGTGTTTAGTAATTAATGAATAAGTTTGATTTGTCGTGTCGCCCTTCTCGGCAAGTTGCCCTACCAATCGGTTTGACGATGCAAAGTAACAACACTTGTCAAGACTAAGCCGTTGAACAAACGTTTGTTGTCGACAGTAGTCGTTTGTTGTCGTTTGCTGTCGGATATATTATTTATTATCAATCGATTAAGTTTTTCCTGTTTTTCGACAACTTTTTATTATTTTTGCGTCAAAATTGAAAAACAACGAAAAATGGCAAAGGATTTGAAGCCTCATATCGGCATTTTTGGACGCAGAAACTGCGGAAAAAGCAGCCTCATTAATCTTCTTACGGGACAAAATATCGCCATCGTGAGTGACACGGCGGGCACTACGACCGATCCTGTCAAGAAAAGTATTGAGATTTTCGGCATCGGGCCTTGCGTGCTTATCGACACTGCAGGCATTGATGATATAGGTGAACTGGGGCAGCAGCGCGTGGAAAAGACAATGAAGGTACTCGAGGAAATCGATTGCGCCATCTTGGTCATCACGGAGAACAACTTCGGCGACCCCGAAAAGCAACTCATCGCCCGCATGAAGGAAAGGGCGGTGCCGTTCTTTGTCATCCACAACAAATCCGACCAGGAGTCGCTCCTTGCCGTAGTGAAGGCGATGATTGAAAAGAACTACGACACCAAAGTCCTGAACTATAGCATCATAAAAGACAAAGACATCTCCCCACTGATTGAAATGCTCAAAAACACCATTCCAGAGAGTGCCTATCAGAGGGTTTCTTTGTTGGGAGGTATCATCAAACCCAATGAGGTGGTCGTTTTGGTCTGCCCCGTCGACTCCGAGGCGCCCGAAGGCCGATTGATTCTACCCCAAGTGATGGCCATCCGTGATGTGCTCGACAACGAGTGCATTTGCGTGGTGCTGAAGGAGATCCACTTGCAGCAGTACCTCGACACTATGCCCAAGCCTGCCTTGATTGTCACGGACAGCCAAGTATTTGGTTTTGTGAGTAAGATTGTCCCTCATGACATTCCTTTGACCAGTTTCAGCATCGTCATGGCACGCCTGCGCGGCGACTTCGACAACTACTTAAAAGGCACGCCTTACCTATCACACTTGAAAGACGGCGACATAGTGCTCTTGTTGGAGTCGTGCACACACCACAGCACCTGCGAGGACATCGGCCGCGTGAAATTGCCCCGCATGATTTTGAAGTTCACGGGAAAAGATATCAAGTTTGAGTATGTGGCGGGCCTATCCCCCATCGCCAACCCTGAAAAATACGCTATGGCCATCCAATGCGGCGGTTGCATGAGCACACGAAAGCAATTGCTCAACCGCACTAATCTCTTTGTCAACCAAGGCATTCCGATTAGTAATTACGGCATGGCTTTGGCTTATATGAATGGGATTTTTGAACGGGTGATGGAGCCGTTTGCCACCACCCTGTAGAGACACCGATTTATCGCGTCTCAAGGTGTTCCAGCAGCCCTTTGCATCCCTCCAACACATCCACCCAAGTGGCTTCAAAGTCACCCGTGTACCAAGGGTCGGCGACATCGCCCGGCCGATGTGTGTAGTCCATCAAGAGGCTGATTTTGTGCTTATTATCTTTACCAAACAACCATTTCAGGCCAAGCAGGTTTTCATGGTCCATGGCAACGATGTAATCATAATAATCGTATAGGTCCCTGGTAATCACCTTCGCTCTTTTGCCTTCGCAACCAATGTCGTGCTCGGCCAGTTTGCGCCGCGCTGGCGGATAGACGGGATTGCCAATTTCTTCGGTCGAAGTGGCTGCTGAAGCGATTTCGTATTGGTCGCTCAAGCCAGCTTCTTCAACAAGGTGTTTCATCACGAACTCCGCCATGGGACTGCGGCAGATGTTGCCATGACAGATAAAGAGTAGCTTTTTCATTTTCCAAGTAAGTCATTAATCACCACCGAGGCACAAAAGATGCCGAAGGTGGAAGGAAGATAAGAAATCGTGCCCACGTTGGATACCTTGTTTTGCTCCTCAACACCTTCTGTAATGATTGCAGAAGCATCAACAGGCTCGGGCGAATAAACGGTCTTGATGCCATCGAAGACGCCGAGACGGTGCAGGCGCTTGCGGATGTAGAAAGCCAAACGGCAGTGGTTGGTTTTGGAGATGTCGCAGATCTCCACCCGCTCGGGATGGAACTTGCCGCCAGCGCCCATGCTACTCACGATGCGCTGGTTGTTTTGTTTGGCGTAATAAAGCAAAAACACCTTGGGTGCCACCGTATCGATGGCATCCACCACATAGTCGAAGGGCTGCGCCATGAGGTCGATAATGGCCTGGTCTTTCAGATATTGGTTGAGGACGGTCAATCCTATCTCGGGGTTGATGTCGCGCAGACGTTCGGCCATCACTTCGGTTTTCGGTCTACCAATGGTGCTCTCCAAGGCCAACAACTGTCGGTTGCGGTTGGTCACATTCACCACATCGCCGTCGACGAGAGTCATGCGGCCTATACCTGCGCGAACCAGCTGCTCAGCGGCATACGCGCCCACACCACCCAGTCCAACCACGAGGACATGCTTGGATCTCAGTATGTTAATGCCTTCATCGCCAATTAATAGGCGTGTTCTGTCTTGCCAGTGTTCCATAGGGTTCGTTTTTGACACGGGACTGCGAAACACGAGACTACGGGACCACACTCGCCCTCTTGCCGTCATTGCGGGCGCAGACCCGCAATCTCCCGAATGAAAGGAATGCGTTTTCGCACTTGGGAGATAGCGGATCAAGTCCGCTATGACGGTTTAGGATTATTGTAGTGGGCCTCGGCCTCATTTTTCGAGTCCAAACAATCGTGCAAAATTAGCAAAGATTCTCGTTTGCAAGGTCGATAAATCCATTTCCAACAGATTTGCTGCAGCCTCATACACCGTTTCAACCCCGATTTCCGCCATGTCGGTTTCAAGGAAGAGATAATCCAAATCAATGAATTTGAAGGATTTACGAATTTTTCTTTCAAGATGCAACAGACTCTCGCCCACGGAAAGATAAATCCCCTGCCCGATGAGTTGCTTTATGTCTTGCTCCGTACCGCTGAAGCCATGGACAATCCAAGGCTGTTGGGCTTTGTGCTTCTTCCGCAGGGCGATGATTTCGTTATGGCTGCGCACATCATGAAGAATCATGGGCTTTTGCAAGGCTTCCGAGAGTTCGATTTGTCGCTCAAAGAGTTCGATTTGCCGCTCAAAACTAGCCTTGTGCATTTTGTCCAAACCCGCTTCGCCGAGGGCGAGGACTTGTGGCAACTTCATTTTTTCTTCAAGGGTTTGCAATGCTTTTTCTACTTGAAAATCAGCCTTATCCAATGCCCACGGATGGATGCCGTAACTAAAACAACCATGCTCGGGACATGACTGGTTTAAGTCCAGATTGACGATTTGGATAAGATTGTCACATGATTTTATTCTATGGGTATGGATGTCAATAAATGCCGTTCTCATGCTGTTTTGAAAACCACTAAAGATACGATGTAACAAATCAAACCAAATACTATAAACAATCCAACACCCCAACCTTTCAGTTTCACCTTGTTTTCATTTTTGTACTTTTTTTCCAACTTTTTGTATCTACCCTCACTATCCAGCAATATGCTAAAAACAAAGTCAAAAACACAGCAAAACACAACTACTCCTATATTGACTTTGTTTGAATACTCTATTCCGATTTGGTAACACAAGAAGTTAATTATTGATCCTAAATATAATGCTATTGTGAGGAACAAAAGTCCAAATGCCATGATATAAGGTCCATTGTCGCCCCAGTCCTTGTAAAATTTCGCATAGCGATAGAAACAGTAATTGAAAAAAGTCCTCATTTAAAGTACCTAATTAGTTTCATTGGCAAATTTAGCTACTTTTCTTGAATTGCAAACGGGAAGCGGAAAGATTTCTTATTTTTGTGGCATGGAACAGAACCTGCTGCAAACGAATATCGCTTATCTGAAAGGCGTCGGGCCGAAAAAGGCCGAAGTCCTGAAGAAGGAGTTGGGCGTGGTCACCTATCAGGACATGCTCAACCAGTTTCCGTTCCGTTACATCGACCGCAGCCAGATCCAGAAGGTGGCTTACATCAACGACGACACTGTCTATTACCAACTCGTCGGCACCATCTCCAACATCAAGATGATTGGGGCACCGAGGGCCACACGCGCCACGGGACTTTTCAGCGACGAGACGGGCAGCATCGAAGTGGTGTGGTTCCGAGGACTGAAATGGATCAAGAACCGCTTCAAACCTGGCGTGAAATATGTGCTTTTTGGCAAGGCCTCTGAGTTCAACCACAACTTCAACTTCGTCCACCCCGAAATCGAGGAATACGACCCAAAGGACCCACTCATCGGCGAAGGCTTGCAAGGCGTTTACAACACCACCGAGAAGATGAAGGACCACGGCCTCGGCACGCGCACTATCGCCAAACTGCAAAAACTCATCCTGCAACAGGTCTACGAATACATACCCGAGACGCTCCCGAAATCCCTCATTGAGCAAGAGCAACTGATTCCGCGCCGCTACGCCTATTACGAGATACACCTGCCTTCCAATAACATCGAAATCCAGCAGGCCACACGCCGACTGAAATACGAGGAGCATTTCTTCTTCCAACTGAAACTGCTGCGCAACAAGATGCACCGCGAGCAGGCCATCAAAGGGCATGTTTTCGGTGTGGTGGGGGAGTATTTCAATAGTTTTTACAAAGATCATCTGCCTTTCCCGCTAACCAACGCCCAAAAGCGTGTCATCAAAGAAATCCGAAAGGACTTGGGTTCCGGCCATCAAATGAACCGCCTACTGCAAGGCGATGTGGGCAGCGGCAAGACCATCGTCGCCCTCATGGTGATGCTCTTGGCCTTGGACAACGGCTTCCAAGCCTGCCTGATGGCACCTACCGAAATTCTGGCCACACAGCATTTTGCCACGCTTCAGGAGCAATTGAAAGACATGAACATCAACTTCGCCCTACTGACGGGTTCCACCAAAATCGCGGAGCGAAGGAAGATTTATGCAGGCCTTGCCGACGGCACGATGCAAATCGTGGTGGGCACCCACGCGCTGATTGAAAGCAAAGTGGTGTTCAAGAATTTAGGCTTGGCCATCATCGATGAGCAGCACCGTTTTGGTGTGGAGCAAAGGTCAAAATTCTACGAGAAAACCGAGATTCCACCCCATACTTTGGTGATGACCGCCACGCCCATCCCACGCACCCTTGCCATGACGCAATACGGCGACCTCGATGTCTCCAAAATCGATGAGTTGCCTCCTGGCAGAAAGCCCGTGCAGACTTATCACATTTACAGCGACGACCGCTATCGCATCATGATGTTCATGAAGCAGCAGATTGCGCTTGGGCGACAAATTTATGTGGTCTATCCCTGCATCAAGGAGTCGGAAAACACGGATATGATTGCGCTTCAGGAGGGCTATGAGGCCCTTCTGCACGACTTCCCCGAGCCGCAATACAAACTCTGCGTTTGCCACGGCCGATTGACTGCCGAGGACAAGGACTTCGAGATGCAACGCTTTATTAATAGGAATGCGCAAATCATGGTAGCCACAACCGTCATCGAGGTGGGCGTGAATATCCCCAACGCCACGGTGATGATTATCGAAAACGCCAACCGCTTCGGCTTGTCGCAGTTGCACCAGTTAAGAGGTCGTGTGGGTCGCGGCGCCGACCAGTCCTATTGCATCCTCGTCACCGACCATAAACTGACTACCGACGGCAAGACCCGCATGAAGACCATGTGCAGCACCAACGACGGCTTCGAAATCGCCGAGGTCGACTTGGAACTGCGCGGTCCAGGCGAAACGGGAGGCACACGGCAGTCCGGACAAATCGAGATGCTCATCGGAGATTTGCAGAAAGACGGTCCATTAATCCCGCAAGTCCGCGAGGCCGCCATCAAACTTTTAGCCGATGACCCGAAGCTCATCAAGCCCGAGAATCGAATGCTTCGTGAGCATTACAAGGAATTGTTTGCCCAAACGTTTGATTGGAGTCAGATTGGATAAGAGTAATATTTCCAAAAAACAGTTGATTTTGTATTGTCCTATTGAAAAAAAACATAAATTTGCAAAAGAAATAATCAAAACCATATTCAATATGAAAAAAATCTATCTTTTTATCGCTTTACTCATGGGCATTGTCTCGGTTTTTGCCCAAAATGAATATTCCATTACAGCTACGGCCCTTTATGGATATGGAACCGTGACAGGTGCTGGTATATATCACGAAGGTGACACTTGCACCATCACTGCCATAGCAAATGAAGGCTACGAATTCTCCTTTTTTAATGACAACAATGTACTAGTCATTGAGGAAAACCCATATATTTTCGTGGTTCATGAAGACCACAACATACGAACTGGTTTTAAACCATTTGAATACAGAATCAATGTCACTACAACACCAGACTACTACGGATATGTTACAGGTGCAGGCACATATGATTATGGAGAAACCTGTTCCTTGATGGCACATTTTTATGAAGGATATGATTTTGAGAAATGGACTGAAAACGGAGTTGAAGTATCCACCAATCCTGTCCTTCGATTCACAGTAACGAGCGAGCGCTCCTTGAAAGCACATTTCTTTAAACGCAACTATACCATCACTGCTTCCGTCTATCCTGAAGAAGGCGGTGTCGTTGAAGGTGGGGGGCAATTCACCTTCGGAGAGTCGTGTGTTTTAAAAACTTTCCCACGCAGTGGTTATGACTTTATAGGATGGAAGCGCAACAACAATGACATAGTTTCAACCGATGCCATTTTTGTTTTCGATGTCAGCCAATCCGCAAACTATGTAGCTTGTTATGAGCCGAGAACTTTTACTGTTTTTGTCAATGCCAACCCTTCCAATGGAGGTTTTGTTACGGGGAGTGGTACTTATCAAACCAATCAGGAATGTTCGGTGACTGCCACCGCTGCAGAAGGTTTCCGATTCATTGGATGGACTGAAGATAATGACACCATCTCTTATGACAACAGCTATACTTTCACGGTACTTGGTAACTCGAATTTGGTGGCCAATTTCATCCCAAACACCGGTGTAGAAGAGCAAAAAATAAACAGAATGGCTATTTTCCCCAATCCAGTCCACGATATGTTGACCATCGAAGCAGATGAGAGCATTACTTTGCTGGAAATCTATAGCCTTACCGGAACTTTGGTATTTAGGTTAGAAAACTGTGGCAACAAAGTGTCGCTTTCCTTGTCCGACCTACCAAGTGGCACTTATTTCGTTAAAGTCACAAGTAATATGATTTCTGAAGCTAGAAAATTCGTGAAATAGCCTTACAAGGAACTATTTGCCCAAATCTATGATTGGAGCCAGAGTGGTAATGTTTTTTTCTTTGCAACAATAATCAACAAAATAATACTATATAACCGTTTTTTACACAATTTAAAACTCATGTAAAAATGAAGAAAGCCTATTTACTCATTTTCATCCTACTTGCATCCTTCATGTCCCAAGCCCAAACCAATACTACTATCCAACCGCCTCGCCTCAAAGTCGGCGTGGTCTTAGGCGGTGGTGGTGCCAAAGGCGCATCGCATATCGGCGCACTGAAATACATCGAAGAATTGGGCATCCCCGTTGATTATGTGGCCGGCACCAGCATGGGTTCCATCATCGGTGGCTTTTATGCCTTAGGCTATTCTCCCGATGAGCTTACCGAACTCATTGCAGGCATGAACTGGTCAGAGTATATCGGCAATAAGATTGACCGCTCCATGATGTCGGAGGAAATGAGGCAACGAAACAGCACTTTGTTGCTGCAAGTACCTTTCAGCGATGAAAGCCTCTTTGACCGTGACCCTAACACAAAGTTTATCAGTCAGTTGCCCAGTGCATATGTCAACAACAGCTCGCTTGTCAACTTGTTCAACGACCTTTGTGTCGGTTATCAAGAGGAAATGGACTTCAACGACCTGCCCATCCCCTTTGCCTGCGTGGCCACCGACATGATTACCGGCAAGGAAGTGGTGTTGCGTAGTGGTAGCGTGCCTACTGCCATGCGAGCCAGTATGGCCATTCCTGGCGTATTCTCTCCTGTCACGATTGGTGACAAAGTACTCGTTGATGGTGGTTTAGTGAACAACTTCCCCGCCGATGTGCTTCGTGACATGGGCGCTGATATCATCATTGGTATCGAGGTTACTTCCACCAAGGATGTCACAATCAACGATTTGAAGTCGTTGCCCCAAGTGTTTCTCCGATTGGTCACCAACAGCACGAGTGCCAAGCGAGTGGAAAACCGCCAGTTGTGTGATGTCCATATCATCCCTGACATCAGCGGTTTCGGCATGCTCAGCTTCACCCCTGAGGCCATCGACACACTCGTGGGTAGAGGCTACAAAAAAGCCAGCGAGTACCACGACCAACTCCTGTCCATCAAAAAGGCCGTCGATGCCTCGGCAGGACATCCTGTCAGCAAGACACTTCGTGCGCCTCATGCCAAAAATTTGGACAAAGAGTCAGTATTCATCCGCTCCATCACTTTCAACAATGTGAACCCTCGAGAAGGTAATTGGCTGATCAGAAAAGGTAGACTGAAGGTCAATAAAGCGTATTCGGAAGCCGATATCGAAAATGCCATAAAGATTTATCGTGGTACAGGCTGCTTCGATGAAATCACTTATCAAATCAAAGAATGCGATTCCATCCACCAGAATGATCAGCTTTCGGATGCCTACGACTTGAATATCGATATGAAATATGCCAAACCCCATGTTTTCGGTCTAGGTGTACGCTATGACACTGAAGAAGGGGCTGCTCTGTTGCTCCACGTTGGTCTCAACGAGAAGAAATTCAACGGCTCAAAGTTGAACGCGAATTTCAAGCTCAGCTACAGCCCAAAAATCAATCTCACCTATACCTATTCTGTGCCATCCGTGGCCAACTTTAACTTGGCTTACGACTACCGCAACGAGCATTTCAGAACATCAGCTATCGTGGGTAAGATGTTCAATCTGAGTTACCGACAGCATAAGCTAAGTGGCTATATCTCACAGTTCCATCTTCTCAACTTCAACACCAAAGTCGGTGTATCATACACTAATACGACATTTGATCTTTCCTCTATAACTGGTAATATTTTTGATTCCTTATTCTTCGTGTCCAACCAGCTGGTTTCGCCGTTTGTCAACATGGAATTCGACAATCTAGATGACACCTATTTTGCCAACCATGGCATCAAGGCTAGCTTGACAGGTCGTTATCATATCAACTTGAATCATCATTCTGAATCTGAAGAAGGATTTACTACAGAAAAGGGATACCTTGATCTCGCATACAGTTTTCAATCCTACATCACACCAGGAGGCGGGAGATTCACCATTATACCTCAAGTGTATGGCCGCTATGTGTCAGGGATACCTGGATATTTCAACTTGTGGAACGTTTATGGCAGCGAGATTTCAGGGCGCCATTTCTATGACCAAATGCCTTTCATCGGGTTTAACTCTGTGGAGTCGGCAGATGACAATGCCAGTGTGTTTCGTGCCGACTTACGTTACAACTTTTATGGAAACCACTATCTGACTGCCATGTACAATTTGTTGATAAATTGGGATCTGGTACCTCTGATGCAGTTTGATAATATGTTTAAGCCCCTTGAAGCACAAGGCGCGGGATTGAAGTATTCCTACAACAGTCCTTTGGGTCCCATCTCGCTGACAGCACATTGGTCGAGAAGAGATTCGGAGAACAGTTTTGGAGCCTATTTCTCATTCGGTTACACGTTCTGAACTCCGTTGGACTGCATAAATCGGCGGATTGCGTCGGCGTGCGTTCCTCGGATAATGACATGGTGGTTGCCGATGGAATGCTGAAGCAAATATGGCTTCAGGTTTACATCAAGCGTAATTTGCGTGCGGCAGAAATGGTTGCTGTATGGCGTTTCAA
>JAEEGH010013850.1_pt1 | contig 17809 bp, 13 predicted proteins | sample 9134181 | NCBI WGS metagenome assembly JAEEGH01 (sample SAMN16246544, study PRJNA631951) | gut metagenome | biome: gut microbiome; feature: rumen; material: DP-attached | host: Bos | place: Iran: Karaj | collected 2018-10
GTACGTGGTACACTATGCAATGAAAGAAATATATTTTCGGCTGTAAGGGAGTGCTTCGCGCGCGGGCTGTCAAACCTTGTGTTTGGTCCGCGCTGTTTTTATAGAACCTATTTCCAAAGGAGGCAAGCCATGATTCTTATCACCAACGGAAAAGTGATCACCCGGGACGCGGATCGGCCCTATTTTTCGGATGGCGCCGTGCTGGTGGACGGTCGGTATATCAAGGCCATCGGGCCCCGCATCGAGCTGGAAACAGCTTACCCAGACGCCCAGCGGGTGGACGCCCATGGCGGCGTCATCATGCCGGCGTTCATCAACGTCCATTCCCATATCTACAGCGCCTTGGCCAGGGGCCTTTCCATCAAGGGCTTCAACCCCACCAACTTCTATGAGATCCTGGATGGTATGTGGTGGGCCATCGACCGGAACCTGACCCTGGAAGGCACTCGGGCCAGCGCCTACACCACCATTATCGACGGCATCAAAACCGGCTGCACCACCATCTTCGATCACCATGCCAGCTACAAGGCCATCTCCGGCTCCCTCTTTGAGATCGAAAAGGTGGCCAAGGAGCTGGGCGTTCGGGCCTGCCTGTGCTACGAGGTGTCCGAGCGGGACGGAGAGAAGAAGTGCGACGAGGCCATCGAGGAGAACGCCAACTTCATCACCCACTGCGAGCAGGCCTCCGATCCCATGATCGCCGCCATGTTCGGCGGCCACGCCCTGTTCACTATCTCCGACAAAACCTTTGAGAAGATGCAGAAGGCCAACAACGGCCGGACCGGCTACCACATCCACGTGTCCGAAGGTCTCAACGACGTGTACGATTCCGCTTTGAACTACGGCACCCGGTCCGTGAACCGGCTGCTGAACAACGGCATTTTGGGCGAGAAGACCATGCTGGGCCACTGCATCCATGTGAACAGCGGCGAGATGGACATCATCCGGGACACCAAGACCATGGTCTGCAACAACGCGGAGAGCAATATGGGCAACGCCGTGGGCTGTTCCCCCATCCGCCAGATGATGGCCAAGGACATCCTGGTGGGCATGGGCACCGACAGCTACACCTTCGACATGCTGGAGGCGTTGAAGGTGAGCCTCATCATCCAGCGGCACAACGCCTGCATGCCCAACGTGGCCTGGGGCGAGGTGACCAAGATGCTCTTTGAGAACAACGCGAAGATCGCTTCGAAGTACTTCCCCGACAGGCTGGGGAAGCTGAAGGAGGGCTACGCCGCGGACGTGATCGTCATGGACTACAAGCCCTTCTCCCCCTTCTCCGGGGACAACATCGACGGCCACATGATCTTCGGCATGACGGGCCGCCAGTGCGAATTCACCATGTGCGCGGGCCGCATCCTCATGCAGGATCGGAAGCTGGTGGGCATCGACGAGGAGGCCATCAACGCCCACACCATGGAGGAGAGCGTGAAGCTCTGGAAGGCCCTCGACAGCTACAACGGATAAAGTTTCAGGAGGATATGACCTATGAGCGAACGGATGAACCCCATTCCCTTTGACAAGCTCCTCGACCGGGTGCTGACGGAGTACGCCCAGGAGGGCACCGTCTTCGGCGTCCACGCCAAATACGAGGCGGAGCGGCCGGGGCTGCCCCTGTTCGGTGGGCGGATCGAGACCCCCTTCGGCCCCGCCGCTGGCCCCAACACCCAGCTTTCGGAGAACATCGTGGCCGGGTACTTCACCGGGGCCCGGTTCTTCGAGCTGAAGACGGTCCAGAAGATGGATGGCGAGGACCTGGCCCGATGCATCAACCGGCCCTGCATCAAGGCGGACGACGAGGGCTACAACTGCGAGTGGTCCACGGAGCTCACCGTGCCCCAGGCCTTCACGGAGTACGTGAACGCCTACGTGGTCATCAAGATCATCTCCAAGCTCTGGCATCTCGGGGACCCCAACGGGTTCATGTTCAACATGAGCGTGGGCTACGATCTGGCCGGGATCAAGACGGAGAAGATCGATACCTTCATCGAGGGCATGAAGGACGCCTCCCGGACGGAAGCGTTCCAGAAAGCTATCCAGGAAGCCAAAAAGCAGCTGCCGGAGCTTGCCGACTACATCGACGGCATCGACCCCCATATCTGCACCAGCGTCACCATCTCCACCCTCCATGGCTGCCCGCCCCAGGAGATCGAGAGCATCGCCAGCTACCTCATCACCGAGAAGAAGCTCCACACCCTGGTGAAGTGCAACCCCACCATCCTGGGCTACGACTTCGCCCGTAAGCGTCTCGATGAAGCCGGGTTCGACTACGTGTCCTTCGACGATCACCACTTCAGGGAGGATCTGCAGTACAAGGACGCGGTGCCCATGTTCCACCGGCTTATCAAGCTGGCGGCGGACAACGGCGTCTCCTTCGGCCTGAAGCTCAGCAACACCTGCCCCGTGGACGTGAAGGCGGGCGAACTCCCCAGCGAGGAGATGTACATGAGCGGCAAGTCCCTGTACCTGTTGACCATCGAGATGGCCGCCCGCATGGCGGAGGAGTTCGACGGGAAGCTTCGGCTGTCCTTCTCCGGCGGCGCGGACGCCTTCAACCTGAAGGCCCTCTTTAGGGCGGGCATCTGGCCCATCACCGTGGCCACCACCATCCTGAAGCCCGGCGGCTACGACCGGTTCAGGGAGCTGGCGAACGAGGTCTCCCGCTGCGCCTACAAGCCCTTCACGGGCGTCAATCCCGCCGCGGTCCGGGCCCTCTCCGACAAGGCGGCCCAGGACGTGCACCACCGCAAGCCCATCAAGCCCCTGCCCAGCCGCAAGAGCCAGGAGCAGGTGCCGCTTCTCAGCTGCTTCACGGCCCCCTGCCAGGGCGGCTGCCCCATCCATCAGGACATCCCCGGGTACCTGGCCCTGAACGAGAAGGGCAAGTACCCCGAATCGTTGAAGCTCATCACGGAAAAGAACGCCCTGCCCTTCATCACGGGCACCATCTGCGCCCATCCCTGCATGAGCCGCTGCACCCGGAACTTCTACGACGAGAGTGTGAACATCCGCAAAGCGAAGCTCACCGCCGCCCGGAAGGGCTTCGGGGCTCTCATGGCCCGGGGCGTGAAGAAGGAGCATCTGACGAAGGCCAAGGTGGCCGTGGTCGGCGGCGGCCCCGCGGGCATGGCGGCGGCCTTCTATCTTTCCCGGGCCGGGGCCAAGGTCACCGTGTTCGAGAAGGAGAAGGAGCTGGGCGGCACCGTCCGCCACGTGATCCCCGCCTTCCGCATCCCGGCGGCGGCTATCGACCGGGACGTGAAGCTCATCTCCTCCCTGGGGGCGAACTTCGTGCTGGGCGCCCCCGCCCCCGCCCTCAGCGAGCTCGAGAAGGAGTACGACTACATCCTGCTGGCCGTGGGCGCCGAGAAGGCCTCCCGGCTGGACATCGGCGGGAAGGAATACAACGCCATCGAGTTTTTGAAGGCCCTGAAGCGGAACGACCCCGTGGAGTTGGGCGAGCACGTGATCGTCATCGGCGCGGGCAACACGGCCATGGACTGCGCCCGGGCGGCCCTGCGGGTGCCCGGCGTGAAGGATGTGTCCATCGTCTACCGCCGCACCAAGAAGTACATGCCCGCCGACGAGGAGGAGATGCTCCTCGCTCTAAAGGAGGGCGTGCAGTTCAAGGAGCTGCTGGCCCCCGTGAAGGCTGACGGGGAAAGCCTGCTCTGCCATCGGATGGTCCTGGGCGAGCCGGACGCCTCCGGCCGCCGGAGCCCCGTGGACACGGGCGAGGAGGTCTCCCTCCCCTGCTCCAACCTCATCGCCTCCCTGGGCGAGAAGGTGGACACCGACCTGCTCCTCTCCTACGGCGCCGGTCTCAACGAGAAGGGGCGGCCCGTGCTGCGGAATGGGAAGATCTTCGTCCTGGGCGACGCCCGGCGGGGCCCTGCTACCGTGGTGGAGGCCATGGCGGACGCCTTGGCGGCCACGGAGGCCATCGTGGGCGAGGCCCGGTCCTACGCCCTGCCCAAGGGCGCCGAGGTGGGCGAAGAGAAGCTCGTGGAGCGCAAGAGCCTGGTGAAGCTTGAGGGCGACCCGGAGGACGTGTGCATGCACTGCAACGAGCTCTGCGAAAACTGCGTGTCCGTGTGCCCCAACCGGGCTAACGCCGCCATCCGGGTGCCTGGCAAAAAGGAGCCCCAGATTTTGCACCTCGATTACCTCTGCAACGAGTGCGGCAACTGCGCCTCCTTCTGTCCCTACGCCTCCCGGCCCTACAAGGACAAGTTCACCCTGTTCGAGAACGAGAAGGACTTCGCGGACAGCACCAACCAGGGCTTCTGCGTGACCAGCCTGAAGCGGAAGCAGGTGAAGGTCCGGTTGAACGGCATAGAGAAGAAATACGACCTCGCCAAGGAGAACGATCTCGACAAGGACATCGAGGTGCTGATCCTGACGGTGCTGAAGGACTACCCCTACCTGCTGGTCTAAAGGAGGACTATGGCTACATTCTTTGTAAACGGACAGGCGGTCACGGCTAAGAAGAACCAGACCCTGCTGCGGTTTTTGCGGGACGAGCTTCAGCTCACCTCCGTGAAGGACGGCTGCTCCGAAGGGGCCTGCGGGGCCTGTACCGTGCTCATCGACGGGGAGACCTGCCGGGCCTGCGTGCCCAAGACGGACGCGCTCGAGGGCAGGCACGTCATCACCGTGGAGGGGCTTTCCGACTTTGAGAAGAAGCTCTACACCTACGCCTACGGAGAAGCCGGGGCCGTCCAGTGCGGCTTTTGCATCCCGGGCATGGTCCTCTGCACCAAGGCCCTCCTCGACAAGGTGGAGGACCCCACGGAGGAGCAGATGCGCTACGCCATCCGCAACAACTACTGCCGCTGCACGGGCTACGTAAAGATCATCAAGGCCATCGAGCTGGCGGCGCAGCTGAAGAAGGCGGGCGTGATCCCGGAGCCCTCCGAGGCCGATTGGAAGCTGGGCAGCAGCGTCCACCGGCTGGACGTGGAGGAAAAGGTGCTGGGCTACGGCAAGTACCCGGACGACTGGTATTTGCCCGGCATGACCTACGGCTCCGCGGTCCGAAGCCAATACCCCCGCGCCCGGGTCCTGGGGATCGACATAAGCAAAGCGAAGGCCCTGCCCGGGGTGGTGGCGGTGCTCACCGCCGAGGACATCCCCGGGGAGAACAAGGTGGGCCATATCAAGCACGACCAGTACTCCCTCATCCCCGTGGGGGGCCTGACCCACTGGCTGGGGGACCCCATCGCCCTCGTGGTGGCCGAGGATCAGGAGACATTGGAGAAGGCCAAGAAGCTGGTGAAGGTGACCTACGAGCCCCTGCCCACCGTCCACGGCCCCGAGGAGGCCAAGGAACCCGACGCGCCCCGGGTCTTCGACGAGGAGGAAAACAACGTCCAGGCCTACAAGCACGTGAGCCGGGGCGACGCCACGGGGGCCATCGCCCGGTCGAAATACGTGATCTCCAAGCACTTCGAGACCCCCTGGACGGAGCACGCCTTCCTGGAACCCGAGTGCGCCGTAGCGTATAGGGACGAGGACGGGTACGTGCGCGTATTGTCCACGGACCAGTCCTCCCACACCACCCTCCACGAGTGCAAGATTCTCTTGGGCAGCGACAAGGTCCGGGTCCAGAACCAGCTGGTGGGCGGCGGCTTCGGCGGCAAGGAGGACATGACGGTCCAGCACCACGCGGCCCTCATCACCCACCTCACAGGCCGGGCCGTGAAGGTGAAGCTGAGCCGGGCGGAGAGCCTCCTTATCCACCCCAAGCGCCACCCCTTCTGGATGGATTTCACCATCGGCTGCGACGAAAACGGCATCATCCAGGGCGTGAAGGCCTCCGTCTACTCCGACACCGGCGCCTTCGCCTCCCTGGGCGGCCCCGTGCTGGAACGGGCCTGCACCCACGCCTCCGGCCCCTACAACTACCAGAACTTCGAAATCGAGGGCACGGCCTACTACACCAACAATCCCCCCGCCGGGGCTTTCCGTGGCTTCGGCGTGACCCAGACCTGCTTCGCCATCGAATCGTTGCTCAACGAGATGGCGGAGAGGATCGGCATCTCCCCCTGGGAGATCCGCTATAGGAACGCCATCCGGCCCGGGCAGGAGCTGCCCAACGGCCAGATCGTGGGGCCGGAGACGGGCCTCGTGGAGACGTTGGAGGCCATCAAACCCTACTACGACGCCGCCGTAGCCGCCGGGAAGCCGGTGGGCCTCGCCTCCGCCATGAAGAACTCCGGCGTGGGCGTGGGGCTCCCGGACTGGGGCCGCTGCAAACTCATCGTGGAGGACGACGCCAAGGTCCATATCTACGCCGGCGCCTCCTGCATCGGCCAGGGTCTTGGGACCGTCCTCGTCCAGATGGTGGTGACCAACACGCCGCTACAGCGGGACGATATCGTCTACGAGCGGTCCAACACCTGGATCGCCCCGGACTCCGGCGACTCCTCCGGTTCCCGCCAAACCCTGATCACCGGCGAAGCCTGCCGCCGGGCCTGCGAAAAGCTGACGGAGGCCCTGAAGACCAGGACGCTGCAGGAGCTGAACGGCGAGGTGTTCTATGGGGAGTATCTGGCTAAGACCGACAAGCTGGGGGCCGACGTGCCCCACCCCGTGTCCCACGTGGCCTACGGCTACGCCACCCAGATGTGCGTGCTGGATCGAAAGACCGGCAAGATCGAGTCCATGGTGGCGGTCCACGACGTGGGCAAGGCCGTGAACCCCAAATCCTGCGAGGGGCAGATCGAGGGCGGCGTGGTCATGAGCATGGGCTACGCCCTCCGGGAGCAGTACCCCATCGACGACAACTGCAAGCCCATCGACAAGTTCGGCAAGCTGGGCCTGTTCCGGGCCCACGAGATCCCCGAGATCAAGGCCATCGTGGTGGATAAACCGGGTCTCGACGTGGCCTGCGGGGCCATCGGCATCGGGGAGATCACCTCCATCCCCACGGCCCCGGCCATCGCGGAAGCCTACTATCAGCTGGACGGGCAGCGGCGGACGAAGCTCCCCCTGTCTGATACGCCCTACGAAAGGAGGGGCCGATAATGGAGAAGCAAGTTGCATTGGTGGCCTGCAACGGAGGCTGCCGGAACGATAGTTGCTCCTACGGCTGCATCGGCTGCGCGGCCTGCGTGTCCGTCTGCCCCGCCGACGCCATCGCCATCAACGACTGCGGCGTGGCGGAGGTGGACGAGAGCCTGTGCCTGGGCTGCGGTGCCTGTGCGGACGCCTGCCCCCAGGAGATCATTCATCTCCACGACCCGAACTGCCCCATGGTGGTCAAGTGCTCCAACCGGGACCCGGGCAAGGTTGCCCGGACCGCCTGCCAGGTGTCCTGCATCGGCTGCGGCATCTGCGAAAAGGTGTGCCCCTCCGGTGCGGCGAAGGTAGCGGACGATCTATCCTCTATCGACGAAAGCCTGTGCCTCTCCTGCGGCATGTGCGCCGTGAAATGCCCCCGCCACGCCATCTACGACCTAAGGGGCGTGCTGACGGCGAAACGCTGAAAGAAAATCATATATTGTTTAAGGTTGATTTAAGGTTTTCGAGATAGACTGATCATAGATGGAAAGTTTCCTATCCCAAAACCCTCTCTCCCAACGCGAAAGGAACGGATCACTCCGTTCCTTTCGCCATTTTATGGGATTCTTTTTTGCTTTATTTCTCCAGCAGCCGCGCTTCCAGGTAGTACCGCTTCTCGGCGGCCTCGCCCATGGAGAAGGTCTTGCGGGGCAGGGCGCCGTCGTAGACCACGGTGGAGAACAGCTCGCCCTTGAGCATGGTGGGGAGCAGGAAACCCACGGCGTTGGGCTTCTTCGCCAGGTCCTTCACCACGTCGTCCCCGTGGATGTAGTCCACCTCGCCGCCCAGCTCCTTGAGCACGGCGTCGATGGCGTTCTGCAGGGTGCCTACGGCCAGCTGCGCCGCCGGGCCGCTGACCACGAAGGTGCCCTCCACCCCCTCATAGAAGAAGGGGATGATGTGCTTCTCGCCGCCCACGGCCTCACTGGCGATGGGGAGCACCTGGACGCCCTCGTTTTGCTCGGCCAGCTTCTTGGTCAGAGCGTCGATGAGGAGCTTGCCGTTGACGCCGAAGACCACCCGATGGATGGGCTCGAAGACGATGCCCTCGTCATGGACGTTGTTGAGCTCGATGAGGGCGTACCGGGCGGGATGGTCGGCCCGCTCATCTTCCGGCAGGGCGGCCTTGATCTTCTCCCAGTTGGCCTTGGCGGTGGCCAGGCTGTGGTTGCCGTCGCCCATGGCGAAGAGGAGCACGGGATGATCGCCGTACTTCTTCTCGAAAGCTTCCTTGTCGGCCAGCTTGGTGAGGGCCGCGAGGACGTTCTCCACGTCCTTCTCCCCCGCCACCAACCGGCCGGAGATGTGGCCGCCGCCCAGCATCAGGTCCGTATCGTAGAGGCAAGGCAATTCTGCCGCCTTCTTTACCAAAGGCTCGATGACGGTCCTCTCCGGGTCGTCGATCAGCACCAGGATGTGGGGCAGCTCCACCGCCGCGCCTTCCCGGATCTTCAGCCGGGGCGGGATGCGGGAGACGATGGTGCCCTCGGTGGCCCGGATCAGGGTGCCGGAACCCTTGGAGTAGTCGTATTCCTCGAGATCGAGGGCCATGACCAAACCGTGGCGGGTGTTGCCGTTGGCGGTGCGCTCGATGAGCACGAAGCCCTCGGGCTGCTTCTGCAGGATCCCCTTCTTCAGGTATTCCTTCATGTTGGCCTTGATGGCGGCGATGCGCTCGGGCTCGTCGGGGCTCCCAAGGTACGCTTCCGGCAGGATCAGGTCCAGCGTGGAGGGCGCGTCGCCGATGATCCGGCGGGCCTCCTCCCAATACTCCTTCTGGGAGGTGAACTGGTCGCAGGCCACCACGGCCCACTTCTTCATATCCGTGCCCTGGGGCGGGAGCATCACTTCCGGGACGAGAACGCCGATAGAGTTGCTGTACTTCTGATTCATGAATTGCTGACCTCGCTTCGTTCTGATATAATGCAGGCACAGGCCTTACGATCATTGTACAATCCCCAAAATCGTTTTGCAACCTTTTCTTGCCCCTGCCGGTATTATATACGAAAGGAGACGGTGCGCCGTGAAGAAGCTGACCCTGTTGTCCGTCACCCATTTCTGCGTGGACATGGCTTGCGCCGCCCTCTTCTTTGGACGGCTGCGCCTGGACGCCGGCTGGTGGCTGTGGATGGTCCTCTACAACGCTTGCGCCTTTGCACTGCAGCTGCCCCTGGGGCTGCTGGCGGACCGGCTGAACCGGAATCTGCCCTTCGCCGCCGTCGGCTGTGTCCTGGTGGCTATGAGCTTTCTGCCGACGGATTCTCCCCTGCTGGCTGCCGTCCTCTGCGGCGTAGGCAACGGCATGTTCCACGTGGGCGGCGGTCTGGAGGTGCTGAACGAAAGCGACAGGGCCGCGCCCCTGGGCGTATTCGTGTCCCCCGGGGCCGTTGGGCTGTATCTGGGCACGGCGGGCGGGCCTCTGCTCCTTCGCTGCGGCTGGGCCATGCCCCTGCTCCTGATCCTGACGGGCGCTGGCCTGGTGATCGGAAAAGACGCGCTGGCATCTTCGAACGCGCCTCTGTCCGTCTCCCTGCCGAAGGGGGATCGTCTGCCCCTCGTATGCCTGTTCCTGGTGGTGGCCCTGCGCTCGATGCTGGGCGGCGGTTCCTTCTCCCCGGAACTTCCCGACCTGCCCGGCCTGGTGCCGGTGCTGTGCCTAGCCGCGGGTAAAGCCGCGGGCGGCTTCCTGGGGGACCGCTTGGGGCTTCGGCGAACGGCAACCCTGTCCCTGGGCGCGGCGGCGGCGCTGCTGCTCCTGCCCCGGGGGTACGTGACGCTGCTCTCCCTGTTCCTGTTCAACATGACCATGCCCCTGACCCTATTGGAAGCGGCCCGGCGCCTGCCCGGCGCCAAGGGGACCGCCTTTGGGCTCTTGACCTGCGCCCTGTTCGTAGGGATGCTGCCCCGGTTCGGAGGCCTTTCCTTCGCCCTGCCCGGCTACGCCTGGGCGGGGCTGGTGCTGCTGAGCCTGGGGCTGCTGTGGGCAGGCCTTCGGAAGGAGGCCGCCCATGGATGAGCTGGTCCTCTCCCTGCTCCTGTCCCTGGGGCTTACGGAGATCATCGAATGTGCCTTCGCCCTGAGCACGGGCAAGCGAGGCAAAGCTTTGCTCCTCTGCGCCCTGGTGAACCTGATCACCAACCCACCGGTGGTGCTGCTCCACAGCTTCCTGCCGGAGGGCTGGCTCCCGGTAGCGGCCCTGGAGCTGGGTGCCGTGGCGGCGGAAGGGCTCCTGTACCGGTACAGCGGCCTTTATGAGCGGCCGTTCCGTTTCTCCCTGATCGCCAACGCCCTGTCCTTCTCCCTGGGCCTTGTATTGAACCAACTGATCTAAAGGAGGTATCTATCCATGAAAAGAATCCTTGCCTTAGCGTTCGCCCTGCTGTTGCTGCTGCCGTCCCTGGCTTTCGCCGACGTGATCGTGGAGCCGGACAACGGCTTCTATCGGACCCACCAGAAGGAGTGCCAGCATCGGGAGGGCCGCACGTACCTGGCTGACGGGCCTGACGGCTCACTGAACCTTTACACTGCCCCCGGCGGCACCGTGGCAGAGACCCTGCAAAACGGAGCCGCGTTCTACTGCCAGTGGACCTACACGGACAAGCAGGGCATCGTCTGGGGCTTTTCGGAGCGGCATGGAGCTTGGGCGCCCCTGGGGTACACCATGGTCCAATACGACCACATCGCTTTCCGGGAGGAACACGCCGACAAGATCACGACCCCAACGAACACCATGACGATGGAATGCAAGAGCGTGTACCTATACGAATACCCCGGCGCACCCAATCCCCTGCAGATGGGCAATCTGGACCTGACGGCGGAGCAGCTCTATACCGACGAGCAGGGCCGGCAGTGGGGGTACGTTTCCTATGTCTACGGCATCCGCAACAAGTGGTTCTGCCTGGACGACCCCGCCAACGACCAGCTGTCCGGCGAGAAGAAGGCGGCCGTGCCCTCGGGCTACGAGGCCCCTGAAGAGCTCCCCACGGTCTCCAATCGGGGCGTCATCGCCGCTGTGGTGGGCGGCGTGGCCCTCGTTACGCTGGCCGTGGTGCTTCTTTTATTCCGCCGGAAGAAGGCAGCCTGACCCTTTCCGCGCCGCCCTTCGGGGCGGCTTTTTCATGCTCGGACAGCGCCTATAAATAGTCTCAGTCTATCCACGATAGACTATTCCCCCGAAAGGCGTGCAAATTTATCTCTTTTTTTGCGCGATTTCCTGCATCCGGGGGCTGGAAAGCGCTCACAAAATATGGTAAGGTATAGGCAGCAGAAAATGCAAAGGAGGCCTCTTCATGGAGACCATCACCCTGTTTGCCCTCATCCTCTTCGCCGTGACCTACGTGGTGATGATGGCTTTTCAAAAGATCCGGCCCCACGCCGCCGTCATCTCCGCCCTGATCTTCGTGATCGTGGGCTCCACGGGACTGTTCCCCGGCTACGCCTATTCGCCCCTGGAAGCCCTGAAGGAGATCGACTGGAACGTGATCATGATGATCGTGGGCACCATGGGCACGGTGTATCTGTTCATCGAGTCCAAGATGCCCCAGCTCATGGCGGACGTGCTGGTGGACAAGACCCCCAGCGTCAAGTGGGCGGTCCTGTCATTGTCCCTGTTCGCCGGGTTCATCTCCGCCTTCGTGGACAACGTAGCGACCGTACTCATGATCGCGCCGGTGGCCCTCGCCATGTGCCGGAAGCTCCACATCTCCCCCGTGGCCCCCATCATCTGCATCGCCGTTTCCAGCAACCTGCAGGGCGCGGCCACCCTGGTGGGCGACACCACCAGCATCCTGCTCGCCAAGGCCGCCAACCTGGACTTTTTGGACTTCTTCGTGGACGAGGGCAAGATGGGCATGTTCTTCGTGGTGGAGCTGGGCGCCCTCATGAGCGCGCTGGTGCTCCTGTTCATGTTCCGGCACGAAAACGACCCGGTGAACATGCACGAGAGGACCAAGGTGGAGGACCTGTTCCCCACCTGGCTGCTCCTCGGCACGTTGGTCTGCCTCATCGCCGTGTCCTTCATCCCCTATAAGAACGGCGCGCAGCCCGGCCAGTTCTATAAGCCGGACATCACCAACGGTCTCATCTGCGTGGGCTTCTTCGTGATCGGCCTTATCCGCGATTTCGTGAAGAACAAGGACGCTTCCACCGTAAAGAGCGCCCTGAAGGAGATCGACTACTATACCATCATCCTGCTGATGGGCCTGTTCGTCATCATCGGCGGTATCTCCCGGGCCGGGGTCATCGACCTCCTTGGCCAGACCATCGCCAAGCTCAACGGCGGCGGCACCCGGGGCGATCTGTTCCTGGTCTACAGCGTGATCGTGTGGGTATCCGTGCTCCTTTCCGCCTTCATCGACAACATCCCCTATACCACCACCATGCTGCCCGTGGTGGCGGTGCTGGCGGCTGACCTGTCCTCCGCGGGCGGCGCGGCCATCAGCCCCAAGCTCTTCTACTATGGCCTCCTCTGCGGCGCCACCCTGGGCGGGAACCTGACCCCCATCGGCGCCTCCGCCAACATCGCGGGCATCGGCATCTTGCGCCGGGAGGGGTACGAGGTGAAGGCCGGGACCTTCATGAAGTTCGGCGTGCCCTTCACCCTGGCCGCGGTGATCACGGGCTACCTGCTCATATGGTTCATCTGGGCGTGACGCCATCCAAAAACACAAAACGGACGCGGAAGACCGCGTCCGTTTTTTATGCCGTTTGTCACGCCGTCGGGGTGTATTTTTCCACCAGCTCGTCGATATAGCTCTGCTTGAGGTTGAAGTATTTGCGCAGGTTCTCCAGGGCGTAGGCGGGCCGGGCCTCCATCCATTTTCGGATCTGGTCCACGTTGCTCTCCCACTTCGCCATGGAGGAGGGCCTGCCCCAGCGGGCGATGTGCCGGGGCATCTCGGAGGCCATCTCGTCCTGCAGCTCCCGGAGGATCCGGTTGGCCCGCTCCGGGGCGAAGGTGGTCACCGTCAGCTCCACGTACCGTTCGATGAACCTCTCCCGCCAGGCCCTGTTCTGCACCAGCGCCGCCGGGATGTAGGTGTACAGGGTGTCGCTGGCGGTGGGGGTCCCGTCCATGCTGAAGTAGTTCTTCATCAGGTTCCGCTTCACGGAGCCGTCGTTGTAGCCCATGGCGTAGTCGAAGTCGTAGAAGATGGCCCGCCAGCGGATGGCGTTGTCCGTGGTGTGCCAGTACTTCTGATTGGCCATGTCCCCGTTGCTGAGATAGATGGAGCACACCAGATAGTCGATGAAGTAGTCCGGGTCCACCCACTGGACGAAGGATTCGTAGGCGGCGTCCTTGGACAGGTCCTTGTTCTTGGCGTAGTTGGTGACCCGGTTCCAGTCGGTCTTGGTGCCCTTGACCAGCCGGGAGTTGTAGCGGATGATCTCCACCTTCTTCTTGTCGATGCCGAAGTGGCTCTCGAGATAATCGTCGTTCTGGTCCTCGTTGAGATCGTAGAGGCCGTAGTACTTCCCGTTGATGTACACCGCCACCGGCCGGGTGACCGCCACGTCGATATTCAAACCGAAGCAGAGCCGGGCGGCGAAGGAGTCCCGGATGCGGGCGGAGGAATTGTCCTGGCCGGAGTTGCGGATGCACAGGGAGGTGTACTCCCGCCAGCCGTACTCGCTAAAGAAGGGATAGGTCACGCTGCCCTGGCCGTACTTCCCCCTCAGGTGGATGGTCAGCGACAGCTGCTCGTAGCCCAGGGTGCCCGCGCCCTTGGTCTTGAAGTCCGCCGGGAACTGGGTGGAAAGCTTGCCGCCCTCGTAGTAGCTGAAGTACCCCTTGCGCTGCTCCTTGCTGGCGGACACCTTGGACCGGGCGGAGGCCAGCGCCTCCAGGTCCTTGGGCCGCAGGGAGATACAGACCACCGGCAGCTGGTGGGGCTCCGTGAAGAGGAAGGTATAGGTGACGATCTCGCTGTCCAGGAGCCCGTCCTGCTGGGCGAAGGCCCGGACCACCGTATTCTTTTTGATTTCGATGGGACCGTCGTACACCGAGGAGGAGGCCGTGGGCTCGCTGCCGTTGGTGGTGTAGTGGATGACGGCGCCCTCGCCGGAGGTCAACACCAGGTCGAAGGGGCTCGTCTGATAGAGGCCGGTCTCGGAGAATTGGGGGGCCTTGGCGTAGCCCAAGGCGTACTGGTCGCTGTTGCGGGCGCCCTTGGTGGGCTTGTTGAAGAAGGCCCGGGCTATGGCGCCGTTGCCCTCGATGCGGCCCGAGCTTCCCTCTGGTTTCAGCACACCCGTGGCGAACTCGTCCCTGAGCTGGCCCGTTTCGTCCTCCAAATACAGGGTCTGCCCCGCCAGGGACAGGCCGAAGGAGCCCACGCCGTCCCGGCGGCGTATCTCGTGGGAGGTGGTCTCGAACACCGCGTATCCCCCGGGGGCCAGGGTGCCGGAGAGGTCCATGATCTTCTCCCCCTCCCGGTCCTTCCCCAGCCGCCAGCCCGCCAGGTCCACGGGCTCCGCGGTGGCGTTGTACAGCTCTATCCAGTCGTCGCTGCCCGCTCCCCCATAGGCGCAGACCTCGCTGATGAAGACGCCGGTATAGTCGTAGCCGCCCCCGTCGGCGGCAGTATAGGCGGCGGGACCGTTGGGTTTGCCCGGCGTGGGGCAAAGATAGTATTCTCCGTCAGGGCCCATGGACACGTCGGATCGCACCTTCTCCGGCAGGGAGAACACGGAATAGGCCAGGGCTTTGGCGTCGTAAAGGACCAGCTTTTCCCGCCGGTTCACGGAGAAATCGGCCTGCAGGAGCCCGTCGGGCCGGGGCGAGCCGTCCCCGCCCAGCAGCACCAGCAGATACCCGTCCGGCGCCACCGTCACGTCCGGGAAGGGCCATTTGTCCACGTTGTCCGCGCTGTCGGAAAGATACCAGTTGTTCAGGGAGACGGGGCCGTCCGTGTCGTTGTGGAGCTCCACGAAATCACAATATTTCCCGTCGGGGGTCACGGCCGCGTACTTGCCCGAGATCAGCACCTCCGACACGCTCACCCCCAGGGATTCCACCTCCACCGGGTCCAGGGAGGCGAAGACCCTGCCGTTGGCTCGGCCGGGGGTGGGCTCCGTGCAGTAGCCCCACACGCCGTCCGAAAGGCCCCAGCTCACGTCAGCCTCCAGGGGCGGCACGTCGATCCGGCATACCTCCTGACGGCTGCCGGTAAAGATGTACAACGTCTCCCCCCGGCGGGCGATGCCCATGGACACGGAGGGATGGCCCTCGTGGTCGCAGCAGCAGATGGCCATATACTGGCCCGGCTTCAGGGCGACCTTGGGCAGGCGATGCTGATCGGGCTTCTCCGGGTCGTTGGTGATGTACAGGTTCCCCAGGCTCACGGTTCTGGTGCCGGCGTTGTAGAGCTCGAACCAGTCCTGGGACGGGCAGCTGTCATACGCACCTTCCCGATCCCCGGAGGATCGGACCTCGGTGACCTGCAGCTTGATCCCCTCGCCGGTCTCGCCCTTCCCCAGGGGGTCGACCTGCTCCGACAGGGCGGACGTAGGCGAGGGCACCCGCTCATGGGCTATTTGAGACGGGGGCGTCATGCAGCCCCCCGCCAGCAACAGCAGCAGGAGCAGGATCGCTATGCCGTTTTTCAGCGTCCGCTTCAATGTTCGTTCTCTCTCCTCTATCCGCGAGCGATCAGGTCCAGAGCCTCGAATATCTCCTTTGTATCCGTATAGGGGTGCAGTATGAAGCAGCTGTCCCCCGCCAACATGGCGGAGAGCCGCCCCCGGGAAAGATCGTAGAAGATGTGGACGGGCTTCCCCATCTCCCTTGCCCGGCCCAGCTCGTAGCCCACGCCGTGGGACGGGGTGGTACACTCCGCCACGACGAGATCGCTCTCCTGGAGCCAGGCCATGTCCCGCTCGAATATCTCCTCCTCGGTCATGGTCCGCTCCCCCTCCGCCTGGAGGGATTCGAGGCCCACGTGCTCCGTAAGCACCCGGCAGCCTTTCTTTTCGAGATACGCGATCATCTCCCCGTACAGGGCCGCGTCCTGCCGCCCGCCCCGAATGGACCCGGCGAAATACACCTTCTTCATCCTATGCCTCCTGCGTTCCCTTGAGAAGTTTGATCCTGTCCCGATAGTCGGGCAACACGCTTTCGATGAACCCGTAGAACGCTCGGCTGTGGTCCTTGTACCGTATGTGGGCGAGCTCGTGGACCACCACGTAGTCGATGGCCGCCTCGGGATAGGCCATGAGCCGCCAGGAGAAGGACAGCCGATTCTTCCCGGAGCAGCTGCCGAAGCGGGTCTTGGCGGAGGTGATCGTAAGGCCCGTGGGGACCACGCCCATGCGCCGGGCGTAGTAGTCGATCTTCGGGGGCAGGATGACCTTGGCCTGCTTCACGTAGAGGGCCTTGTCCTCCTCCCGGATCTCGGGCAGGTTCTGCTGCCGCCGGGCCTGCCGCTGCCGGGCCCGATCGATCCAGTCCGCCCGCTCCTGGACAAAGGCTTCGATGCGCCATTTGGGCATCAGGCGAGGCGCGCGGACCAGGATCCGGCCCGCGGCGTCCACCTCCACGGCCAGGGTCCGCCGACGGGAGCGTATGAGTTCATACTCGATCTTTTCCATAGTGACAACAGTATATCACATGTCCTTCCCGGCTGCAATCTGGACAAACCGGCTCGCAGCGGGTACAATACTGGCAAAAGAAAGGGAGTCGCGGGAGATGAAAGAAAAAAAAGAGGCTATTTTGTTCGATCTGGACGGGACGCTGTGGGATTCCTCCCGGGAGGTGCTGCTGTGCTGGGACCGGGTGCTCTCGCCCCTGGGCCGCAGCATCACGGCGGAGGAGCTGTCCCGGCTCATGGGCCTGACGCCCCGGGAGATCGGCGACGCGCAGTTCCCCGACCTGCCGCCGGCGGAACGATACGCCCTGACGGATCGATGCCTGGCCGCGGAAGCGCCCTACCTCTACGAGCGGGGCGCCCGGCTCTATCCCCGGGTCCGGGAGACGCTGCGGCTCCTCCACCAGCGCTACTTCATCGGCCTCGTCAGCAACTGCACGGAGGACTACGCCCTGGCCTTCTTCCACGGCCATGGTCTGGCGTCCCTGTTCGACGATCACGAGACCGCAGGCCGGACGGGCCTGGACAAGGGGGAGAACATCTCCCTGCTCCTTCATCGGAATGGGATCGAGCGGGCCGTCTACGTGGGCGACACCGCCAAGGACCTGGCCGCCGCCCGGGCGGCCGGCATCCCGTTCCTCTACGCCAGCTGGGGCTTCGGCGCCCTGTCGGAAGATCAGCCCTCGCTGACCAGCTTTTCCTCGCTGGTGGAGGCTGCCGCCTCCAGGATGGGCAGCTGAGGCAGCTTCTTCTCCTGCCGGAAATGGACCACGCCGTCCAGCTTATACCCGGCGTATTGATCCAGGAAGGATTCCAGGGAGCACACGATGGGCTCCCCTTCCCTGTATTTCACGTCGTCTACGATCCGGGCGCAGCTGTCGGAATAGAACACCTTCCCGTTTCGGATGCCGTGGATGAACAGCACGTGGCCGTACTTTTTCCCCGCGGAACTGGTGCCCTTTTGGAACCCCACCAGGATGTTCCTGACGGCGGTGTTCCTGCCCATGATGGCCCGCAGGGCTTCCTCCAGGGTGTAGTCCCTGGCCCAATAGGCTGTCACCAGGTAGCCCCCGGAGGTGATCTCCAGGTCCCGGTAGAGTTCGGAGGTGTTGTTGCCGTTGGCGCTGAGATAGGAGGCGTTGATGCCCAGGACCAC
>JAEEGH010013852.1_pt1 | contig 17808 bp, 13 predicted proteins | sample 9134181 | NCBI WGS metagenome assembly JAEEGH01 (sample SAMN16246544, study PRJNA631951) | gut metagenome | biome: gut microbiome; feature: rumen; material: DP-attached | host: Bos | place: Iran: Karaj | collected 2018-10
GCATGGATTTTTGACCGCTGTGACGGTGTTGACAACTATGTAGATACTCCAATCGGTTATATGCCAAAAGAAGGTGCTTTGAATACTGACGGTCTTGCAGACTACTACAAGAAGACTCTCCCAGAGATTCTCAAGGTAGATGTAGAAGGCTGGAAGAAAGAAGTTAAGGATATTCGTGAAAACCACTATCCAAAATTCGGAAAGCATCTTCCAAAAGAACTTAATGCCATTCTTGACGACCTCGAAAGCCGCTTGAATAAAGCATAGTCTTTATACGAGGCAAAAAAAAATCCCGCTCATTTGAGCGGGATTTTTTTTTAAGATTTTTATGTTATTATCGGGCTTGACCCGATAATCTTTTATTTGAATACGCCGGTAACTGCGAGAATAGAAAGTGTTGTAGAAATAAGTGTTAATACTGTTGTAACAACAGGAGCATACAAATTAAAGTAATACAAACCAGAGTTTGTGTCTGCAGTAATTGTAGTTTCCGGAGTTATAATATCAGTCTTAGAAAGCTGATTTCCGTTTATATCAACAATCTTAATAGCATCTTTATTGTTCTGAGTTTTGATAAAACCACCTGCAAGACCAATATAATATTCCCAGGTTCTATCCGGAATATATGGATAACGGCCAGGGGCAACTACACTACCCGCTACACTTACGAAATACTGCTTAAATGGGATGCGAAGTGTATCATAAGGTTCAATCAATAAGTTTGAAACATAAGAAGAATCATATAAGATTTTACTCAAATCAAGCGGAATAATTTCAGCATCACGAATAATATATGCATTAGAAATATCAGAAACTGCTGTGAAATATCCAGCGTATCGTTTGATTAAATCATCATATTTTGTGCCTTTTTCAAATTGTATTGTTCTTTTTGTAGAAGCATCAAGATCAACACCTTCTGCAGAACCAATTGCACCTTCCATAAACATTACAGGCTTAAGGCTTCGGTAAGATGGAACATAAACATCATCAGAATCACACAATTCAAAGTTTTTATCTTTTGAATAATCAATATAGAATTTGTGTCCATCTTTATCTGTTTCATCATCATAGCGAGTGATTTGAACCCGGGTATCATCAGCGTAAACTGGAAGTCCGTTTCCATAATATTCAAACAAATCCTTTATAGTTTCTCCATCCAAAAGCTGATACAAACCTACTCTAAAAACTTCTCCACGGAGATTTACTGTACGAGTTGCTTTTTTTACAGAAATCACATCACCCGGACGCAGGTATGGGTCTTCTTTCATATTACCATCACGCTGAGCCCTAAACAAATCATAAGTTTTAATTTTTCCGTTAGCACTCGTAATCATGATATTTCTTAATGAAGAATAATTTGTTAAACATTCTTTAAGGACATCTGAAAGTCTTGTAAGAGCCCATGCACTTTTTTCTGTAGTTTCTTTAACTTCGCCTTTTATAATAATTCTAAAAGAAGATGGTGTTGTAAGAGAGAACTGAACTCCACTCATCGGGTAGTTTTTACTTACAATATCTTCAACCTGCTTTTTAAGTTCAAGAAAAGATTTTCCGCTTGCATCAACAATTCCCAAATTTGAAACTCTGATTTTATAAGTTGAATCCACAAGAATCGTATAACGAACTGCTGTACTTCCTGCAGCATAAGCAAGCGCATAAATATCTCCGGCTGTAACCATATAGTCAGGATTTGACATTGCAAGCTGAACATTAGCGGCTGATGCAAGATTCAAATCTTTTATTTCATCTGGATTTATAGTATTATTTGCCTGCGAAAAAGCACTTATACAAAAGAGTGTACAAACACAAACTAATAAAAATTTCTTCATTATCTTTTTCCCTTCAGTTTAGCCATTGCCTCAGGATCTTTCTGAATATTCTGAACAGCATTCAATGCAAAAGCAAGGAATACGCTCATAAAGAAAGCAGCAAAAGCAACAATTATACAAAGCTTGCCTCGGCTAGGTCCAGATTTCTGATCTGGTATTTCTGCATATTCGAGAATCTGGAAAATCGGCTGTTCACTTGCCATTGTGACTTTAAGACTTTCGTACTGAGCTTTAAGTCCTGAATAAATCTGCTGCTGAACTTTAAATTCAAGATCAAGCATTGTTGAATCCATTACAAAAGAACTGTTTCCAAAGTCATAACCATACATTGATTTTTTTTCGAGGTCATGAATCTGCTGCTGAAGATCAAGCATATTTTTGTATGCTGTATCAATATTTTCTTCAAGGTTAGCCGCAGCTAATTTATTCTGATCAACACCAATTTCTATGAATCGTTTTTCAAGTAAATCAACAACATAGTTTACTACAGTCTGAGCAAACACAGGATCTCTATCTGTAAAGCTTACAGTAAAAATTCCTGTCTTATCATCAAAGGATGCAGAAAGATTTTTTTTCAAAGCTTCACGGCTGGAAGCAACAGGAAACTTTTTGATGTTGTAGCGGTTTATAAGATCAAATTCTCGAACAACAGCATCCTGAATTGTATTTGAATTAACAAGATATTGTGCAAGGGCACTATAAGAAACTCCCCCACCCGAAACATTTACTCCGGCAAGGCTTGCAAGACTTCCAAGACCACTTGAACTCAACATACTCGAAAGTGAACTGCCAGATGAATCTTTATTATTTATAAGCATCTGAGCTTTTGGAGTATATTTATTTGGCATAAAAGAATCTTCCGGAGGAAGCTTAAGCGAAATGACACAAACTATAACAACAGCAACACATGCAAGTCCAGTGATAATTGTTATAAGCCATTTCCACCTCAAAAGAACAGCAAACAAATCTATAAGGCTGATTTCATCATCCTGTTTTTCTTTAATTTCAGTTTCACTCATAAAGAATATTTTAACATAAAAGGGGGGATGTTTCAATTGTACATTTAAATATGTAATAAATGGAAAGTTATAATGAAGCAATTAAATAATACTGAAGGCATTAAAAAAATAGCGCGAAATAATAGAAGTTTTCGCATTATAATAAATGGAGAAATATGCGGGACGCAGGAAAAAGAAATTAAGGGGGGACCGGCAGTGGACTGGCCGCGTTTACGTCGGACAGAACACGGATGCCGGGGGATACCTTGATTTTTTTTCCGTCGCTGGGACCCGCTTATACAATTCATATATAATGCGGATACAAAAATACCTGGAAGCTATTTTTTTTCTAATGAATTCATTTTTAATTTGACTAAATTTCTTCATTAAATTTTCATTTTTTTACATATTAACTACTTTTCATAGAAACATTGTTTGTGGTATATTTATTCATAGAAAAAGCATAAATATACAGATGGACAGACAATCTGCCGCACCTGTAAGGAGTTATAATGAAAAACGCTTATGTAAACCGTGTGTGGGAAGAAGTTAAAGCAAAGAATGCTAACGAACCAGAATTCCTGCAGGCTGTTGAGGAAGTTCTGACAACATTGGATCCAGTTGTTGCTAAAATGCCAGAACTCGAACCAAACGCAATTTTGGAACGCCTGGTAGAACCAGAGCGCGTTATTCAGTTCAGAGTACCTTGGATGGATGACAAGGGTAAGTATCACGTAAACCGTGGTTTCCGTGTACAGTACAACAGTGCAATCGGACCTTACAAAGGCGGTCTTCGTTTCTCTAAGGAAGTTAACCTTTCTGTTCTTAAGTTCCTCGGATTCGAACAGGTTCTTAAAAACTCTCTTACTACTCTTCCAATGGGTGGTGGTAAAGGTGGTTCAGACTTTGATCCACATGGAAAATCAGACAAAGAAGTTATGCGCTTCTGCCAGTCATTCATGACAGAACTCTATCGCCACATTGGAGCTGATACAGACGTTCCAGCTGGTGATAAGAACGTTGGTGGACGCGAAATCGGTTATCTCTTTGGACAGTACAAGAGAATCCGTGACGAATATACTGGAGTTTTGACAGGTAAAGGTCTTACATTCGGTGGTTCTTTGATTCGTACAGAAGCTACTGGATATGGTCTTATCTACTTTGCTCAGGAAATGCTCAAGAAAGTTGGACAGGATTTCAAAGACAAGGTTTGTGTTGTTTCTGGTTCAGGAAACGTTGCAGAATATGCTGCAGAAAAACTTATTCAGCTTGGTGCTAAAGTTGTTACACTTTCTGACTCTGATGGATACATCTATGATCCAGAAGGAATTACACAGAAGAAACTTGACTGGGTTAAGAAGCTCAAGGGTGTTAAACGCGGTCGTATTTCTGAATATGTTAAGAAGTTCCCAGAAGCTAAATACTTTGCAGGAAAGAAAGTTTGGGAAGTTAAATGTGATTGTGCATTCCCATGTGCTACACAGAACGAACTTCTTGGCGAAGATGCAGATAAGCTCTTGAAGAACGGATGTAAGCTCGTTGCTGAAGGTGCTAACATGCCTTCTAACATCGATGCTGTAAACAAGTTCCTTAAGGCTAAGATTTTGTATGCACCTGGAAAGGCTTCAAACGCTGGTGGTGTTGCAACATCAGGTCTTGAAATGAGCCAGAACTCAGAACGCCTTTCATGGTCTGCAGAAGAAGTTGATGAAAAGCTTCACCAGATTATGATCAACATCCACAACAACGCTTACGACACAGCCGTTAAGTTTGGTGCAAAGGATGGAAACTGGGTTAACTACGTAGCTGGTGCTAATATCGCTGGTTTCGTAAAGGTAGCTAATGCTATGGTTGCTCAGGGTCTTGTTTAATTAAAACTGATTCATAAGAGCACCAGCTACGCCGCCCGATAAATCGGGCGAGGCGATTAATAGTAAATGCTAAAAGACAGTCCCAATGGACTGTCTTTTTTAACGCATTTGCTATTGTCGCCAGGTGCTAACATCGCAGGATTTGTAAAAATTGCAAATGCTATGGTTGCTCAGGGATTAGTATAATTAATTAAACTCTTTTTTAATTAATTCTAAAGCCCGCAGGTCGGAAATTGCTTCGGTCAGTGGGCTTTTTAATTTTTCTTTACCGTCCAAAAAGTCTATTGCGTTTTGAATCATATTTGAAAAATATCCTGTTTTACGAGGCAGGTGGATTGAACGGTCGCGTGAAAGTGAATAAAATCCTGTATAAAGTTTTGATTCTTTTCGTTTATAGAATTTTGCATAGCCATTTCCCAGGCAAATTCGACCTTCTGTCCCAAGAATATCAAGTCCAAAAGAAAAAAATCTGCTTCGACCGCTCATATAGATGCTTACGTCAGGACATTTTTTTGTTGAATAATGGGCACTAAAATTTCTTACCACATCTTTTTCATCTTTAAATATCCCTGTTACTACAGGCTCAGGCAAATCTTCATCTAACAAAAATCTGATTATATCAACAAGATGGGTTCCATCATGCAAAAGGCTGTAGGCTCCGTCTGCTTCGAACTCTTTTGCATAAATGCGTAAGCCCGAATAAAGTTCTCCACGAACAGATTGCAACGTGCCAATCTCCGACATATAATTTTTTGCCATATTATAATCAGCTGCAAAACGACGTTCGTGATTAACCATAACAGGAACATTATTTTCTTCTGCCATCAGCCTGATTTTTTCGGCTTCTTCAGAATTCAAGGCAACCGGTTTTTCAAGAATAATCAGCCGCGGACGAGCTTTAATTGCTTTTATGCATTCGTCAAAATGAGAATCTTCATTTACAGCAAGAACAATGATATCGGGGATATTATGTGGAGTAAAAGATTCATACAGCTGGTCGCTGCTTTCAAAAGTTTCTGCATCTTTTACAAACTTCTTCCAGCGCTCAAGATTTTCTTTATTTGTATCTGCACCCGCAACAATCTTAATTCTCTTATTTCCCATTAAAACCATTGTGTGACTTGCAGGCTGTTCACGTTTTTTATCAAATCCAAGAGAAAATCCAATTCGTCCGCATCCAATTAAGGCGGCTGTATAAATATTTTTTTCCATAATCATCTACTTACGCTGTCTTAGAGTTTGTTCGGTAAAGCCAGCGGCATCCAGTTTTTTCTGAGTGTCGGATACCTTACCGGCAGGAACTTTTTTTATAGCTACACGGGTTACTTCTCCCGAAGTTTGCAAAACAATATCATTAAATCCAGCTTTAGAAACTTTACCGGCAAACTGCTTTGCATTATCTTTTGATTTGAATGCTCCTAACTGAATATCCCAGTAAGTTCCAGGTGTCAGATTTTTTGGAGTGGTTTTGCCTGTCGTTGAACTTGTGCTTGCCGCATCTCCATAAAGTTTTTTCATTATTTTTTTAGCAGAAGCTGCAGTCTGCTGGCTTAATTTTGTATTTGCACCTTCTTTTACAATTTCGAGTTTTACCTTTGTGGTACCGCTGCCAATCATTCCAAGTTTTACGGCTGCTGCTTTTGATAAGTCAATTTCTCGGTTGAGGACAAAAGGCCCCCGGTCGTTCACGCGTACTTCGCAGCTTTTTCCGTTTGCAAGATTTGTAACTTTGAGAATTGTATTAAAAGGTAAAGATTTATGAGCACAGGTAAGCGCATTCATATTAAAGCGCTCTCCGTTGGAGGTCTTTTTTCCATGAAAATCTTCTGCATAATAAGAGGCAGTTACGCCGCTTTTATAAACTGAAGCAAAAAGCTGGCCAGCCCCCAGAAAAAAAATAACTGCCGATATAAATATAAATCTCTTCATATTTTAAATATCGGCATTTTTATTAAATACTTCTATTTTTCAAAGCGGAACCACTTAAAGTCAAAGTTGCAGCCCGGCAGGAAAACAAAGCTTACTTTTTGAAGACCTGTTATAACGGGAAGCTGGAAAGTTTTTTCTTCGTAGACATCGGTGTGGGCAAAATCTATTACATAGGTTTTACTGCTGCCATCAGGAGTAAAGAACTTTAAGTTGATAGTGTTGTTCTCTGAGTTGGAGCGGCCACAAATAGTAAGGCTCGTATGATCCTTTGTCTGATCGTTACCAAAATCCATGTCTTCAAAATCTATGTTTACGTTATTGCCAATTCCTTCTACGGCGTCGCTGGTTTTTGTAAAGGAGTCGCCGGTTATGAGGTTGGCATCAAGGACACAAAGCTTTGCATATGCCTTAGGGCTCTTGTCAAAATAAAAGCCGTGCAGGTACAAGTCTGTTCCAAAACTGAGTGTTATTGTGTGTACTCCAAAAAGACGGCGTGGCAGAGTAAAGACATTTTCACTGTAAGTGTTGTAAATTGATTCGTGGCAGTAGGTATAGGTGCCAAGGTTTATGCTGTCCGGGCCAGTACCCTTTCCGTCCCAAACCTGAATCGGGAATTCTGTCGCAAAACTGAAGATCGGCAGGTGGATTGTATCTGCACCATCCTTACCAAAATCAACTTTATCAAAGCTTACCCAGGTTGGACCGCACTTTCGGTTAGAAATACCGCTTTCCAAAGACATTTCAGGTTTTGATTTATTGTCTGATTTGTCATAATCGGTAAAGCGGCAGGCTTCTATAAGAGTGTATGGATTAAGTCTGGTGCTGCCAATGCCAGTGATAGTAAAAGGCAGGTCGCTTATTACTTCGTCGTATTTTGTATTGTTCTGGGCGGTGCAACGAAGGAGGCATTCTCCGTCACCGGCTGCACTGATAAGGCGCTCTTCGACAGGCTCAGGGACCGCTGAGGACACTTCTATGTTGTCGCTTGAAATGCATTCTTTAAAAACCGGATTCCAGTTAATTTCTTTGTCTGTAGCGTTTTGCGGCAGGACTTTTGCAGTTACCAGAACCTCTTTGTTAGAAGGGTCTAACTTAAGGCTTCCCTGAGACTGAAGTTCAATTTTACGAACTGGGACATAAGTATTCTGCGGAACTACAGATTTATCTGCGTCTACCCTGCTCCACTCTTTGCCGTCATATTTTATAGAAACATTTGGAAGTCCCTGGCTGGCAGCAGTTACAACAAAATCCGAACCAGCGCCTCCTGAAGCTCTTTCCCTTACAATTGCAATCAGGCGGTTGGCAAAAAGCTTTCTTGTATGGGTGTGGCCGTCTGCAGCAACATATTCATCGTAATCTGTAGAATCTCCGTTATCCATACCAACAAGTTCTGCGTTACCGCTTACATTTATTGTTATGTAGTTACGGGCATTTTCTACCAGGGTGCCATGGTGGTCGGCCAGCATAATCTGGATAAAGTGGATTGCTTCGTTTACCCCTTCGACAAGCTCAGGGACCACATTGTAGTTCTCTTCCGGCTTCAGTAAAATTTCTGCAGGGTCATCAAAAGACTTCTTCACATCCTCTGCAATCACTTTTCCGTCTGCATCATAAACGACCGCACGGATTTCTCCTTTATGATATTCAACCTGCCAGTGAGCAAAAGGCGTCTTCCCTTTTTCATGGTCAATTTCCTGCAGGCCCGCAGATTTTCCGTTTACAAAAAGCTCCACTCTGTCGGCATTTGTGTAAGCCTTAACATCAATCATTTGTCCTTCGTTCCAGTCCCAATAAGGAAGCAGGTGTACAAATGGCGGCACAGCTTTTCCTGCCCATTCAGACTTGTACAGATAATAAGTATCTTTTGGAAATCCCGCCGTATCAATCTGACCAAAGAAAGAAGATTTTGTATGATAAGGAGTTGGCTCTCCAATATAATCCCAACCAGTCCAGATAAACTGACCTGCACTAAAAGGACAATCGCGGTCGGTAGTAATTACAAATTGAGTATTTACTGCACCCCATGGAGTTGTACAGTTTCCAAGCGTTGAACACTGTCCATCGCTAAAAGTAACAAGTTTTAAAGAATCAGGAAAATGATAGATTCCACGGCTCTGAACTGTAGAAGAAGTTTCGGAACCATAGATTTTCCAATCGGGATATTTTTTATGATGTTCATCATAAAGGCGTTCAAGATAATTATAACCCACAGTGTCTATCTGCTCTGCACATTTTTGGGCGCCATCGGTCATCATATAGTTTGAACCAATTGTTATTTGAGCATTGCAAAGAGGATCATGCTGACGTACAATTTTGGAAAGTCTTTTTGTAATTTCAAAGCCGTTTCCAACATGTGTATCATAAATTTCATTTCCGATTGACCACATAATAAGACTCGGATGATTTCTATCACGGCGTACCCAGGAAGCAGTATCGCGCTCGCAGCAGTCATTAAAATAGTTTCCATAATCAAAAGGAGTTTTTGGCTTTTCCCACATATCAAAAGCTTCGTCATCAACAAGAATTCCCATCTGATCACATAAATTCATCCAGGCAGAAGGTGGCGGATTATGAGAACAACGAACTGCATTAACTCCCATTTCTTTAAGTTTTGTAAACTGGCGTCGCAAAGCTGCAGCATTAAAAGCAGAACCCAGAGCGCCAAGGTCATGATGCTGGCAGGCTCCGTTTATTTTTACATGTTTTCCATTTAAGAAAAAACCTTTATCCGAAGTAAAAACTGCATACTTAAAACCACAATGCTGTTCAAGTTCGTCTAAAAGATTTCCGGAAGCATCAAAGAGCCGGGTTTTTAAAATGTAAAAATGAGGATTATTAATATCCCATAATTCAGGAGCTTTTACTGTGTATTCGCCGTCGCCTGAGAATTGGGCAAATTCTTTACCAGACTGATTAATAATTGAATGAAGAACTTTTATCTGAGTCCCTGTATGTTCCGACGAAATTTTTACAACCCATCCCCCATCCAATTTTGCAGGATCTACAGGCTTTGCAGAAAAATAAACCCCATCAGTCACAAGATGGATAGCCGGGCTGTTAATTAAATGCACATCCCGGAAAATACCTGCTCCTGAATACCAGCGTGTATTACAGTTCTGATAAACAGCGATTACCAGAAGCTCATTTTTGCCGGAGTGCACAAACTTACTTATATCAATTTCAAAAGCCGAATAACCGTACTTACATTCTCCTGCCTTTTGACCGTTTACCCATACAGCCCAATTCATGTAAACACCTTCAAAGTCAAGGGCTATATAACGACCGTCAGGATTATCTTGCAAAGTTAAAGTCTTTTTATAAAAACCTACACTACTGCGGTACAAATCTTTTACATGATAAATCTGCCAGTCGTGAGGAAGATTAACACTATTATATTTTTGAGAATCTGCAAGCTCAAAAAACTGATCAGGACAAAAAAGGATGGGTTTGCCGTCCTCGTACATTGAACTTTCTTCCAGAGGAAGTTCGGCAAAAACCCATCCATCATTAAATAAATTACGCATAATTTATTTTACTTCATTTACAAGTTCATTTCCACTAGAAAAAGCTTTGATATTTTCTAAAGTTGTATCAGCAAGATTTTTAAGGGCATTAGTTGTAAGGAAAGCCTGATGTCCTGTAATGATAACATTAGGGAAAGTCAAAAGACGCGCAAGTGTATCATCTGTCATGATATCTGTAGACCAGTCGCTGAAGAAATATTTACTTTCCTCTTCATATACATCCATACCAATTCCACCGATATGACCATGCTTAAGAGCGTGAACAAGAGCCTTTGAATCGATAAGGGCACCACGACCAGTGTTGATAATTACAGCATCATGCTTCATCATCTTCATTCTGTCATGATTAACAATATGCTTTGTCTCTTCGGTAAGCGGACAGTGAAGACTCAAGACATCACTTCGTTTAAAGATTTCTTCAAGATCAACATATTCAATATTTTTTTCCTGAGCCCATTTTGTATTTGGGAATGGATCATAAGCAATAATCTTCATTCCAAAGCCCATAAGGATATCGGCCATAATACGTCCGATTTTTCCGGTTCCAAGAATACCGGCAGTAAGCCCGAACAAATCGCGGCCAGTCAAACCTTCAATATTAAAGTTTGCAGTTTTTGTTCTAAGATATGCCTGAGGAATATGACGTGTAAGAGACATCAAAAGTGCAACACCATGCTCTGCAACCGCATAAGGAGAATAAGCCGGAACACGAACAACCTTAATTCCGGAAGCTGCTGCAGCCTTGAGATCTACATTATTAAAACCTGCACAACGGAGCGCAATAAGCTTAACACCGCATTCCTTGAGCGTATTAATTACAGCTTCGTTTACAACATCGTTTACAAAAACGCAGACTACATCATAACCTTTTGCAGTCATGGCAGTATTTTCATTGAGTTTGTAATCCTTGAAGTCAATCTTGTACTTAAAGCCTTCATTAGCAAGAGTGAATGACTGTTTGTCATACGAGTGTGTGTCAAAAAATGCGATTTTCATTTGTACGCCTCCTATTTCTACTTTAAATATAATATCAAAGGATTATTAAAGCAATTGAAAAATACATAAAATCAATCTATTATGTTAGCGGAGGCTAACATGAAGCAGTTTGACGTTGGTGGTATGATGTGTGCAGCTTGTAGTGCACGTGTAGAAAAAGTTGTTTCGCAGGTTCCGGGTGTTACTTCCTGTTCCGTAAGTCTTCTTACAAATTCTATGGGTGTTGAAGGAACTGCCAGCGATGAAGAAATCATTAAGGCAGTTGTAGATGCAGGGTATGAAGCAAGCGTAAAAGCAGAAGCCGGGTCCAGCGCAGACACAAAAAGCGACTCCACAAATTCCGACCCTCTCACCGACAAGGAAACTCCCTTACTCAAAAAACGCCTCATCACTTCTTTAATTTTCCTTCTCCCGCTTTTATACATCACAATGGGTCACATGCTCTGGAACTGGTCGCTTCCAGCCTTCCTTACAGAAAATCATTCAATAATGGGCCTTGTTCAGCTTGCACTTACCCTTATCATAATGATTATAAACAAGCGCTTTTTTACAAGCGGTATTAAATCTGCTGTTCATCTTGCGCCTAATATGGATACACTTGTAGCACTTGGTGCAGGCGCTTCATTCATATACAGCGTGTGGGTACTTATTGCAATCTCCTTCTTAAAATCAACAGCAGCCCACGATTTTTATTTTGAAAGTGCCGCTATGATTTTGACACTCATTACTGTAGGTAAAATGCTCGAAGCACGCTCAAAAGGAAAAACAACAGACGCACTCAAAGGCCTCATGAAGCTTGCACCAAAAACAGCAACAATAATTGATGCAGCCGGCATAGAAAAAATAGTTCCTATCAGCCAGGTAAAAATCAACGACATATTTGTAGTCCGCCCCGGAGAAAACATTCCTGTAGACGGTGTAATTATAGAAGGCAACGCTGCAATAAATGAATCGGCACTCACAGGAGAAAGCATTCCCGCAGACAAAGCCCAAAACGACACAGTTTCCGCTGCAACAACAAACCTTTCGGGCTTTATAAAATGCCGCGCAACCAGAGTTGGGCAGGACACTACACTTTCACAAATCATAAAGCTTGTAAGCGATGCGGCCGCAACAAAAGCACCAATCGCAAAAATTGCAGACAAGGTTGCAGGAATCTTTGTTCCTACTGTAATTGCAATTTCACTTGTAACTCTTGGAATCTGGCTTGCAGTAGGCGCTGGTGCAGAAATATCAATCATGCACGCAGTTGCAGTTTTAGTAATAAGCTGCCCGTGCGCACTTGGACTTGCTACACCGGTTGCAATCATGGTAGGAAACGGCGTTGGAGCTAAAAACGGTATACTCTTCAAAACTGCAGCAGCCCTTGAACAAGCCGGACGCACACAAATAATTGCCCTGGACAAAACAGGAACAATCACAAATGGTGAACCTGTAGTAACAGACATAATTCCAGCCACAGACCAGTCAGAACAAACTCTCTTACAGCTCGCCTGCTCTCTCGAAACAAAATCAGAACACCCGCTCGCAAAAGCAATAACAAAAAAAGCAGAAGAACAGAATATCACAGCCACCGAAACCCAGGATTTTCAGATTTTCCCGGGCAACGGCCTTAAAGCAAACATAAACGGAACAACCTGTTCCGGCGGAAACTTTAACTTTATAAAACAGCTTGCAAATATCACTCCTGCAATAGTTGCTCAATCAGACAGCCTTGCAGCTCAGGGAAAAACTCCTCTTTTCTTTGCACAGGGCAACAAACTTCTTGGAATAATTGCAGTAGCAGACACAATAAAACCGGACAGCACTCAGGCAATTGCAGAGCTTAAACAAATGGGAATAAAAGTCACACTTCTTACAGGCGACAACGAACGTACAGCCCGCGCCATAGCAAAACAGGCAGGCATAGAAAATGTAATTGCAGGCGTTCTCCCACAGGAAAAAGCAGACGCAATAAACAAGCTCAAACAGGAAGGAAAAACCTGCATGGTAGGAGACGGCATAAACGACGCACCTTCCCTCACCACAGCAGATATCGGTATAGCAATAGGAAACGGCACAGACATAGCAATTGACGCAGCAGACATTGTTCTTGTAAAAAACACACTGCGCGAACTCCCAATCCTTCTCCGCCTGAGCCGAGCCACTGTACGAAACATCAAGGAAAATCTTTTCTGGGCATTCTTCTACAATGTATTGTGCATTCCTCTTGCAGCAGGAGCCTTTGTACCGCTTTTGGGCTGGCACTTAAACCCTATGTTCGGAGCTGCAGCAATGAGCCTTTCGAGCTTCTGCGTAGTTTCAAATGCGCTGCGACTGAATTTTAAAAAGTTCAACGCTCCAAAATAAAAACTGCATTCTTTTCAAAAACGCCGTAAGCAAAACCAAACTTTATGAACAAAGGCATTTTTTCATAAGCGTCAAAGCTGGTCCTCTGCAAAAATTCCTCAATAGATATTTCTTCAACAAACCCGTACGGATTTGCAACAGTAATTCTATCGCCGGGAACATCAAGACCTGTTATTAGTGAATAGTGAAGCGTCCATTCATCATCTTTTTTGGCTGCCCACTCAAACGGAACCGGCACTCCAGCCTCCAGACTATCATAAACCTTGTCTATCAAATCTGTGTTTTTCAAATACTTATACATGCGCGTTTTGTAATCAGGAATCTTACGGTTCATTTCTGCAGCCAGCGCCCGGCCAGTTGAAGTCACAATCTTTCCATGCTCGTTAAACAACGCTTCTTCTGTCAATGCCGGATTATTATTCCACTGCGCAATCATCTGGATTACAGCATACCCGCACGAATATTTTTGAGCAAACACGGTAATCCCAGACACAGCAACAGACTTCTGATATTTTTCATTTTTATATATTTCACTGTAATTATTTTTCATTCTTACAGCTTTGATTTTATAAACACAAGGTATAATTGCTGCCACAAATAAAAAGAGTATTAAAATTATCCCTGAAATTTTCTTTGCAAGCTTCATACCAGTATTATATCACAGTCCTTGTACAATTTCCAAAGCACGTTTCATCTGTAAGTCATCCTGCGCAGTTACATTAACAATCAGGTTTTCAGGAAGCGGAACAATACCTGTACCTTCCGGTGTATTTCCTGCAGGATCTGTTACTCTCTGAACAGAAACAGCATAGCGCCAGCCGTTACTCAAACAGCGTTCCAAAGCAAGTGAAAAAACTCCACAGGTGTGATTTCCAATCTGTGTTACATGAGACTGGGTTGTCATTGCCATAGAAAATTCTTCACCGGCACTCATTGTCTGAGCATTTGTCAAAAACAGAATAGGCTTTGTGTACTGCCAGCTTCCGTTCTTTTTAATTTCAAGCTCTACACCGCTGTCAAAATCATCTTTTCCGCTTCCGTTTTTTGTACGCGAAATTGCATAAACTTTATTTTCTGCACAAAATCGTCCGGAAATTCTTGAAACGTTTCCTGTAAGACCACCTCTGTTTCCACGAACATCAAGAATCAAACATCTTGTATCTTTAAGCGCTTCAAGAGCAATATCTATGTCGCTGGCCCAGTCCTGGTTCTGATTAATTCCAGTCTGACCGCTTGAAAAAGATGCAATATGTATGTAGCCCACAGTACTGTCTGTTTTCAATCTTCCGTAAGTGATGATATTGTTTCCGCACTTTTTTAGAGAATCGATATACTGCGCACAAACTTCATTCAACGAAAAAGCATCAGGAGGAAGAATATCTTCTCCAGAGTTCATGCTTCCAAAAGGAGTTTTAATATAAACATGAGAATCCTTGAGCGTATAAAGCATTGCAGCACATTCAGCAAAAAATTCTTTATCTGTCATAGACTCACTGATATTCGGTTTATGAAGCCTGTACTGTTCTTCCCAGTCTACGTTGCGAACCTCAAACAAAGCATAAGTTTCTTTATAATCATTCCACATAGCATCAAACATTTCATTATAAGAAGTGCCGGTCATTCCTCCATAAAAAAAGTCACAGGCACTAAGATTAAATGTACAAAGAAGCCAGATTAAGCAGGCGCTCCAGAATTGTTTAGTTTTGATTTTGAATGTTTTCATAGTCTTCTCCTATTGATTATTAAAAGCTCACAGTTGCCTTTGTATTAAAGCTTCCGTTCAAATAATAAAGAGGTCGTTCCTTTGGTACTGCAATTCTTGAATATTCAAAGTTTCCTCCTACCCCAAGTGAAAAATATTTATTTACCTTAATGTTATAATCAGCATTCAAAAGAATTGCCTGATAATTATGAAGGCTCAAAAAGTTTCCAAGAGTAAGGATTTTCATAAAATCTTCTTCTGCATATTTCATAAGTCGTGCATCACAGCCGGCAAAAGAAGGACGAACTCCATAACCTAAAAGCGGAAGTGCACAAAAAAGCGAAACATTATTCTGCTCATTAATCTTATAGTTCAAACCACCAGAAGGTCCAAGTGAAACAATTCCTGTGATTGAAGGATAATTTTCAAACTGCATATAAACATTTGTGCTGAAATTTCCGCCCGCATAAAAAGTAGTTTTATTCATCTGCTTTACGCCATACAGCAAATCATACTGAACTCTTATTCTGTGAAACTGCAACTTACTTTGAAATGCTTCGTAATATGATTCACCTGTTATTGGATCAAAGTTTCTGTAAGATACAGCTGTTTCTGTCATTGCAGAAGTTGGTTTAGCATAAAAATAATCAAGCGTGATTTTGTGCATAAAATCGTTACTGCGGATTGTTGTTTCCAGTTGGAAGCGCGGGCTGAGCAGACTTTGAGAACTACTTGCAAAAGTAGTTTCCTTATAGCAGCCAAAAGTCCAGTCAATGCTGAATGCAACATCAACCGAAGTTTTCTGCTGTTCTGCAAATACTGCCGGCAAAGACAGTAAAACGCTTAAAATAATGATAAATAATTTTTTCATAAAACCTCCGTTACATTAGCGATGATAATATAAGGCGGTTCATAAAGATATTAGGGAAAGCACGGAATTTTTGCGATTTTTAAAAATCAGGGTAAACCCTTAGATGTCATTTTGAAGGCGTGAAAATAATTCCAGTCTGTTTTTTACACCAATTTTTTTATAAATATTTCCAAGATGAGTTTCGATTGTTTTTTCACTTACAAAAAGAGCCTGAGCAAGTTCTTTGTTTGATTTTCCTTCGAGCAAAGCAAGAATGATTTCCTGTTCGCGTCTGGTAAGTGAAAAGTTTTTTACAAATTCAGGATTAAGTGATTTTTCTGTTTTAGAAACCGGAGCTGCAAAATAAAAGCGGTAGAAAATGTAAAATACTAAAAGCGAAATTGAAATTATAAAAACAAAAGGAATTTCTTCTATAAAAAACGCAAATACAAGGTTGATTAAAGCAAGGATAATAAAAATCCATTTTTCTTTTTTGAAAACACCGCTGTCAATTCGTTTATGAAATATAATTGCAAGAAGAACCGAAATACCTGCAGGTACCCATATTCCGCTTATGTTTATAATAGTAGAAAGAAGTTTAGCATCTTTAGTTATAACAGCAAAAACAATTTCTGCAGCCGTAAAAAGAATTGAATAAAAAAGAGGAAGCTTTCTTACAAAGGCGTTTGTGCTTACACGAATCAAATCAAAACCAAGACTGATAATTCCGTAAGAAAAACAAACTCCAAGAAAAAGTCCTATTATGCTTAAGAGCAGGATATTTGTTATGCCGGCATTTCTTTCTGTTACAAAATAAGATTCTGTGCTCAATACAAAAAATGAAACAAGAACTAAAAGTACATCAAAAAAGAAAACCTTTTTATAACGCAGAAAAAATAAAAGAGAAATTACAGCAGCCGCAAAAGATGCCAGACAGGATGTAAACAAAATTGCTAAATTCATCTTTCAAAAACCTTGCGACCGCCAATAAATAAAGCCTTTACTTTTCCGGTAAGCTCTTTTCCTTCAAAAGGTGTTGCCTTTCCTTTAGAGCAGAACATTCGTGAATCAACAGTCCAGTCTTCTTCGGGATCAACAAGTGTAAGATCTGCATTGTAGCCAGATTTTAAAAGTCCTTTTGTAAGACCAAGTATTCTTGCCGGATTTGCAGACATCAACTGACTGAGCTTTTGAGGTGTAAAATTATTTTCTTTTACAAGTACTGTATTACAAACAGCATAGGCAGTTTCGAGCCCCGTAAAACCAGGACTTCCACCAGCTTTATCTTCCATTGTATGTGGAGCGTGATCTGTAGAAATAACATCTATTGTTCCGTCACGCAGGCATTCAATAAGAAGCTGTCTGTCTTCTTCACTTCTAAGCGGAGGATTTACAAGCGCACGAATAAGCGGTTCTTCTGTTCCTGCAAGCGCCAGATGATGAGGTGTTGCTTCTGCAGTAATTTCAAAACCAGGTGCATATTCTTCGCCGTTTGCTTTGTCGTATTTTGCATTATAAATCTGTTCAAGAACATCTTTTGTACTTGCGTGGCAGATATGAATATGGCAGCCTGCCTGTTTTGCAAGCATAATATTTCTGGCAGTTGCTGTATCTTCGGCAAGACGAAGTAAATCATTTGCCTTGCTCAAGTTCAGTTCAATCTGTTCAATTGCGGCCTGTTCAACATCGGCAGGAGTATACCCTGCTTCGCAGGGTCCCCATGAGCTCAAACCTAGATCCGTCTTAATTTCAAGCGGGGT
>JAEEGH010013857.1_pt1 | contig 17801 bp, 16 predicted proteins | sample 9134181 | NCBI WGS metagenome assembly JAEEGH01 (sample SAMN16246544, study PRJNA631951) | gut metagenome | biome: gut microbiome; feature: rumen; material: DP-attached | host: Bos | place: Iran: Karaj | collected 2018-10
TTCCGCAAACCGTTTGCAGTCAGCCATAAGAGTCCAATTGATCATGTTTTTGGCAATCACGCGGGCGTCTTTTCGGATGACTTCGCGCGGTTCGGTCACATCCAGGCCGAGTTTTTTATCGATGACGGTCCGCAGTTCAGTGACGCCTTTTCCTGTACCTTGTATGGTATTCTTGAGGTAGTTCTCCCGTATCGCAGCTAGTTGTTTTTGGGCTTCCTGGGCAAGCTCCGTGAAGATTTTGTCGCCTTCAAGCTTCGCATAATTGATTTCCCCCTCGAATGCGACAACCGGAATGTATTCATCCCGCTGGCTTCCACAGGCCATATCAACTGCCTGTTTCAGCTGGTTGAGGTATATTTCGTACGATCCCCCCTGATCCTTGGCCGCTGCAATTAGTCCTTTTGACATACCTTTCTTGTCAAAACCACCATTGCTGATATCATTGTATAGTTTTAGTGTCTTGGCCGCCGTCTCGCCATTGAGTGCGGTCTGCATCTTTCTTGCGGCACCTTTGCCACAACGCGCGATGAGAATCTGGGTGGCGAAATCTCGGCAGGCGACTTTTTCATCCGTACCATCCATGAGATTTTCCACATCAGCCTTATTCATAATATCGTTGATGCCGTTGCGGAACTGGTTCATCGCCTTGTGGATACCGTATCCGGAAGAAGAGGTTGACAATTTCATCAACGCGTTGATGGGTGCTTCTTTCGTTGCTTCGATGATGGTTCTGATCATTCCCTGCGGAATGGTTTTGCCATTCATGGCCGCAATGAAAAACTTGCCATGCTCCAGAATGGCTGGATTGTCTTTTGCAAACTCGCGCAACTCCCTGTAATTCGCCTTCAGCCCGTCGATTTTCTTCTTAATCGCCGCTCCTGTACGATGTTTTCCGTCGCCACCGACGAGAATGCTGTCCATATTGTTGGTAACAACATCAAGCAAATCTGGATCTTCGATGCAGCTTGTGATAATGTTGCGGATACGGTCGTCCATCTGCGCCTTTCCTTCCTCATTGAGTCTCAAGTACTCAGAGTTCACCTTGGCTTTTGCAGTTTGGAAAGCCGTGTCGAATTTTGTTTTGACATCGTCGATAGCGCGCTTAACGGCCATGATACGGCGGGCGGTGAGCGGCTTGCCTTTACCGAAATCCTCCAGTTTCATTGCATCCAACACGGAATCAGGAACCTTGCTTGCACCGCCGAACAAGTCAATGATCGCTTTTTTGAAGTTTTCACGCGTGGCGTTGTTGACGGCTTCCTTCGCCTTGGTACGGAAGAGGGCGGAAAAGCCGCCGACACCGCCTTTTGCAGCCGTGATCTTATGTTCGCCAAGATTGGCCACCGTGTCGTCCAAGCGGGCAATAGACGTCCTCTTTCCTGCCTGCATTTTCTCCGTGGCGAAATCCACAAAATTCTGGAACTGTCGATTATAGCCGTTTATATAAATTGTCATGATCGTTTCTCCGGTTTTTTATGTGTTAAGTATGTTTTTTTCTGCCATTGCCTTCCATCATCGGCCAGCAGTGGCCGATGTTTGGAATGAGCGATTTCATTCTCTACACAATATTCTCCAGAAAAACAAAATTGTTACATCTATTTTTTGTTTTTTATCGTGACCCCCCAAAAAACGTGTTCACCTTCTGTCATTCAAAAAGCCATTGCTCGAATTCCGTCTTGATCCAACGATGACCAAGGCCCGGAATGAGCAGAAGTTTCTTGTCTTTTGACGGAATTGAATTGAAGGCGGCGATGCCGCCGACGGTATGGCAATTGTCGTCCGACAAACCGTGCATGATGCGTATGGGCGTGCGGATGAGCCGTGCGAAATTGCATGCATCGTAATACGGGCCTGTCAATTCAGCGGCCGGCCTGTGTTCATCCGTCTGGTCCATGATGTGTTCGCTGCCTGGCTGGCGACCCTCCCGATAGGCCATCATGTCGCACATATTCGGAAAATAAACAACGGATTTCGCGAACCGTCCCCACATCGACGTGAGATAAAGGCCGTAGCCGCCGCCTTGGCTACCGCCGAAATAAACGAAACGCTCAGCGTCCGTATATGGTTCTTTTGCAAGCCAGTCGAGCATGCGCACCATGCCGAGAATGGAATTGTGGTAGATGGGCAGGTTACGTCCCATGGCGAATCCAAAACGTTGGTAAGTCTTTTCACCGCTTTTCTTTACAAGCCCATCCAGCCATGCCTTGTGGCGGGCCTTCTGTTCGTCCATCGTCCTGCCGATTGGGAAGCCTTGGATGTTCATCGTGATGGAGACCCATCCTTTTCGTGCCATGAGACTCCATGGCGCGATTGATCCAGGCCCCGCTCCAGGCACCGTCACGCAGACGGGAAAAACACCGCCGCCTTTCGGAATCGTGAGCATGCCGTAGATACGGCCGCCGTCAAAAGTCGCTACGCTGACGTAGAATGCATCATAATCAGCCGTATTCAAATGCGGCGCAGGCGTTTTCTCCACGGCGATCGGCACATCGCGTTCCAACCGTTCACGTTCGCCTTTCCAATAGACTTCAAAATCATCCGGACATGGCGTAAGCGGTTTAATGTCATCCACGCCGAAAATCAGTCGATCCAGCCGTTCGGCCATCCCTTTCGCCTTCAGATGGATGCGCAATGAACCAGGCGTGGCCCGCGTCAATTCCATCTTGAACGTCGGCTCTTCGGCCATATCGACCGTGCGTTTCCAAATGACATTCGTCCAGCCGTCATCGACCCATGCTTCGACTGGTCCTTCTGGGCGACGCCCTTCTTCTTCGATGCCGACTTCCACAACCGCCTTTCCGCCAACATCATAGCAACCGCTTTCCACATCCGAACGGACACGAAAATGCGCGGGCTTCGGACCGTCCGCCGCCTCCACTGCTGACACCGCGGCCAATCCCATGACCAATAATCCAGACAATAAACTGTATGTTCGCATATTCCGACTACTTTCCAAACAATTCGTCATCAAGCCCTAATGAAACCGTTGGAACCGATTTCCTGTATAGTCGCTTTGACATCCTCCGTCTTTGGTGCGACGTCACGGTAATCCTTCACCAATTTGATCCATACTTCAAGCGTATTGATGAAATTTTCGGTTTCGGCATAGAGCAAATCACCGTCTAGAATCTTGCAGGGCAGGGCCTTGCAGAGAGAGAAACGATTCGTTTCCGAATTAAGCGAAATCGTCGCTCCAGCCGTCCCGTTGAAAAGGTACTGCGACTCCAGCATGGTTTTGTAGAGATTTTCCAGATGTTCCGGCGGCGGCTCGCCAATATCGCCTGAGAGCACGATTTCGTCAAGTTCAGGCAAGACGTGGAATGTGACGATCATCTCGTCCACTTCAAACGTATAGACGTTATCTTCATCAGGGGTTAGATTGATACCAATCTTCTCGCCGAATTTTTTGATTAGTTCAAAGCTTTCCATTGTTGCTACATTTTATTTTATTGTTTATGATTGTCTTTGGAAACAAACTTTTCCTCTACTATATAATATTCTCCCTCAAATGAAAAATCTAACTTTTTCATTGTTTTTTTGAGGAAAAACACCATGATGTATCAACAGTCACCATACGTTTTGAATGTCATTCCATGTCATTTTGTTTATTTTTTTTGCTAAAAACATTAATAAAGCTTAAAAATCAACAACTTATAAGTGTATAAAAAACAAATTATCCGCAAATTGTCGAGACTTTTTGCGGATTCAACCGCAAATTATCTCGACTTTTTGCGGTTTTTATTGTCTTTAGGAGGCTGATAGGAACTGCCAGTAGTGGTGGCGCAGATGGAATTCTTTATTGTGATTCGCTGATTCTGCCATCCTCCATGCGGAGGATTCGGTCGAACACGTCAATGGCACGCGTGTCATGGGTGACAACCAATACGGATGTCTGGAAATCATGCGCGACACGTTTCATCATTTCCATGACTTTTCGACCCATCACGCTGTCTAGAGCCGCTGTGGGTTCGTCGGCGAAGAGGAGTTTCGGATGGTTGGCCAACGCTCTGGCGATAGCGACGCGTTGTTGCTGTCCGCCAGAGAGTTCGGAGGGTTTGAATCCCTGCCTCTCCGCCATATCAAATTGCGACAGCAACTCCATGGCACGTTTGCGAGATTTGCCGCCGGAAACATCGTCAAGCTGCATAGGAAGCTGTACATTTTCCAAAGCAGACAAGAAGGGAAGCAGATTCGCCTTCTGGAAGACGAAACCAAGATTGTTCCGACGGAAGGCGCGGATGTCCGTTCTATAGCCGTTGTCGAATACAGTCGTTCCATCGATCACAATCCGTCCGGAATCAGGCGGTCGAATCAATCCAAGAGCCGTAAGAAGTGTTGATTTTCCCGCTCCTGAAGGCCCTAAAAGCGCGACAACCTCTCCCGTGTTCAAGGCTATCGTCACATGGTCCAAGGCGGTGACACTGGTATCGCCGCGACCATATTTCTTGCAGAGGTTTTCAGCCAGCAGAGCCTGTGTCATGAGAGCACCTCCCCTGCGTCTGTCAGCATCGCTTTTACCACGCCAGCCACGCTTGCAAGAATGGAAACGCCCACGACAATGGCGAAAAGAAGCCACAAATCGGCGGTGACCAACACGACGCGCCGCGGAAACAGTGGATAGGCCCATTGGCCAAGAAATCGTGCGATACCAAAGGCGAGACAACCAATCAGCAATGCCTGTGTGAGAATCATTTCAATCATAACGCCATTTCTCGCACCAAGCAACTTCAGCATGGCAATGTCATGCACTTTGTCCATCGTGAGCATGAACAATACCAATGTCATGACAACTGTCGAGACGATGAGCAGGATGGTGCGGAAGAGTCTGATTTGGCGACGTGAACGCGCCACGAAGCCTCCCAGCATGATCTGCCGTTCGCCGTCGGCCGTATGGGCTGAGACGTCGGGAAGTTCGCGAATACGACGAAGCAGTTCCTCCGCATTCCAGCCTTTGCGGACCTTTACAAGAACTGCGCTGATGCGCCGTCCAGGCAATGCCGCAGGATGTTTCGACGGACTGCGAAGCGTTTCCGCATGTTCGGCAGAAGTGCTTCCGTAAGGCATGGAATCAAAACGCCTTACACGCGCTTCGCGTTCAGAACGGATGGCCTCCGCGGGCGTATCGTCTTGTATGGATAGCGCATCGTTTAAGGTGACGAAAACCATGGCGTCCCCTGACGGCGCATTCATCTGGCCTGTGATGCCAACCACTTCATAAACATCCTTGCCAAGACGGATTCGTGTGCCAAGCGGCAGTTTTGCGGATTTATCCGCAAGCATCTCAAAATGGCCGTCTCGAAGTGGACGGCCTTTCAGCAGCGGAAGCCAACGACCGTCGTCGGGCAGGCCTTGAATCGTCATGCGGATGACGCGCCCTTGAAAATCACGTTGGACCGTATGGGAGACAAAAGCGGTTGCCGATTCCACGCCTTCCATGGCGGCGATGCGATATTCCATGTTGCGCGGCAGTTTCGATACTTCTGCAAACGGACCTTTTGTGTCTTTCTGGACGACCCAAATGTCCGCTCCCGCGCGGTCGATGATCAACGTGGCTTCCTGAATGAGCCCGCGATAGATTCCCCCCATGCCCATGACGACCATCAGCAGAAGACTGATGCCGAACGTAGTCAGCATGAATCTTCCAAATTTGAAGCGTATGTCCTTAAGGGCCAGATTCATGGTTCATGCACCTCTGCTTTCCGGCCGATGTGCGGCAGGTGGTCATCAGGGAAAAGGACGAGTTTGTCATCGGCGGAAAGTCCTTCAGTGATTTCCGTCGCCATCTTTGTCTGAAGACCGAGTTTCAGCGGACGTTTGGCGATTTTGCTGTTGTCCAATACCAAAACAAAGGGACTGTTCTTTTCCCAACGGATCATTTTCGTCGGAATGCACAGCCTGCCTTCAAGCTTCTGTATCATGATGTTAGCTTCCAGACGCTGTCCGAGCGTCCAGTTGTCCGGAAGCTTCTCCAATGCGAGATCGACCATGAATTCACGCGTCTCACGATCCGTTTCCTTTGACAGTCGCTGTACCGTGGCGGAATACGGCTGATCTGGCTGCGAACGGAAGATGACCTGCGCCTTTTGGCCTATTTTCAACTTCGATATGGCGATTTCATCAACCCATACAGAGGCCCAGATTTCATCGGTCGCCGCGATTTCCATGATGGAAACGCCTGGATTGACGACGGCACCATTCTCGCGATTCCGGCGAATGACGACGCCATTGAATGGCGATGTCAATATCGTTTCCGCCAGTTTTGTCCGATTGTATTCAATTTGGGCGGATTGCTTTGCCATTGTCAGTTCTGCTTCGCTTTTTTGAGCCTGTGCGCGGGCGAGGGCGGATGCCGCAACTTTCCGGGCTTCCGTCTGCTTGTCAAAATCGGCCTGTGTTTCGACATTCGCCTTGAACAGCCGCTCGCTACGCTGAAAAGCAAGTTGCGCATAATCGTATGTCGCTTGTGCAGAGGCGATTTCCGCGTCCAGACGCTTGATGGTCGCCTTCGTCACTTCAAGTTCGTTTTCAGACACTTTGAGCTGTTGTTTCAAATCGTCTGCCGCCATCGTGCAGACTGTCTGTCCGATTTTGACACTATCTCCTTGATCGGCAAACAGTTCCACAAGCTGCCCCGTACTTCTTGGACTGATCGACACGACAGTTTTCGCCTCCAATGTTCCCGTGCCGAACACGGTGTCCATCAAGTCCTGCATTTTTGGAGCGGCTGTCTGGACGGGAACAGGCGACAGACGGAAATAATAGTAGCCGATGCCCAACGCAACTGCAAGCAGCAGAATCTTAATTACGATCTTCAGATGATGTTTCATGTTTGTGGTTTCCTTTCGTCTGGCAGTGGCAGCTTCCCTTTGCTTGGCAGTGGCAGCCTTGGCAAGAGGTCTGTTCAATGTTAGATAAAGCGGTAAAGTGGGTAATTAGTTCCTGTATAACTTCCCTGTTCGTCCTATAATGGATAAAATATCCTCTCCTTTCACCCGAAACAAGTCCCGCCTCCCTGAGCAAACGGATGTGAACACAGATCGTTGGTTCGGAGACTTGGAAATGCCGTGCCAAAGCATGGATGCACATCGCTTTTCCAAGCAGCATGCGCACGATCTCCAGTCTTGTATTGTTGGCCAGCGCCTTCAATGTTTTTACCGTGTTCATATCTTCATATCCTTTCTCCGACAGTGATTTTCAAAACATTAGTTAATATAAAGTCTTCACACTGATTAGCAATCTGACTAATCAGATTTGAGCATCTAGGAACGGTTTTAGGAATACTTTTTACAGTTTTTATTGTCTTTTGGGGGATGTCATGACAAATTGTTTTGCCAAAAAACAAAAGAAACTTTTGTGTTCCACAACATTCCTTGCCATAAAAACTACTAAAATAATCGTCTATTGATTTGACAGGGAAGTCAATTAACAGTATATTGAAAAATCAACATTGGTGAAATCAATTTGTTTTTAGAAAAGTTCATGATGGATTTAAACACAACTATAATAGTAGTGATAAAAGGAAGGCAGGAAGAATATGTTTGAAAAAGACACAATATGCGTGCATCCGTCACGATGTACGAAAACGGTTTATGGCGAGATAGCGACACCGATCTTCCAGTCGGCGACATTTGTTCATGAAAGCGTGGAGAAGGATTCAGAGTACAGTTATTCTCGTTTGCAGAATCCGACTCGTGCCGCGTTGGAAGCCAGAGTCGCAGAATTGGAAGGCGGTGTGGATGCGATTGCATTTGCAAGCGGAATGGCGGCCGAAACGACTCTGATGAACCTTTTTTCTTTTTCTGGTCATATCATCGCAGGAGATGACCTTTACGGCGGCACGTTGCGGCTTTTCCGCCAGATTTCAACCTCCACAGGACTTCGGGTTGATTTTACGGATACGACATCCTCTGAAAATGTCCGGGCGAAATTACAGGCGGATACGAAAGCGGTCTATGTGGAGACGCCGAGCAATCCGACCATGCAAGTAACGGACATTGCCGCTGTGGCTGAGATCGCGCATTTGGCAGGAGCGTTGTTGATTGTGGACAATACGTTTTTGTCACCGTTGTTCCAACGTCCGCTGGAATTGGGCGCGGACATCGTCGTGCACAGCGGTACGAAATATCTTGGCGGTCACAACGACACATTGGCGGGGTTTCTGGTGGTGAAAGACAAAGAGATTTCAGAAAAACTACGATTTCAAGCAAAAACAGTTGGTGCCGGCCTAGCTCCGTTTGACTGTTTTTTACTGGAGCGTGGTATCAAGACGCTTGCCGTCCGTTTGGAAAAGCAAGCTGCGAACGCGGAGAAAATTGCCAAATGGCTTCGGTTGCGTCCAGAAGTCCGAAAAGTATATTACATAGGTTTCACAGAACATCCAGGATACGCTGTCACCAAACGCCAGTGTTCTGGTTACGGCGGCATGTTATCCATGGAAGTGGACAGCCCCGAAACAGCCCGTAAAATCCTGCGCGAAGTGAAACTCTTCCAGTATGCGGAAAGTCTTGGCGGAGTGGACAGCCTCATTACCTACCCGATGTGTCAAACACATGCCGATGTTCCTGAAGACGAACGTATTAAGCGTGGTATTAATGACCGTTTCCTCCGCATATCCGTTGGCATAGAAAACACCAACGATCTTATCGAAGACCTTCGGCAGGCCTTCGAAAAATAACTTTGGGAGAATCCAACGTGAATTATAATTTCGATCAAATCATCCCACGCAATCATACGAACAGCCTCAAATATGATTTCGCAAAAGAGCGTGGCAAACCAGATGGCCTGTTGCCCATGTGGGTAGCGGACATGGATTTCCAGACACCGCCTGCCATACGGGAGGCCCTCGCCGCCAAAGCGGCGCATGGAATTTTTGGATATTCCGAGCCGGATAAAGCGTATTTTGAAGCACTTGCGAACTGGTTCAGCACACGCCATGGATGGGAGGTCGATCCATATATTTCTGTTCGTGCTCCGGGCGTTGTTTTTGCCATATGCACGTTAATCCGTTGTCTCACGCAACATGGAGACGCTGTATTGATCCAAGAGCCTGTCTATTACTGTTTCCGCGAGGGCATTCGAGACAATGGCCGCAAGGTTGTTGTCAACGAACTGCTTTTTGATGGACATCAATACTATATTGACTTCAATGATTTTGAGCGTAAAATCATTGAAAACAATGTGAAACTGTTTGTGCTTTGCAGTCCGCACAATCCAGTGGGGCGTGTGTGGACGAAAGACGAACTTGAACGAATGGCGGAGATTTGTTTGTGTCATAACGTATTCATCGTGGTGGATGAAATCCATGAGGACTTTGTGTATCACGGCAACAAACACACTGTATTTGCAACCCTTTCTAATGAAATCGCAAACAACTGCGCAATCTGCACGGCACCAAGCAAGACGTTCAATCTTGCCGCGCTTCACAATGCTAACATCTTTATTTCCAATGAACAAGTGCGTAAAGCGTTCAAGCGGGAACTGGATGCGGAAGGCTTCAGTCAGTCTAACATCATGGGATTGGTCGCATGCCAGGCCGCATACCAATTTGGTGCGGAATGGCTGGATCAGTTGATTAAATATCTTGAAGGCAACATTACGTTCATGCGCGAAACATTGCGCGCACGCATGCCGCAAATACAACTTGTTGAGCCAGAAGGAACTTATCTTCCGTGGGTGAATTTTTCAAAGCTTGGCCTCAGTGTACCAGAATTGGAACACTTCATCATCGAACGCGCAAAACTTTGGTTGGACGGCGGCACGGTCTTTGGAGCAGGTGGCGCAGGCTTCCAGCGATTCAACATCGCCGTCCCCCGCGCGGCACTGCAACAGGCGTTGACACAGCTTGAAAACGCCGTTCATCAAATTTCGTAGTTCAGAAATTCGCCGTTTTGGAACATTACATTATCGTTGCGTTTGAACTGGAGTTCCGGCATCTTGGCGCTGACTCGTGTTTGTTCGGGCACGGATTTTGTCACGAATGCGTTACCGCCGATCACCACGCCGCCACTGATCACCGTCTCGCCACCGAGTATCGATGCTCCGGAATAGATGGTCACGTCGTCTTCAATCGTCGGATGCCGTTTTTTGCCTTTCAACTGCTGTCCGCCACGTGTCGATAGGGCACCCAGCGTGACACCTTGGTAGATTTTTGCATGGTCACCGATTTCCGATGTCTCGCCGATGACGATGCCTGTACCATGGTCGATGAAAAAATACCGCCCAAGCTTCGCGCCTGGATGGATGTCGATTCCTGTAATGCTGTGTGCATATTCCGTCATGATTCGCGGAATTAACGGAACGCCAAGCACATACAGTTCGTGTGCAATTCGATTCACCATCGTTGCGTAGATTCCTGGATACGAAGAGATTACCTCGTCACGGCTGAATGCGGCCGGATCCCCTTCATAGGCCGCTTCGATGTCCGTGGCGAGATATTCGCGGATTTTCGGAATCGCACCCAGAAACGTATCCACAATCTCTTCGCTGCGTTTCTGGACAACGTCGTCCGATACGCCGCGATATTCTTCTTTGAACAGACGGAGTGTCTTTGCAACTTGTTCCAATAGCGTTTCTTGAATCTCTTCAAGCAACTGCCCTGTGTAGAAACGAATGTTGTCGCTCCGAAGCTCCTTCTGATCAAAGAAGCCGGGGAAGATGACGTACTGCAATTTCTTCAGAACATCCAGAATCAAATGGCGTTTCGGGAACTGCGTCTCCCCGATCTTGCCGATGTGCGGATGTTGGACATAGCTGTCCAACACCGCTTCCAATATGTCATCGATTTTTCGAGTCATGCAGTTCCTCCGCAACAAGTTAGCCCATAAGACGCGTCAACGCCTCCGCCAGCAGGTCGATTTCCTCCGGCGTGTTGTAGAATGCGAGTACGGGACGCACCGTCCCTTCCAATCCATAATGGCGAAGAATCGGCTGTGCGCAATGATGGCCCGCGCGAACGGCAATGCCTTCACTGTCTAGATATTTTCCGACGGATGTGATGTCGTAGTTGTCCAATACAAACGACAGCACACCGGATTTATCCCGCGTGGTGCCAATCAGATGCAATCCCGGTATAGCCGCAAGCCGTGTCATGCCATATTGTGTCAATTCATGTTCGTATGCGGCGATGTTCGCCATTCCGATCTGCATCATGTATTCAAGAGCCGCGCCCAGGCCGACCGCATCCGCGATGCTGCCTGTGCCCGCTTCGAATTTGTTCGGGGCGGATTGGTAGATGGTGCGCTCAAACGTGACATCTGCAATCATGTTGCCGCCGCCTTGATAGGGCTGTGCTTCTTCAAGAGCATCCGTCTTGCCGTAAACAGCACCGATTCCATTCGGTCCGAAGATCTTATGACCGGAAAACACATAAAAATCCGGATCCAATGCAGTCACATTGACAGGAATATGCGCGACAGATTGTGCGCCGTCGATTAGAATCCGTACGCCATGCGCATGTGCGAAGGCAACAAGTTCCGCGACAGGCGTAACCGTGCCAAGCACGTTCGAAACATGCGTAACGGATACGAATTTTGTATGTTCGTTGAATAGCTTCGTGTATTCAGAGAGGATAAGTTGACCGTTTGAATCAACGGGTATGACACGGATTTTCGCGCCTGTCGCCGCCGCTACCATCTGCCATGGCACGATGTTCGCGTGGTGCTCCAGCAGGGAGACGATGATTTCATCGCCCGGGCGAAGCAAAGGCCGAACACAGCTTTGTGCGACCATGTTAATGCCTTCCGTCGTGCCGCGAACAAACACGATGTCCTTCGCATTGCCCGCACCTAAGAATTTCGCCACAGTTGAACGCGCGTTTTCGTAGGCGTCGGTCGAGCGTGCGGCCAGTTCATGTGCGCCGCGATGAACGTTGGAATTTTCGTGCGTATAATAGTAAGATATACGGTCGATGACCTGCTGCGGACGCTGTGTCGTGGCACCGTTGTCAAACCAGACCAACTGTCTGCCATTTTGAAGACGTTCCTGCAAGATTGGAAAATCTGCACGGAGTTTGTCCACGGGAATGGAGCCGATGGTCGCATGGGAACGTGGCAACGTTTTCGGTTGTGCAGTAGCTGCAGACGGTGTATCCGCCATAGCTTTTGAAGCGGAAACCAAAGTTGGCGAATATGCTTCGGATGGAGTGGCTTGCGCAACTGCTTCATTACGAATAACATCGGTCGCGATTTTCGCCCAGTCTGTTTCGGCGACAGTTGCACTTGTTGTCGGAACAGGCGTTCCCTCCAGTTCCGCGGCCCATGCCAGCAATTGACCTTCCGTAGGCAGGCCAGCTGCAGTGGGATTTAAGTTATTAGTCTCGGCTGTAGTCATAGTACTCACCAACCTCCACGTCTTCAAGCACTGCGATTGCATCGTCCGCTAAAATCGCTGCAGAGCAGTACAGCGACAACAGATATGACGCCACACCCTTGTCGTCAATGCCGCGGAAACGAATCGAAAGGCCACGTGAATGTTCGCCTTGCAAACCGCTCTGATACAGACCAATCACGCCACGTTTCGTCTCGCCGGTGCGGATCAGCAGGATGTTCGTCTTTCCGGACTGTGATTTCGGATTCTTCAATCCGTCAACCAACATCTTGTCAGACGGAATCAATGGAATACCACGCCACAGGATGAAGTTGCCGCCGTTAATGTTGGCGGTCACCGGTGGCACGCCACGACGTGTGCATTCACGCTCAAATGCCGCAATGGCACGCGGATGCGCAAGGAAGAACGATGGCTCTTTCCATACCTTGGAGATGAGTTCGTCCAAATCATCTGGCGTTGGGGCACCGACGCTGTTGTGTGGCTGGATGCGCTGTGAATCAGCCACGTTCTTCAACAGACCGTAGTCGTCGTTGTTAATGAGTTGGCTTTCCTGCCGTTCGCGAAGGCTTTCTACCGCCAATGCGAGCTGCTCCTTCGTCTGATCGTAGGGGGAGCTGTAAACATCCGCCACCTGCGTGTTGACGTTGATGATGGTGGAGATCGAGTTGAGAATGTATTCGCGCGGCTTGGATTCGTAATCGACAAATCCCTGCGGAACGATGTCGCTCTTTGGCTTGGAACTGCAAAGCACTTCCAATGGCGTGTTGCCTTCTTTTACACGGTTGACACGATAGATGCCTGCATCCAATCCTTTGAATTCCAAAAACTTGGAGAGCCATTTCGGTGTCAGCATTCCGAATTGCGGTTTGGTTTTCGTAACATCCGCCAGTTGATATGCCGCTACTTTACCTAATGCATTGATTTTGTTTTCCTCAGACATGTCTTTCCTTCCTTCAATTGTTAAATGCTTCTTTTCTATTTGTTAATAATGGAATCAGATTTGTTTCACGCTCGGATCCACTTCATTGATCCAACCTTGCACGCCGTCCTGAAGGTTCATTAGCTTCCCTTGATAGCCTGCCGAACGTAGATTACGTATGGCTAAGATGCTGCGCTGACCAATCTTGCAGACAAAGACGGTATCGATGGACGGATCGAGTTCATCCTGTCTGCGGATGACTTGCCCAAGCGGTATCACCTTCGCATTCGGGAACTTGAAGTAGGCGCGTTCATGTGGTTCGCGCAGGTCGATGACCTGTACAGGTTCGTTCGCGTCGAAGCGCCGTTTCAGTTCCGTTGCGGAAATGGATTCTACAGGAGTCTCATCCTGTTTTGATTTCAGGCCGCAGAACTGTTCGTAGTCGATAAGTTTCGTGATGGTTGGATGCTTGCCGCAGATCGGGCAGTCTGGATCGCTCTCCAGCTTCAATTCACGGAATTTCATTTTCCATGCGTCGTAGAGCAACAAACGTCCTATCAATGTGTTGCCTCCACCAACAATGAGTTTGATGACTTCATTGGCCTGGATCATTCCAATCACGCCGGGCAGAATGCCCAAAACACCGCCTTCCGCGCAGGATGGAACCAAACCGGGCGGCGGCGGTTCACGATACAGACAACGGTAGCATGGACCATGCTTCGCATAGAACACACTGGCCTGACCCTCGAACTGGAACACTGAACCATAGACATTCGGCTTGCCGAGCAGCACGCAGGCGTCGTTCACAAGATAACGTGTCGGATAGTTGTCGGTGCCATCCGCTACCACGTCGTATTCACGGATGATGTCCAATGCGTTCTCACTTTTCAGCGGTTCGTTGTAAGTGACCACGTTGACCAACGGATTCAATGCACGAATACGATCACGGGCGGAGGCGACCTTTGGGCGGCCGACGTCTCGTGTGCCGTGAATGATCTGTCGGTGGAGGTTTGAGATATCGACACAGTCGAAATCAACAAGTCCGATGGTTCCTATGCCAGCCGCTGCCAGATAGAGCGCAAGCGGTGCGCCCAAACCGCCTGTTCCGACGATCAAGACCTTCGAGGCTTTGAGTTTCCGTTGGCCTTCAAGGCCGATTTCGGACAGAAGTAGCTGGCGGCTGTAACGCGTGATGTCATCATGTGTCAATTCCGCCATGCGTTCATCAGGGATGATACTTGGTATTTCTTCGCTCATGTTTCAGCATCCTCCCGCGATTGCAGGCACGATCATCACAGTCGCGCCAGAAGTGACTTTGGTTTCTAACCCATTCAATTTCTTGATGTTGGTTCCATCGACAAATACATTCACGAAGCCGCGCAGTTTCACATCGTCTTCGTAAATCTGATGCTTCAGATCCGGATATTCTGCAGCTAGTTTGGCGAGTGCCTCCCCTACGGTGCCACCTTCCACTTCCACTTCGGACTTGCGGTCCACAAAAGATCTCAATGCGGTCGGTATTAGAATTGTCACGCTCATGATTGGTCCTCCATTGATTGTTATGGTTCTATTTCAAATGGTTCACTGTCAAATGCTTCACGGCTGAGTTGCAATCTCCAGCTGGTCATCAGATCCGCCTTGCCTTCTGCTACGCGAAGGATGATGTACGAATAGAACGGCAACGCGTGGTCGCGGTCATAGTCCGACGGCTTGGCTGGATGGTCTGGATGAGAATGGTAGAAACCGACGATTTCCAGTCCAAGCTTTCGAGCTTCCAGTTCCGCCTGCAACATATCCTCTGCCGTAATCAAAAAGCGATGGTATTGTTCGTCACTCTCACGCGCGTTATCAATCGGTTTCAACGACTTAACGACATGGTCGTCTCCTTCTTCGCTTCCAAACATGATGCCGCAGCATTCATTTGGATAGGCCTTTTCTCCCGCCAGGCGGATTTCTGCTTCGATTTGCTTTGTCAATTTCAGCATTATTACGCCTCCCAAAACTCTTCGGAGAGATAACGGTTTCCATTGTCGCAAAGCACCGTCACTACAACGGAGCCTGACGGCAATGTCTTCGCCAGCTTCAATGCTGCCGCTACGTTCGCTCCGGAGCTGATTCCAACCAGAATTGCCTCTTCGCCAACTAGACGGCGAGTCATAGCAAATGCCTCTTCCGTCGATACTTCCAACTTGATATCCGCTATTGAATCATCGAAGAAGCCTGGATGGATCGTCGAAGCCATGTGTTTCATTCCTTCCAAGCCATGGAATGGCGAATCTGGTTGCATGAGAACCGATTTTATTTGTGGATTCAGTTGTTTCAATCCACGGCTTGTTCCCATGAACGTTCCGGACGTGCCTGTGCCCGCCACGAAATGCGTCACGCGATGATTCGTCTGCTCCCAAATTTCAACCGCTGTGCCTTCGTAATGAGTCTTCCAATTTGCATCGTTGTTATATTGGTCAGGATAGAAATATTTTTCAGGATGTTCGGCGACCAATCGACGACATTCATTGTATGCGCCGTCAGAGCTCTCCAGCGGATCCGTTTCGATGATTTCCGCGCCATAGAGCCGCATCAGCTTCTTGCGCTCCTCCGTCGCATTCGCTGGAAGGCACAACGCGACTTTGTATCCAAGTGCCGCTCCCAACGCAGCATACGCAATACCTGTGTTTCCGCTTGTCGCGTCTATGATTGTCTTGTCATGCGTCAATAACCCACGTTTGATTCCATCTAGAATCATCGCTTTTGCCGCGCGATCTTTCACTGAACCTGTCGGATTGAAATATTCCGCTTTCGCATACAGCTCCACACCGTCCAGCTCCCGACTGATGGCCGGCAGGCGTAGCAAAGGCGTCCCGCCCACTGTTTCAAATACTGTTTGACCTGCCTTCATTCCTGTATCTCCCATCACTTGGTTGTTCACTTTTCAATTACTGTCTTTCCAATGGTCTTGAATCGCGAGGCTATGCCTCATACCAGACGATAAGTCTTTGTCGCTTTCGTTATTCCAGTTTGTTTTTTAAATACTACTATAATAGTAGTGTATATGGTAAAATGAAAAACTGAATGCCAATACGCTTGTAACGGAAGATAAATTACATCTCAAAATAGACTTGTCAAATAATCTCGATCAAAAAAGTAGTTTTTATGACGAAAAAAAATAAAAAATGGCTTCCCAAAAGGCTCCCTCCTTGAAACACCGTTCAAGGAGGGAAGGGAAGCATTGACGGATTTTTACTTATTTCATTCCGCCTTCTTCAGGCAGCAGGCAGGTTTCGCCTTTGGGCAAGCAGGCTTGGCGTCAGCTGCGGCCTTCTTAAGGCAGCAAGCAGACTTTTCGCAGCACTTTGCGCCTTCCTTGCAACCTTCCGCGCCTTCTTTGCAGCAAGCGGGTTTCGCGCAGCACTTTGCGCCTTCTTTGCAACGATCCGCCTTCTTCAGGCAGCAAGCAGGCTTTTCACAGCACTTTGCGCCTTCCTTGCAGCATTCCGCGCCTTCTTTGCAGCAAGCAGGCTTCGCGCAGCATGCCGCCTTGGCTTTGCAGCACTCCGCCTTTTCCGCGCAACAGGCTTGCTTTTTGAGACAGCACTTCTTGGCGGGAGCGGTTTCCGCTGCGATGACCGACAATCCCATCAGAAACATGGCGACAGCGATGATGGACAAGCACTTTTTCATTTTTTCTTCCTTTGTTGTTTGGATTATGGATTCACTCTTGACTGGTTGATCAACATGGCAGCTATTGGTATGTGACCCGCTATTCCTCCTGATGTTCCCTAATATACTACCAATATAATAAACAATCAAATGGCTTGGGATAAATTCATCCATATGCCGAAGAATTAATGTTGTGATTCAGTTAATGGTACCATATAGAAAAATATGAATGATGAAATCTTAACCAAATAAATTGTTTTTCTTGGTTCCGATGGTAAATTAGAAGTATTGAATTTATCGTCCATTATGGCCAAGGAGCACATGAATCATGGAAAATCCTTTCGCAAAATTCAGAAAAATCGACGCGCATTCCCATATCGGCGCGTTTGGAAGTCCGTTCAACGTCAATTTCGACGTCGAGGCATTGTCCGCCCAAATGGCAGAATACAATATTGAAAAGACCATTCTTTGCCCAGCGGGAGCGACATTGAATCACGAACTGCTGGACGCATGGCGCAAAATGCCTGAAAAAATCATCCCGCTATATTGGATCAATGCCAATCTTGGACAGCCGGCCTATGATGATTTGGAGCATTATTTACGCGACATTGGTTTTGCGGGTGTCAAGATGCAACCGTTGTTTGATGCATTCACCGCGGATTCGCCAGCTGTCGATCCTATCATGGAAATCGCGAAAAAATACTCCAAGCCTGTCTTCATCCATTGTGGCCATCCGCCATTCTCCCTTCCATGGCAGATTGGCCTGCTGGCGGAACGGCATCCAGACGTGCCGATCGTCATGGTTCACATGGGGCATGGCCACGGCGTCTATATCGAAGGCAGCATCAACATGGCGAAAAAATACGACAATCTCTTCTTGGAAATCTCCGGCATGCCGATG
>JAEEGH010013858.1_pt1 | contig 17801 bp, 15 predicted proteins | sample 9134181 | NCBI WGS metagenome assembly JAEEGH01 (sample SAMN16246544, study PRJNA631951) | gut metagenome | biome: gut microbiome; feature: rumen; material: DP-attached | host: Bos | place: Iran: Karaj | collected 2018-10
GGAAGGATCGTGGAATTTGCGCCGACCCAGGCACCCTTGCGAATGGTCACTGGTTTGCAGAGCAGCACCTGCCTGTCATAAGGATCATGATTATTGCTGATCAGAGAAACGTTCGCAGCGATCATGGCATCATCTTCGATCGTGATCCCGCCTCTCGACATCATCAGACAGTTATACATGATCATCACATTCTTTCCGATGTGGACCGGGTCTGCCAGAATGCATCTTAATGGTGCTGTTGATCTTAAAGCAAAGTTCCGCGCTGCGCATGCCATCTGCTGCTGATTCTGCGTCGTATATTCTTGTATCTACTCTGATTTCTTCCATGATCTTTTCCTCGTCCTTTCTATTACAGTCCGTTTGCTGCAAGCCACTTCTGCACTGCGCCTTTAGAGTTCTCTGCTTTGCTGCCGGTAATGGAAAGACCTATTTTCACATCTGCGCCGGAAGCATATTTCTTAATATCTTTCTCACTGGATCCCATGCCGCTGCCTTCATTTGTGCAAAGAGGCAGGATCGTTTTTCCTGAAAAATCGTACCGCTCAAGGAATGTTGCAACTGCCATCGGGAATGTTCCCCAGTAGTTTGGATAAGCCAGAACGATCGTGTCGTATTCATCGATACTGTCAGGATAGTTTGTCAGTTCCGGTCTGGCGTTTTCTCTCAGATCTTTCTTAGCCTCATCAATACAGGTCATGTAAACCGGCGAATAAGGATTCTTCATTTCAATCTTAAAAGTATCTGCGTCGATGATCTCTTTCATCAGATTCACTACAATCTCTGTGTTGCCAACTTTTACATATCTCATTGCGCCGCCAAAATAGTTTTCGTCTGCTCTTGAGAAAAATGCGATTAATGTTTTTGCCATCTGTCTGTCCTCCGTTTGTTTCTCTTTGAGATGTTTTGGTCTGTGTTTTTCTGTCCATATTTTCTCATTGCGTCATTGCAAAGTCCAATCGGAATGTTTTATAATCTATTTAAAAATTAAATAGCAAGGAGCGGTTATGAACACAAAACAAATCGATTATTGTATAGAACTGGCACATACCCTCAACTTCAGCCGTGCCGCAGAAAACGCTTTTGTAAGCCAGCCCACATTTTCCTATCAGGTAAAGCTGCTGGAAGATGAGGTCGGCTTTAAGATATTTGAAAGGAATGGCAAAGGAGCCGCACTCACTCCGGCCGGAGCGCAGTTTGTAACCTACCTTTCCGGTATGCGTGAGGATATGAAACGCGCCATCGAACAGGGACAGAATTTCAGTGCCAGATACAGGGACAACATAACTGTTTCCATGATGGTCAGACAAGCCATATACTTTCTGCCCGAAGCTATCCGCATATTTGAAAAGGAGCAACCCGGTGTCCAGGTTACTCCTCTGTTTCAGTACGATAACGGTGTGGAAAGCTTTTTAAAGGATGAGTCCGACATCCTCTTTGCACTTATAGAACAGACTAAACATATCCCGGGAATCAACATCCACAAACTCTTTGATTCTGGTATCTACCTTATTACCGATAAAAACGATCCTCTGGCTAAAAAGAACATCATCACGGATGAAGACATCTACGGACGCACCCTCATGGTAGGCGGCGGCTCTCCGAACGCTTTACGATCCGTCCAGCAAAAACTAATCTCCTCCGGGAAGATCGAGTATTTTAACAGTCCCGATCACGACTCTACTCTTGTAAATGTCGCATCCGGCAAAGGTATCTGCCTTGCTCCCGGATTCTTAAACGACCATAGCGGACAATTTGCGTGGATCCCTTTTGACTGCAGGGAATGTTTTCACTGCGTCCTATGCACCCACAAGACGGATAGTCGTGAGAGCCTTGCCTCATTTATCAAGACACTTCAAAAGCTATACAAAGATGCAGTGGCTTTTCCGCTTTAACTTGCTACTTTATAAGAGGTAGAAATGGTAACCTCCAGTTATACATCTACCATCCGGTTATCTAAGCTACAATAATGGTGGGTAATGGACTGACGACGAATTAACTTGGACTCCTACGTCCGTCTCGGAAACCGTCATCCATCCACCTGTTGTAGCGTTCGTTTCAGCGGGTTGAATCACCTCTAAGGTGCATTCGCGTCACTAAGCAATCAGAATCGGTAACAGGTAAAGATGGAATCACCATTACACTAATCTTATAAAGGAGCATATGCCTATGTCCAACGAACCACACAATGTAGTCGGGATAGACGTTTCCAAAGGGAAGAGCACGATTGCAGTCATGCGTCCCTTTGGAGAAATCGTCATACCCCCATTTGAAGTAACACACACATCAAGTGATCTAAAGATGCTTGCAGACACCTTAATGAAACTTGACGGCGAGACCAGAGTCGTTATGGAGTATACCGGCAAATACTACCAACCTATAGCCCGATACCTCTATGAATCCGGTCTTTATGTTAGCGTTGTCCATGCAAAGATCATTCACGATTTTGCCAACAACTCTATACGTAGAATTAAAACAGATAAGGCTGACGCTGTAAAGATTGCAAACTACGGCTTGTCCAATTGGGAAGTTCTGCCTCCTTATTCGAAGGAGGATGATACAAGATTAATATTAAAAACCCTCAATCGTCAGTATAATCATCTGATGAATCAATACGTTGTTGCCCGAAATGTTCTTATATCCATTGCTGATCAAGTATGCCCCGGATTAAATGAAGTCTTTACAAATCCCAGAAAAGCTGATGGTCGAATCAAGTGGGCTGAAGTATTTCAACGTTTCTGGCACTGTGAATACATCACAAGTTTTTCACGTAATAAGTTTATATCAACGTATAACGAATGGTGTACGAAAAACGGATTTAGGGGCAGCGATGAAAAAGCCACAGAAATATATCTGCTTGCAAAGGAATGTGTCCCTACACTTCCAAAATCAGAATACACAAAGAGATTAGTTCAACAAGCCACGGCAGAAGTTATAACTCTATCCGCGGCAATGGCTTCTGTTCATAGAGAAATGCTCTCTATAGCACAGACTTTGCCAGAATACCCCGCAGTGTTAAGTATAAACGGTATCGGCGAGACTCTGGGGCCCCAGCTTATGGCTGAGATCGGTGATGTGCGTCGTTTCTCCAAAAGATCAAACATTACCGCTTTTGCAGGTGTAGACGCTCCTCCATTCCAGTCAGGTAAATTCGATTCAAAAAGCCGGCGTATATCCAAACGTGGATCCTGTGAGCTTCGTAAGCAACTATTTCAGGTTGTACGCATCATCGTACAGCTAAACCTCTATGACGATCCGGTATATCAATTCGTTATGCGCAAAAAGGCTGAAGGAAAGCCTTATTACGTTTATATGGTAGCCGGATGTAATAAACTCCTGAGAATCTATTATGCTCGGGTGAAAGAATATTTGGCGTCAGAGAACGCCGTCTAAATACTACTAAGCGATTCTCTATGCTGGCTCATTTATATGTTGAGGCAGCCTTATTAAAGTACGCCTTTTATCTGCCGGCAAAAATCTTCAAATATTCTGAAAAACTCTCTTGACATTAATTAGCGGGTTTCCGGTATAATTGACCAAAGACCTTTATAAACAGCAAATATTTATGCATGTTTTATGCAAATATCTTGTTTTCCATATGAGTTCTCTCCCATTATGGTCCCCCTTATGGCTGTGTCATAAGAATCTTAATCAGTTCTGCGAAGCTGATTATTTCCTGAACAGTTGTGTATTCTTCAGTTGTATGTATGTTATACATAGGACCGTATATATTAAGACCGTCCATCCCGTGTTTTATCAGAGAATTTATATCACTTCCGCCATAGGACTTCTTCGCCAATGTTTCCCTGCCCTGCTTCCCTAAAGCTCTTTTATACCTATCCAAAGCACTTCCCGCCCGGGCTTCGGGATCTTTCCTGTATACGGTGATTCTTTCTTTTTTATCTATACAAAGCTCTGCACCTGCACTCTTCGCCTCTTCAGAAAAAACGCTTTCCACATATTCCATTGTCTGATATGCATCTTCATGGACACCGCTTCTTATCTCACCTTTTATGAGGCAGTTTTCCGGAACAGCGTTGGTCACACTTCCGCCTTCAATAGTACCGATATTCAGCGTTGTGTGATCATCCGCCCATCCCTGCTTTATTCTGCTGATTGCAGCTGCAGCTACTGCGATCGCATTTATTCCCTTTTCGGGCTCATAACCTGCGTGAGAGGCCTTGCCCTTTATATGTACTTCGAATGAAATGAGGGTCGGTTCGCAGGATGAATAGACTCCGTATTCTCCGCTGCAGTCAGGAGCAAAAGCTATCCTGGAACGAATCTTTGAATAATCAAGAGCTGCACTTCCAAGACCGTAAACCTCTTCTGCCACTGTAAACAGAAACTCTATTGGCGGATGATCCAGCTCTTCCTCCAAGACTTCAGTGTATGCCTCGATAATACCTGCTATACCAACCCTGTCATCTGCCCCCAGGACAGTAGTATGGTCACTTGTGATGGTTCCATCATCATTTAGTATGATCTTTTTATTATTACCCGGAGCTACGGTGTCCATATGTGCACAGAACAGAATAGGCTCAGAATCTGCATACTTTCCCCGCCCCTCCGCAAATCCATATAGATTTCCGCAGTTACCTCCAATCTTACCGGCTGTATCATCCTCGCAAAGCTTTATTCCCAGCTTTTGAAACTCCGCCACAAGATAGTCAGCAACCATCCGTTCATTAAATGATTCTCCGTCTACCAACGCAAGTTCTATAAATCTGTCTATTACTCTCTTGTCATTCTGTTTCATAGATTAATCTTTCTAATTGCTATTAAAAAATATTATTTTGCAGGCAGTTCATGTTTTGGCAACCGTTTGGGAAATGGTCCTTCTACTGTACATGGAACCCCAACCCTGTCCAACTCTTCCCGCAGTAGATTGATATATTTATCAGTGTTTATCAGCTGCATAAAGCCAACAAAAATCTTGTCTGCCATAGCTGTTATTTCTACTGTAAAATGCCCCTCGATGATAAATACATAAAACTCAACGTAATCGGCAAGTTCTCCCCAGTCCATCTGTCCTGTGTAGTTTGCTATAAAACTACCATGCTGGGCATCTTTACCTGTAGCAAGGCTATTGTCTGCCATATACTTTCTTTTTGCTTTAAGCCCATGCTCCCTGTCCACCGCTTCATACAGCTCAAACAGCTTTCTTACCTGCTCATGGCTGACAGACGGATCAGTCTGGAGGATCATCTGCCCTCTGGTTCTTGTCCCTAATTTCTCCAGATCTCCCTTCAGGTCATCCCTGTCATAATCCACATACACGTGACTCAAGAAGTCGCAGTGTGTATTGGGAAGTCCCACGCTGTCGCGCATATTATGCGCAGCTTCTGCTACTATCACTCTGTCCTTTTCAGGGAACACTCTGTCCAAAGCCCTTGCAAAAATAATAAAGAAAAAGGACAACACGCTGGAATCATTAGCCTTTATGACTTTCAGAAGATCATTTTGATCAACTGTAAGAACCGTATAATTAGGGTTTCTTTTAAATGGATTAAAAAGCCCGTTAAGATAGTCCAGACCAAGAACAGGCGCCTTCTGGAACTTTCTCTTATAGACTGGCGCTTCTGTTGTCAACATATCCATCGTGGGTTCTGATGTTTCCCCTGGGAGCAGATCGTCATCCGGTTTTCTGACTTCCGGTGCATATGGTTCCACGTTATATTTTTCTTTGACATACTCATACACATTTGTCATAACCCACGGAAGAAATCCCTTTCCACCGCACATTGTATGACTTATGTTAAAAAAAATATCATTCCCCGAACAATCCACAAAAATAAGGTGGTTGTTTACTGCATCACTACCAACCTTTGGCATTTTCTCTGCTGTAGGCATAACAACTATTCTCTTATCATTCGGTACAAGAACGTATCCACCGTCCTCATCAACAGAAACTCTTACAGCAAAGTAAGGATAGCGCCTGATAGCAGTATTTACCGCCTGCTCAAGGACATCAATATCCACAGGCTCCTTCATTCTTACATGGATGCGAACAGTATGTGCAAAGCGCTTTTCGCTCTGATAAAGTCTGTAGGTGTCAACACTGTATTTCATACCTTTTATCACCTCCTGTTGCTTTCATATACTTCATCTACATCTTTTCTTCATTTCCCACCTTCATATAAAATTTTATCTGTGATCTGATAATTCCCGTCTATCTCAGGAACGCTTACAGGCAGGGTTCCGGTTGCCTTCACGCCGCCGAAGCAGGAGACAAGTGCAGCCGCAAGGTTTGGTGCATAAGCACTTCCGGCGCCGGATTCATTTGGTATTTCTTTCATTGGTGATGAGTTATAAGCCAGGGCAATAGCGTCAGCATCTGTGAACCTTGCTGCATCATATGGCAGGCCGCAGCTTATCACTACTACTGGCATTCCTTCTTCATGCCGTAAAGCTATGATCTCATCAAACACAGCAGAAGAAAAACCATCATCAGTACCAGGGTCAAGGCATGCATTACTGTAGGTCCTGTACACAAGGACGCAGTAGTCTGCCTTTTTAACAGCGCTTAAACACTCCTCTTTGTTTTCTTTATCATTTTTCATCACAATGATCTGTGATTCATCTGTTATTATTCCTTTATTTACAAGTTCTTTCCTTGCAAGTTCTCCCGTGCCGATCCTGCTTGCACAGCTGTCAGAAAAAAGTATCAAAGCTTTTTCTTTGGATCCAAGGCTGACAGGAAAGGCATTATTCTCATTTTTCACAATCGTAACAGACTTATTTGCTAAATTCCATGCAGCTTCCCTGTTTGTACTGCTCCCAACGCCTTCTTCTGCTTCCAGAAGTTTATCTTCAGTCACAGAGAAGTCTGTTATATCAAGGAGTCCGTACTTTTCTTTAAGAGTCAGGATCCGCCTGACCGAATTATCTATCATCTGCTCATCAATAGTTCCATCCTCTGCAAGCTTTACAGCCGTTTCCACCATATCATCAAGGTGCTTGAAACCATCTGTATCAAAAACAGGAGGAAGAATAAGAAGATCTACTCCGGCGTTAATTGTCATGCTAAGGACATCCTCATCTGAAAAATTCTCAGTAATTGCTGCCATATCAAGAGCATCAGATACAATTACGCCTTCAAATCCCATGTCATTTCTGAGAATGTCGGTAAGGATCTTATGACTCATTGTTGCAGGCAGATAAACCTGCTCACCTGTTGAAATCGATGTATATGTTTCTTTTTCTATCTGTGGGTACTGGATATGTGCAGTCATAACCATATCTGCACCTGAATCTATTGCCTTTTGGAACGGAATCAGTTCAAATTCTTTAAGTTCCTCGTAAGTACTGTCGATCAGTGGAAAGCCCGTATGAGAATCAGTATCAGTATTACCATGTCCCGGGAAATGCTTTAAAGTTGAAATAGTCCCCGTTTCATGTAACCCGTCAATATATGAAACTCCATACTCAGAGACCACATCCGGTGAATCAGAAAAAGAACGGATTCCAATAATTGGATTATTGGGATTATTATTAACATCCACCACCGGAGCAAAATCAGTATTTATTCCAAGCAGGCTCATCTCTTTGCCATAAATTCCTGCCATTTCTTTTGCATTAGAAGGGTCACCCGTTGCAGCCAGAGCCATGTTCCCAATGCCTGATGTACCAAAACTTATCCTTGCAACATTGCCGCCCTCCTGATCAACAGTCACTAATAAAGGAATACCTCCGCCTTCCAAATTCGCATTTTGTATATCAGACACAAGGTGGAGTGTCTGCTCAGCATCCACAAAGTTCTCACCAAAAAGGAGGACTCCGCCATAATCATGTCCCATCAGATCAGCTCTAATTGCATCATTTAGCTCTGTAACATTTACAGAAGGTATCTCCTCATCCGGATTTGCGCCTGTCTCAGGATTTTCTTCCCAGACACGATAAGAAACAAGCATCATCTGCTCTACCTTCTCTCTGATGGACATACTTTTTATAAGTTTGTCAGTCTGAGATTCGTTTTTTATTCCGACAGATATTGTCGAAACCAACAGCATTATGGCTAAAAATACTGAAAATGTTCTTTTTTTCATATTTATCCACTCTCTTTCACTGTACAATCTATCTTTCCAACTCATATGAATCCTTTCTTCATTTCCCACCGCCAGCAGTCAGCCCTCTGACAAAAAATCTTCTAAAAAATGGGTAAACAATTATTATAGGCAGAATTATCAGACTGGCCAATGCCATTCTGAGTGACTGCGTAGGTACATCGCCCATAACAGCACCACTTATGTTCTCATTAGATGTAATGTAAGACGCACTCTTTTCCATGTTGTACAAAATGTACTGCAGCATATACAGCTCGCTGTGCGCTGAATCCGTATAGATGAGATTCTCGTACCAGCTATTCCAGTATGAAAAAGCTTCAAATATGCCAACGGTAAGTAATATAGGTCTCGACATTGGAAGAACAAACTGATAATACAGCCTGAATGCTGAAGCCCCTTCAAGTCTTGCAGCCTCCAAAATCTCCTCGGGAATATTCCTTAAGAAATACGTGCGCATGACGATGATATACCAGCTTGAACAGGCTATGGGAAGTATCAGAGCAAGATAAGAATTCTTCAGGCCAAATAGCTGAGTATTGACCGCATAAGATGCCGCCAGACCACCACTGAAAAACATAGGAATCATGACACCAACTGTCAAAATATTTCTGTGCCTGTAGTATCTGTTACTGATTACATATGCCATGGTGCTTATCAGAAACAGGGACAGTATCGTACCCACTATGGTAACTGCGAAAGTTACCCCAAAAGCTCTTAAGATATTACCTGCATTTTTAAAAATATACAGATAAGCGCCGGCTGACCACTCTGAGGGCAAAAAGCTATACCCTTTTTCTACTATGGATTTCTCCGACGAAACTGATATAACAAGTATTAGTACAACAGGTAAAATCATGCAGGCTGAAAGCAGCAGCACAAGAATGCTGAGGACTGCATTAGCTCTTTTTCCAAGCCCCTTTATATATCCTCCGGATGTACTTTTGTTCATATAGCGCCTCCCTCCGGACTGATAGCCTTAACCATGCGGTTAGCGACAATAAGCAGCAGACAGCCGATTCCATTCTGTATAAGACTGGCTGCTGCTGAAAACCCGTAATTTGACTGTTCCATAAGTGCTTTATAGACAAATACGTCGATTGTCTCTGTAGTACTTAAGATTGAACCGGCATTTCGGGTAACCTGGTAGAAAAGGCCGAAGTCTGTGGAAAGTATATGCCCCAGATTGAGGAGCATCAGAACAACAACCATCGGCTTAAGCTGCGGAAGGATAACATACCTGATAACCTGCCTTACTGTCGCTCCATCTATCGCAGCACAGTCAAATAGATCGGAATCTATAGCACAGATAGTCGCATAATAGATAAGCATGGAATAACCTGATGTTTTCCATAGCTGCACGAGAACAAGGATAAATGGCCATACCGCTGGTTTGAGATAGAAGTTTACCGACGACATTCCCAGATTTTCAAATACCGCATTTAACATCCCTTTGTCTGCCGAGAGAAAAGCATAGACAAAATAGCTGACTATGACCCAGGACATAAAATGCGGAAGAAGCATGCATATCTGGACAATGGATCTCACCATACCCGAATGAAGATAGGATAGGATCACTGCTATGGTAACAGGAACGACAATCCCCAAAATCAGAAATGCCAGGTTGTAAAGAAATGTATTTCGCACCACCCTCATCATCTGTGGATTCAGCATCAGAAAGCGGAAATTGGACAGCCCCACCCATTTGCTTCCAAAGAACAGGCTGTAGAAAAAGTTTCTCCCCGGAACAAGCTGATATCTCTTGAACGCAAGTACAATTCCAAATACCGGGAGATAGCAGAAGGCAATATACCAGATAATCGTAGGAAGGCAAAGAAGTGTAAGCTCAATATTTATTTTATTATTGCTTATCCTCTTTTTCATACAATTCCCTATACTGAGCGCAGCTCTTTAAAAGCTCATCATGAGTTCCTTCTGCCAGGATCTGTCCATCCTGCAGATACAGTATCCTGTCCGCGCCGACGATTGTTGAAAGTCTGTGAGCTATGATTATTACCGTGCATTTACCTTTAATCCTGTCCAGGGATTTCCGGATATTATCCTGTGTCACATTATCAAGGGCACTAGTTGCTTCATCAAGAAGAAGAATCTTGCAATCCCTAAGGAGTGCTCTTGCGATTGCAAGTCTCTGACGCTGCCCTCCCGACAAACTGATCCCGCCCTCTCCAACTACTGTGTCATACTTTTCAGGCTTGGATTCTATTTCTCCATCAATACATGCAAGGGCTGCGGCATTTTTCATCTCCTCTTCTGTCATATCCTGATTGACAATCCGGAGGTTGTCACGGATGCTCATCTGGAAAATATATGGAGACTGTGTCACAACACTCATGCACCCTCGGAGGGACTCTCTGTCAAAATCTCTTATGTTTATTCCGTCGATGGTAATCATCCCCGAAAACGGATCATAGAGCCTGCTTATGAGATTCATTATTGTAGTTTTCCCTGAGCCGCTCCTTCCGACCAATGCCACGGTTTCGCCTGGGTTTATCCTGAAACTAAGATTCTGAAGCACCCATCTCGTCGAGGTTTTTAGCTTTCCTATATTGTATGAGAAGCTTACTTTTTTAAATTCTATCTCGCCGTTCAGATTTGTTTTATGGATACTTCCAAATCTTTCCTTTGGAAATACACTGTCATCCGTAATATCACGAAGTCTCTCACATGAAAGGTTAAACTGGGTAACAAAATCAAGTATTGTTCCAAGAAGCGCGGTTGCCGGCGTTCCAAGCTTTGAATAATAATTGAACAGAACCAGTGCTGTAGCAACACTCAGTTGCCCTGCTGAAAGAAGGCCTGCCAAAATAGCAATAAATGCAAGTGCTCCGCCTTCACGTATTCCTGAAATAACCAACCTGTACCTTCTGTTTCCGGCATCCCATTTCATCCTTGAGTCATTGGCTGATACAATCCGATCTTTTAGCTCACTCTCAAACTGCCCTTCTGCATTCAGTAGCTTTATGTCTTTGCCTCCACGGACCATTTCTCCTACTATTCCTGTGTATCTCTCTGCATGGTTCCGATACACACGCCCATTATCCCTGGAAACCTTCTGTCTTCTAAGCTCTAAAGCAATCTGTGTTGATAACAGTATTACGACAACAACAAATACCAGTGGACTTACTATAAGCATCGCTGCCAGAATACCAACATATTGGCAGATCTGGGAAATATTATCTGCTAAGGTATTAAAAGCAGTCGCCAGATTGGAAGTATCAACGGTAAGCCTCTGGATAAAGAGACCTGTTCCATTGTCCTCTATTTCTTTATTCTCAATTCTTAAGACGCTTTCTGAAATATCTGCTTCAAGCAGCGTCAATGTCTTGTTGTACACCACATTGTATGCCCAGTTACAACCTGCCATTAAAACTGCAGACAATAAATTAACAGCAAATAAAACTAATGCAGTCAGTATCACCTGATAAACTGCCACATCTGTAAGTTCAACTATGATTCTGGCACTTAAAATTGGCCCAATGATCAAAAAAACAACACTGATGAGCTGGAGTAATACAGCGATAAACAGATACCTTTTACTCGGCTGAGTGTATTTCCAAGTAAAGGTCAGATTTTCTTTTAGGGAGCCGCGTACCCTGAAACTGAAGGACAGTATATTTTTCCCTACAGTTCCATCCTCATACTGATAGGAAGGTGCTGATTCCCATCCATGCACTGTTTTTATAAGTACAAGTGACTCAGACTCTTTTAACGGGTTATACTCCTTCCCAAGAAGAGCCAGCCTGATTTCCAGCTTATTGGATTTTATGGATGTCCGGACCAGAACTTCGCCATCTTTTCCCAGCATGTACTGATAATCAAGCAGCATTTCCTCCAAAGAAAGGCGAAAACGCAGAAGATCGTCCTTTAAAACGCCTGCCTTTTCAAGCTCTGCCGATAGGTCTGTGATAAGTCTGTCTATTGATTTATTATCCAATAGTATCTTTGTTTTCATAAAAGCTCACTCTTTAGTTAAACTGCACTAAGTATTCATCAAGTTGCCTTTGGGCTTCTTCTCTGACCTTATCAAGGCCTGCAGCTTCCATAAGGTCTCGCATTTCAGATACTGCCTTGTCTGTATCTGATGTTCCTGTTACAAGTTCTGCGCTGTAACTGCTCCAGATAGCATCAAGAGCTGCTATCTCAGCTTCTACATTTGTTGGATCAAATGAAAATCCCTTTGTATCACTGACTCTTGCATCTTTATAGCCCTCATAAACCTTTTCCCACTGCTTAGGGTCAGCCAGATTATCTTTATCTGCAGAAACAACTGAGGCACTTACAGCAGGTCCCGTAATAAAGGCATCCTGCATATAATGCTCACTTCCCTCCTGCAGGCGTATCACAGTGTCTTCATAATATTCGAAGTGCTTTCCTTCGATTCCATAGGCAAGGGTATCTCTGAATTGTCTGTCGGTATATAGCAACTCCATATATTTCAGGCACGCCTCTACATTCTTTTCCGGAGCGGCAGCGTTTATTGCTATAAGGGATCCCTGCTGGGTTGAACGGGACATGTTGGGGCCAATGAATCGTACAAGCTTAACATTAAATCCATATGCTTCAGGATCTGACCATCCCATAAATCCGGTCCATGCTGTTCCGGTACGTACCGGAGTCTGTATTGACTTTGGAACCTCTGTTGTAGTTGCCGCATCTGGGTTAATGTATGAAAGTTCATACCATTTATGAAGATTTTTCAGCATTCCCATATATTCTTCATCATCAAAAACAGGAATTATCTTTGTTCCTTCTGGTGTCCCTGCCTTACTGTATGGTATTACAAGATACTTAGAAACAATTCTCTCATGAACCTGAAAGGCTCCGCTTAATCCAGTGCCTGGGATATAAAACGGATAATCCTCCGGGTAATCCTCCTTCCACTGCTTAAGATAAGGCTCTAAATCTGCAAAAGACATTTCCTCAGGAAGAGTCATACCCTTCTCGTCCTCAAAATAGTCGCTGTTCATGCGGAAGAACACCTCTGCTCCAAGGTCTTTAAGCATGGGAACCCCATATATTTTCCCATGAAGGGTTCCAACCTCCCACCATGGAACAACTGCTTTGTACAGCTCAGGCGTAACTGACTGTACCTTTTCTGTAATGTCTGCGTAGTACCCCTTACCTGCATTTCCGTCAAAATCGTTGCACCAGTCACAGCTAAAGGTCATGTCGTAATAGTCCCCAGTCTGGAGATCTAAGTCAAACTGTTCTTCTGTCTTGTATATCATTTTGGCTGTAACACCGATTTTTTCCGCAGATATTTCATTCGCCCTTTCAAGTACTTCTTCAGCATCATCAGGAGCCGTGCCATCAGGAGTATAAGCCCACCAGATTATTTCTATTGGTTCGTTTTCATTACTCTGTATATCACTTACCTGACCTTTACCACCTTGCGCAGCATTCCCGCAGCCGCTAATCATGATGCTCATGAGTAAGCAAAGTGCAAACAACCTTCTTTTCATATTTTCATTTCTCCTTCCATAAGCAGACAACCTATGGTATAACTTACTTTTGTTCCCGATTCAGATTTTAAATATCCTCCCTAATTGTACTATATTCCGATTTTTGATAATCTAAAAAATACATAAATAATGCATTGCTACAAAAAAAGATGTACACGAAAGTCATAATTTCCATGTACATCTTTTTCATTTGAAGTTATCCAATAAATCTCTTATGTGACAGCTTTCTGCATTATTTAAACAAATCCATTCTCCTTGCCAAGTACAAGACTTTTATCACATTTGCCATAAGCATACTAAAGCTATTTTAATTGTTTTCTTAATATGCCTTTCCTTGCAGAAATTCCCATATATTTATAACACTTCGCTCGTTCATGCATATTAACACAGCTTTTTTCGTTTGTTTAATATGTTTTTTTGCCATTGATATTCAATAAATATCTCATGATATGCATACTGAAGCTCATATTTCTAGCAATTTAATATGCTCTTATATTGAGAAATGGCCATCACCAACTCAAGTAGATTATTAAAAGTCATACTAAACGAATCGTCTTAAGCTTTTCATATGCTTATACTCAATTTGCCACGCTGCCTCATTATTTGTTATGAAAACAATAATGCATTTAACTGTAATATTATTTGTATCCCGATGTTCTTTTCAAAACATCTTTACACCAATCCAATAATAAATCTATTTTCAGATCTATGTTCTCATAAGTAACATTTTCTGAGAAACATTCCCAAACCTGAAGATCAATACCTTTAACTATAGAAGTCACCTCGTTTTTTTTCTCGATAAAAGTATTATATTCGAGATAATAAAGATTCTGAAGAATAAAGAAAATATCTCTTTTAGCTAATGGCAGTTTATTAATATCTTTCTTTTTCTGAAATCATGCCAGTTTATCCAAAAGCTCATCTATATCACAGTTAATGCATACGCTCCTATCTTCTATCTCTCTGGGACAGTATGCCTCTTTGTAATTCAAGCATGCATATGTAGCTTTTTCATTTTCCATTGTCATTTGCCAGAATGGATACTTAATTATTACTGGTGTATTGCTGCCTACCCCAAGTTCCAGGAAAAGCACATGCAGATTTTCATGTCTTCTAAGGAAATCAGAATAAGCCGCTGATGCTCTATGCCAGCCTCCATCTTCAAGGAATGTATCATCACTTCTAAGATTCATGGTGACATCACTTCCATCAATCGGACACTTTGGAATCAAACTGCTGTCAATTTCCATTCTGACCACGCCGCCAGATGGTATTGCAAAAATTCCATTCCCATCCTTAACAAATCCCTGAGATTCCATGGCATTCATCACCCAGTCTTCATTATCAAAGTTTTCCCTAATTGCCGGATTCAAACTTTGAAACAAACCATAATCTCCCTGAGTGTAAAATAATCTTTTCTTATCAAAGCCTGCTTTCTGAAAGCAATGATCCACATTTGTAGTAATCACAAAGTAATCTTTATCCTTAACAAGGTTATAAAGTTTTGAATATGTATCTTTAGGTGCATCAAGGTATCTGTTGATGTAGATATACCTTGACCAATATGCCCAGAACTCTTCCTTAGTTTTGTATGGGTAAAATCCGCCTGAATACATGTCCTGAAAACCATATTTTTCTTCAAAATCAGAAAACCACTTTTTAAACCGGTCTCCACTGTACGTAAACCCTGCGGAAGTAGAAAGTCCTGCCCCGGCTCCAATAACAATAGCATCAGCTGTCTTTATTTCTTCTTTTAATCTGTCAAGCTGCTCTGTATCATCATCTTTCCCAAGGGACATACCGCTGTTAAAGCTATGTATGGCACTTAAACCTTTTTTTATTGTTTCCTGATATCCATTTGGCTGAAACGATCTGATCTTAGCCGTTGTCATTATAAAACACTCCTTATAGCTTAACCATTTAACAGTTTTTCATATATTTCAAAATCAAGATCCTTAAATACATTGAAAACAATCTTCATCTCACTGCCTGTCTCATCAAGCCAGTTTTTAACTGTCTCTACAGCAATCTCAGCAGCTCTCTGATTTGGGAACATAAATACTCCAGTAGAGATACAGCAAAAAGCTATCTCAGTAACTCCATTCTTATCCGCAAGATCAAGGCACGACTTATAGCAAGAAGCAAGCAAATCTTCATGCTTCTTTGTTAATGGTCCCTGAACAATTGGTCCAACTGTATGAAGAATATAATCACATGGTAGGTTGTATGCTGGAGTTATTTTGGCTTGTCCTGTAGGTTCCGGATGTCCCTGCTTTTTCATTATTCTAAAACATTCGCCGCGAAGCTGAATTCCAGATTTCGAGTGAATAATGTTATCCGCGCAGGAATGAAGCGGCTGAAAACATCCACACATACGGTCATTGGCAGGATTCGTGATTGCTGAAATCCTTAATGCAGTTATATCTCCCTGCCAAAGATATAATCTGTCATCGTTTTTGGTAGGAGTTAAATCATTCACATCTGTAATTTTTACAGAATTATTCTCTTCTTTAAGATATTCATCCTGAATATCAAGAAATTCCTGACTAATAGGCTTAGGTTCTCTAACATTCATAAGTGCTCTGAGCATATCTTTCTGCTCATTAGTATCATTAGGAATTGTATAGCCTTTATAATTTAAATCTTCATCCAGCAATTGCTGAATCATCCATACTCTTTGCTCAGCATGATTCAAGAAAATCAACTCCTTTCTCTTCTGCCAATCTCTTAAATTCTCGGAACCTTTCCTTAGATGGAAACGCTATTTTTCCTCTAACTTTGCCCTCACGTTCCCATCTACTAATCGTCTCAACAGAAACTCCAACGAGCTCTGAAAATGCACGCTGTGACATTCCATATACATTTCTAAGAGACTTTATCTTAGCTCCAAATCCGTTTTGGCAAAAAACTTCATAATCATCAACCTTGGCCAGTTCCTCATCTATTGTGTCTAAATCAATCCCATGTTCTATAGCTACTTGTTTGATTTTTTCAAAATTTTCTCTTCCCGGTCTTCTGATTGTTCCTCTTTGAACTAATTCAGACTCCCAGATAAAAATAGTTTGCCTGCTTACTCCAATAACTTCTGCATACTTTTCTGCCGACATTCCACAGATATTTCTGATATATCTTAATTTCTTTCCACAACCTGTTACACAGAACCTATCGTAATCATCTTTGAATACATCAGGATTGTCATCTAAACTCTCAAGATTGATTTCTTTTGCTTCTGCAAGTTTCTTTAACTCATCGAAATACTGGCGCCCCATGATACATTGTCCTCGTTCCCATGTACAAACAGCATTTCCTGAACAACCTAGCATTTTACCAAAGTCATCAGTAAAAGCTCTGTACTGCAACCTAATATATCTAATCTTAGCGCCACTATTCTTCTCTACAAATCTTGAATACTCGTCCTTATAATAATCCGGATTAGCATTTAGCTTGTTAATGTCTATACCCTTTGCTTCTGCCACAAACTTTATCCTATTATAGGCCTTTCGAAGCGGTTTCTCAGTCATGGATTCCCAATTACATGATGATGTCCCACTTGTATATCCAATCATATTACAAAACTCTGTCTGTGTTACACCATAAGCAGAACGGATATATTTTATTTTTTTACCATAGTCTCCTGTTAAGAACAGTTCATAATCATCGATGAAGCTGTCTGGATCACTATTAAGACGGTTAATATCTATATTTTTTTCTTCAGCAATTTCTTTCAGTTTGTAATAGAATACTGAACTTGGATGGTACTCACCAATTTCTGCTTCCCAGCAGGATAAAGTCGATCGGGTAACACCAATCATTTTAGAAAACTCTTCCTGAGTTGCGTCACAAGCTCGTCGAATAATTCTTATCTTCTCTCCATAACCTGAAGCACAAAACCTTGCACTTTCATCAATAAAGATATCTGGTTCAACGTCAAGTGCATTTCCAAGTTTCAATGCATCATCAAAATGGATTGGATTAAATCCATTTTCAAGATTAAACAAAGCCCCTGGAGCAATTTCTAATTTATCAGCAAGTTCTTTTCTACTAATCCCTTTTTGTCTTCTTATAAATTCCAGTTTAATTCCTGGCCTAGCGTCTTCATCCGGCATAAGCATAGGTAATGCAAGGTTTACGAGCACCTTGCCATTCTTTTGTTGTATACCTGTGTGATTGAGGTAGGTGCCGCTTTATCGATACAGTTATGACAAGGCTGGTAGCAACCGGTCATCCCACTGTTGGCAGCGTTTACGATCGCATCACA
>JAEEGH010013861.1_pt1 | contig 17795 bp, 8 predicted proteins | sample 9134181 | NCBI WGS metagenome assembly JAEEGH01 (sample SAMN16246544, study PRJNA631951) | gut metagenome | biome: gut microbiome; feature: rumen; material: DP-attached | host: Bos | place: Iran: Karaj | collected 2018-10
CTGATCACGGCAATGTCGCTTTTACGCTGGAAGGAACCGTAACTCCTACGGACACCACGACATTCCTTGGAAGGACTGCACTCGAAGGCACTACGGCCGGCGTGCTGTGGCCTCAGCAAAACTCGTATATCACCGTCAAGAATGTAAAATTCACTGGCACTAACGGCGCCTCCAACGCCTCAGTCATCCGTATCAACAACAGCGCAAAGGAGGTGAATCTGGATCACTGCTATTTCAGGGACAACAGTACATCAGGCAATGGTGGGGCGATTTCCCTGTTCAACTCCGCCACTTTGAATATTACTAACTGCTCGTTCTCCAACGGCACCTGTGCCGGCGGAATTGTGCACGTCAACAATGCCAGTGCGGTTGTCAACATCTCTGACAGCGAGGCCAAGGGTTTCACCAAGAATGCCATTTATGTGCAGAATTGTAATACGTTCACAGCGACAAGGGTTACGTTCAAAGACAACAACGACGCCGGCGAATACGGTGCAGCCGCTTATGTTACCGGCAGTGGGGCCGTATCTTTCAACGATTGCGACTTTATCCGGAACCACTCCACCGTTCAGGGCGGAGCCATCTGCGTCAACGGCACCAGCGTCACCACCACTTTCACGGATTGCGATTTTATCGACAACTGGTGTGATGCGAAAGGCGGCGCTGTAATGATTGAAAGCGGCAATGCCAATACCACATTCACAGGTGGCAAGTTCCAGGGTAATCATGCTGATGGTGCCCATAATACAAATGCTGCCGGTGCCGCCATTTATGCGACGGGGTCTGGTGTGAAGGTAAGCTGTACTGATGTGCTGTTCAAAGAGAATTACAATTATATCGGGACAAACACCTATTCCGGAGGCATCCTCCGTATCCAGCAGGAAGGTGGAGAAGGGTACTTTAACGGATGTGTGTTTGACGGCAACTGGACAAACCGCGAGAATTCCAATAACAGCCCTTGCGCTGCTATCGTCAATTGCCGCGTAGGTGACGTCAAGTATTATTTCAACGCCTGCGAATTCAAGGAGAACACTTCCGGAGTAAGCAACGATGCAGGCAGATATGGCGGCTTGAGGGGAACTGTCTTCGCCACTTTGGCCGGAAGCACCTTTGCCTTCAACAACTGTTCCTTCCATGACAATTATGGTGGTCGTAACTCCGATGACATTTCATGGATCGGTATGGACAACACAAGCAGCACGCTCATCCTCGCAAATACTACCATCGTCGGCGACAATTATCGTGCTCCTGAGACCGGAGCAGGAAGGAAGAACAACTGGGGCGTCATCAAGTTCCAGAACACCGGTAATTACTATTTGCTCAACACCATCCTTTGCTCGCTCGACCCGGTCGGCAACAGTTTCTGGGTCAACGGAGACATTAAGGTCGACGGTACCACGACGATAGCAAACGGCGGTCCCAAGCTCCCTGTCTATTGCTGGTACAGCAAGATTTCCAAGGAAGGAGACAACAGGACGAACTGGACGGAAGACACCGGCTCCGGTCACGACTATTATGCCACCTCTGCCAGCTTCGGCGGCTGGAATGCTCCGATGATTTGGAACGGTACCCTCAGCGGCACCAACAGCAATATGAAGGCTGCGACGGCCGATGTCAACGCCCAGATCCAGAGCGCCGACGCCGACTTCTACACTTGGCTGAACAGCATAGGAGCTCTTGGCAAAGATATCAACGGCAAAGACCGCGACGCCACCTCCTGGCCCGGTTGCTACCAGAACTAAAACCGCTTACCCATAATAATAAATCCCGGCTCGTCCTGAGCCGGGATTAATTTTTTTAGCTTTCAAACTGATTACTTGGAAGTGTAGTGGGCTTTGAGGGCGGCAATATCGCTCTCGCTCAGCACGTCGGAAGTCATTATGAACTCGTCCATCTGGGCCGGGAGCTTGTATGCCAGCGCACCGGTGCCGTCCTGGCCGATATTGAGCGACAGGGAGTCGAACGAAGTGCTTGCGAGCGAAGCAGGAATCTCGGCATCTTCTCCTTCGAACTCGAAGTCGTAGTAAATCCTTACTTTGCGATTCTCGCGGTCGACGGTCAAGATGACGTGCATCCAGCCTTCGTCGTAGTTGTTCGGGAGATAACGCACGTAATCCATCCTGTTATTGCCGCCGTCGCCGACGTTGAACTTGATGTCCTTGGTCCCTCTGTACGACAGGATGAATCCTTTGTAAACACCCTCTTCCCAATCCTTGTTGGAAATCAGTCCAGGATCAGCCTTGTCAGGAGTTACCACGGAACCCTTGAGCCAGAAGGCCACGGAGAAGGAACCTGTGCCGACCTTCACGTCTTTCAGAGTTACGTAGCCATTGTTCAGCGCCACGCCTTTTCCGAAGTATGCATCGTTGTACTGGAGTGTTCCCGACTTCGTGGTCTGCACCTTGCCGAAAGCATCGTCGATGTTTCCGTCGAAGGGGAGGTAGGCGATTACATTGTGCCCTGCAAGAAGGCTCTGCATGCTGCTGACGGCAGGGGTAGGTACGGTCTGATGCTGGCGATATTCGGTGCCTGGCACATCCATTTCCTTTCGTTCGCTGACCGAAGTGACGTCCTTGAATACTCCGGCGGGCACGTGGCCGGTCCAGGTTTCGGGGCATTCGAGCCCGAGAGCGTAGGCGGCAATCGCCGCGATATCGCGGGCCTCGGCATCTATGATGGTGCCGTCCGCGACGGTCTTACCTGTTATCCCTAGAAATACATATCTTTCGGCGTCAGTATTTCCGCCATGATCCTTCTCGATCCCGCCGTGGTCGGCAGTCACTATGAACAGGGTGTCGTCGGATAGCCCCTTAAGCCCCAGCTGGTCGTAGATCCAACCTATATATGTATCCAAGATGCTGATAGCCTGCAGATGGTTTTCGGTGCCGTATCCGTACTTGTGACCCGCACCGTCGGCCGAGTCGAACTGGACGAATACCAGCGCCGGGGCGTTGTCTGCCAAGTAATTGACTACTCTCCTGGCCACTTCCGGATCCTGGCTGGCATCTTCTTTGGTGACGCCGATGTTATCCTCCACTATCCCGTTGTTGATTGCGTACCAGTTGACGAAGGATGCCAGTTTGGCATCGGGCATCGCCTCGTGGATTACGCGGAAGATGGAAGGATACGGGCTGTTCCCGGGATATGAGTATTCCCGGTTCTCGGCAATGGTGTTGTTAAGCCCGTGGAATTCCGGAAGGACTCCGTGGAGCATCGACCCCCAGCATTGGGCGCTGATGGTAGGGAAAGACGTCTTGGACCTGTAGGTCGTAGCCTGGTCCTTGAATATCTCGTCGCACCTGGGAGTATCGGTTTTCTGGAAGAAAGCGCCGCCGCCGTCCACGCCTACGATGACTACGTGTTTGTAGGCCCCTTTCGAAACGACTGCGGCAGGGGGTTCGGGTTTCGGTTTCTGGTCCTTGCCCTTGTTGTCGGCATTCTCCTTGGAGGTGCAAGACACGAGAATGCAAAGCAGTGAGGCAAATAGCAAACTGTAAGAACGGTTCATAGAAGGAAGATTTTAATGTTATTTAACGTCCAAAGGTAGGGGGAAAGGTGGAAAACAATTCTATGAATTATGTAATATCCTGCAAGAATTAGTGCAAATATAGGAAGAATGCTTACAAAATAAGATGCGGGAATTGCCGATTTTTGCATTAACGGATGCTTTTCTTTATTTTTATCCGTCAAAGATGCCGAAAAGATTCTTCATACTTCTTTCCTTCCTGGTTCTCTTCCTGCCGTGCGCGCGGGGAGCGGAGCCGCAGGAATGGCAGATAACGCAGCTGGATATGCATTCCGGGCTGAGCGACAACTGTATAAACGACGTGCTCGTGGATTCCAAAGGCTTCCTTTGGGTGGGCACCAATGCGGGGCTGGACTTTTGTGACGGAAGCAATATACTGAGCGTCGCATTCCCGGAAGCGGCCAACAATCTGCAGCCTGTGGTCTTCTCGCTCGCCGAAGACCAGTCCGGGACTATATGGGCCGGGACTTCCGAAGGATTGTACAGGACCGATGGCAACCGTCTCGGAATGCTGCACTTTGGCTGCCGCGAAGTCGATGGGGAGCCTCTCCGCCAGATGTGCTGCAGCAAGAAAGGCTTCCTTTGGATAGCGCCAAGGGGTGCCCCCCTGGTGAGGGTCAATACTGCGGACGGAAGTGTCTCCACCATTCCAATCGTGGGAAGGGCCGTCTGCAGCGGACCGCAAGGGGAGGTCTACATTGTCTCCGGCGATGGCCGCATATTGGTATCTTCCGATGGGGCGTCAGACCCTGAGTGCATCTTCGCGGGTCATGACCAGTCTCCCAGATTCTCCCGCATTGCTTATACGGGGCGTTATCTTTTGCTTTCAGTTGATAATGACGTTTATGCCTTCGACCTGGAATGCAGAGAACTTATACCCCTTCCCTTCATAGAGAGAAGCAGGGACGCTGTCGTGCATCATCCGGGCGAAATATGGGTTTCCGCCCGCGACGGAATCCACGTACTGGACAGCACCCTGACCCAGACACAGGTAATACGTCCCTTCCACGACAACTACACCCGTTGCATGTCGGAAGATGGCTATGGCGGCATCTGGGCAGGTACCCTTTTCGAAGGCCTGGCACATATCACTCCTAACCGGCTGGGCTTCGTGCACTACAGCGACGAGTTTGCCGGCGGGCGCTTCAAGGCCCGCGACTTCGTGGAAACGCCGGACGGATGCATCTGGATTGGCAGCGACACCAAAGGACTCCTTTGCCTCGACCCTGATGCCGAAGGTGGCAGTGCATCCAGAACATATTTCCCCGGCTGCAATGTTACCGGCCTGTTCGCGGAAGGCAGTAAACTATGGGTCGGGACCATCGACGATTCCATCCCCGTCACTCTCCTGGACACGGAAAGCGGGCAGATGACGGCATACCCCGAGGCCGGCAAATCGGCCTACGCATTCTGCCGGGATGCCGACGGAAATCTCTGGATAGGCGCTAAAGACGGTTTCATAGTAGGCCGTGAAAGCCCGTCGGGGGAATTCAGCCGCGAGATGTCCATACCCTGCGAGCAGGTGGCCCGCATCATCTGCACTGCGAGAGGCGAAGTCTGGGTGGCCAGCATCGGCGGCAAGGTCTTCTGCTACAAGGAAAGGTCGCTGTCCACTTACAGGATACCGATTTCCAATATCCTTACCGATATAGCCGAGTATGATGACGGCCGCATTTTCGCCACCTCCGAAGGCGGCGGCCTCTGGGAATATCTTCCTACCAGGGATGCTTTCCTCCCCGGGGACATGGACGGGAAGCGCTTGCTCAAGATAGCCCGTGAAGACGGAGGAAAACTGCTGTGGATTACCGGTGCCCACGGCATCCACATAATGAACCCCGACGATGACAGGGAACTCCCCATCATCTCTTTGGGCGTCCTCGGGATCGACAGTTTCAATTACTCGTCCAATTTCATCTCTTCGGACGGAACTCTCTATGCCGGTACTTCCGATGGATTCATTTCCTTCTCGGCAAGGAAGATGAGGGAAGCTGCACCGGCCGTCGAGGCTCCGGTAATCTCGTCTTTCCATATCCTTTCTTCTTCGGGAAAAGAGGATGTGGACCGGTTCATACTCCCCGACGCCCTGAATCTTGGCAGCAGTAACCGTTCTTTCGAACTGAACGTATCGTCGCTGGATTACGACCGATTTCCCAGCAAGGAACTTTTCTGGAAAATCGACGGCTACAACGAATGGACGCCCATCAAGGACGGGATAATCACCGTGTACGACATCCCATCCGGGAAATGGGAACTCAAGGTTAAGGCCTTGTCCCTTTCCGGGAACGAGAGCCCTGAGGCCGCCATAGGCCTGAGGGTACTGCCCCCACCTCTTCTCAGCCCGCTTGCCTTCCTGGTGTATCTCATACTCTTCCTGACTATCATCGTGGGAATAGCGATGCTGTCTGACCGTCATGCCAAGGCGAAGGCGGCCAGGGCGCACGAGCGCGAGTTGCTCGAATCCAAGATGAATTTCCTTTCCTCGATAGCTCATGAAATCAGGACCCCTCTTTCTCTGGTGCAGATTCCAATCGAGGCTCTGATCCGCAAGTTCACCAGCTCGGCCGACGCTTCGGTGCAGGAGAATCTGGACATAATGAGACGGAACTCCCTCAAACTCACGGTCCTCATCAACGAACTGCTGGACTTCCGCAAGCTCACCGACTCCACTTTCCAGATCCATCCGGAATACCTCGACATAAGAAGCATACTGAAAGATGCCCACCGGCGTTTCCTGCCTACCTTCCTCCAGGAAGGGAAGTCGCTGTCGCTGAGTGTCCCGGACGCAGCGGTTTTCTGCGAGACCGACGTACGCTCGATAGGCCGTATCTTCGATAACCTGCTTTCCAATGCACTGAAATACTCCGCCCATCACACTTCGATAGTGCTCACCGTGAAGGGACATGATGCGGTGGTGAGCGTGGAGAACGACGGCACGGTGCTGCCGGAGAATGTCCGCGAGCTAATCTTCAAGCCCTTCTACCGCTATGAAGACGATTCCTCCGCCAATGTGGACGGAACCGGCCTCGGGCTTTCCACCAGCCGGCAGTTCGCTTCCCTCATAGGCGGCTCTCTTGCAATGGACGACGATACCAAGGTCAACCGCTTCATCTTTACCATACCGGTCCGTCCGGAAGATGAGTCCGCGGCTTCGCTGCCCATGGTCGAGGCCAAGGATAAATCCGTGATGGTGGTCGAGGACGATAAGGACATGGCCCACGTGATTGGCGAAATCTTGAGCGATTCCTATAATATTATCTATGCTTCCAACGGCCGCCAGGCCCTCGAGAAGATAGAGGCCGGTGCGTCTCCCACGCTAGTGGTATCGGATGTGATAATGCCGGAAACGGACGGAATAGTGCTCACCAAAACACTCAAGGGCAATCTTGCGACCAGCCATATCCCTGTGATACTGCTGTCGGCCGAAGTGCCGGACGTGTTCATGCAGGAAAGTCTGGAAGGAGGTGCCGATGCCTATCTGGAGAAGCCGTTCTCCCCGAAGAAACTCCGTAGCATGGTGGACAACCTCATAGAGAACCGCCGCCGTGTGTACGAGTTCTTCATCTCTTCGCTTCCTTCCGGAGGGGAATTGCCCAGCGGACGTATATCTGCCATGGAGCAGAAGTTCCTGCGCAGCATCCAGGAATATGTGATAGCCAACCTTCACAAGGTGATAACCCTGGACGACCTGGCCGAAGTGGTGTGCCTGTCACCATCTTCCCTGTATAAGAAGATGAAAGAGTATGCCGACATCTCTCCTATGGAATATGTGATGAAGATGCGCTTGCACAAGGCAGTGGAGTTGCTGAAGGATGATTCCGTTTCGGTGCAGGAGGTCGCCTCGGCCGTCGGTTTCAACACGCACTCATTCTTCTCGGAGTGTTTCAAGCGCGAATTCGGCATGACTCCCCGCCAGTGGCGCCTGCGCAACGTGGCCAGGCATAATAATGCGAAATAGTATGTGCAACCGTATATTCATATTGCTGCTGCTGGCGATGTTGCCGCAAGTGTGCTCGTGTCAGTCAAAAACCGATGAACTGTTGGTGGGGTCCTTCAACGTGAGGTTCCTCGACGACAACCGCCCGGACTATGATTTTAAATTCGGCGGGCAGCCCTGGCCGGTAAGGCGTCCGGCAGTCAAAGCGTTCTTCGAGAAGAACCCGATAGACATTATGGGCCTGCAGGAAGTCAGGAGGGCGCAGGCCGCCGATCTGGAAGAGGACCTCGGAGATGAATGGTTCATCTATTGCCCCGGGCGATACAGCGGAGGCAAGATGGTGCGTACTTCCGACGAGGCGGTAGGCCTGATGTATCGCAAGTCCCGCTTCAACCTGCTGGGCTATGGCCGTTTCTGGCTCAGCGATTCTACCGAAGTGGCCGGCTCCAAGCGACTCGGGCAGAGCAGCCCCATCGTTACGTCGTGGGTGCATCTCGAAGAGAAGGCCCGTCCCGGCAAGGATCTGTGGTTCTTCTCCGCACATATAAGCTGGTCGGTAGCAGCAAATCCCGAACTTCCCGACCAGGAAGTGGAGACGCTTCTTTCCGAGATGGAACGTCTGACCGGAATATCCAGGACGGAGTTCAGGAGTTGCGCGACGCCGGTTTTCCTTGTGGGCGACCTTAACAATACCGCCGAAGAATCCTCGATACGTACTCTCGGCAGCTTCTTCAACGATGCCCGGACATCCAGTCCCGTGTCGGAATCCACCGGCAAACAAACCTTCAACTGCTACGGGAACGAGGGAAAGGCAGCCATAATCGATTATATCTTCTTCGGCACCGGCAAAGCGGAGGAATACATCGTAGATGATTCCAAAAGCTATGATCCGGAGGTGAAGTTCATCTCGGACCACTACCCGCTGCTGTTCCGTCTGTCGTATTAGCCGCAAAATATAGAATCGTTGTAATTCTCGGAAGTATCGGCGTAACCGCTTAGGTCGATTCGGTTTACTTTTGCAGAAGTAAGAATCCGTACCCGACATGCGTTACGCCATGAAAAAAGAATACATTGAACCCCGCACCGAAGCGGTGTCCATCCATAATGCTGCGCAGCCTCTTTGCGCCAGTACCAACTCCTTGTCCCCCCTCGAAGAGAAGAACGATCTGGGGGGATTTGACTGGAACTATAAATAATTGCCGACATGAAGAAGATTTGTTTTCTCGCTTCAGTCGTCCTGCCTCTGTTCTTCTCTTGTGTCAACAACGGGGAGATGATGCAGGATGCTCCCCAGACAATTTCGTTCGAGGCTCAGATTGAAGAAACCAAGACCCAGCTGGGCGAAAAGGTGGGTAATTCATATCCCAACTACTGGTCTGCAGGGGATGCTATCTCGGTAAATGGCATCACTTCGCAGGCATTGACCGCCGATTCTCCGTATGTTGGCACTGCAAAGGCCACATTCTCTGTTACCGGGGCGCTCTCCGCTCCGTATTACTTCGCATATCCGGCTTCGGCCGTTGCGAATTACAACGGTAGCAGTGCCAGGATCCGCATCCCGAATACCCAGATCATGTCTTCCACGACTTATGACGCGTCTGCTTTCGTAATGGTGGGAAGGGGTAGCTCCAGCCTCCTTAGCTTCAATGCGGTGATGAGCGTGATAAAGCTTACCGTTCCCGGAGTTTCCGCCGCGAAGATATCCTCCGTGATGTTCGAAAGCCTCGGCAGCGAAAAGGTGAGCGGTGAATTCAATACGGATTTCAACGGTATTTCGGCCACATCGAACTCCGTACGCATGGTGAACGTATATGCTCCCGGCGACGGCCTCGCTTTCGGCGGCACCATGTACATCCTCGTGCCTGCGCAGACCTATGCCTCCGGAATCCGTTTTACAGTCCGTGCTACGGATGGCACTCAGATGACCTTCTCCACCTCGAATTCATTCGCAGCCCTGCCCGGAGCGGTTTATCCGCTTACGACCAGGAGCTATACCCCCGACCCCACGGAAATTCCCGAGGGGATGATGGTGATGTCGTCAAACGTACGCTTCGCTTCGGCGCGAGGTAAATCCAGTAATCCCGACACCGGAGAGCGCGATTGGAACTACCGTAAGGTCGGATATTACTCGATGGTCAACTGGTATCGCCCGGCAATCCTGTGCTTGCAGGAAGCCGAGAAGGAACAAGTGGCCGATATCAAGAACAATTGCACCGGCTACGGCTACTACGGCGAGAGCATCAAACTAGGGTCCGATATCCTAAGGGACAGCGGTCTATGGGATTTGTACGGGAGCAAGAACCGGGGCGAGTCCTCCACCATTTTCTACAGGACCGACCTGATCTCCCTCGGCAGCCACGGCACCATATGGCATTCCGATACCCCCAACAGTGCCGGCAGCTATTTCTCCGAGATGAGCGATGGCCAACCCCAGGCATCTACCTGGGCCATCATGACTTACAAACCCACGAATACCAGTTTCTTCCTGATAAACGTCCATCTGAGCCTTTACGACTCACGCCCCAAGGAGATATCCCTGATCCTGAATACGGTCGCCAGCAAAAACACCGGCAATCTTCCCGTGATACTCACGGGCGACTGGAACCTGGTGGATGGAGACTCGTGGCTGAATCCCGTCGAGAACGCATACAAGAATGCGCGCCATTACGCACAGAAGACAGATTGGTATGGGACCTACCATTGGTGGGGGACGGAAAGCAAATTGATCGATCATATCTATTACGGAGGAATAGGTAACTGCTTCCTCTTCCATACCGACAACATCCAGTGGAACAACCGTTACATCTCCGACCATTATCCGGTGTTCGCCGTATTCGACCTCAACAGCAGCACGACCACTGTGCCCGTTGCAGATTTCAACGTACCGGATAACATACAGATCGACCGTGAGGTCAGATTTGACGACTCTTCGACTTCGGCGTCGGGCATCGCATACCGGGAATGGGATTTCGGCGGAATCCGTTCAAATGAACAGAGCCCCGTAGTCTGCTTCCGTTCGGTAGGAAGTGATGTCCCGGTGCGGTTGACAGTCGTCGACAACAGCGGCCAGACGGCCACGGTGACCAAACTCGTTACGGTAGAAAGTTCCGACGACCATAAACTCACCCAGGCTTGGAGACGCGTATATGATTCCACCGAGGGAGCTACCGCCTACTGGACTTCTCCCGCAGTGAATGCCGCCGGCAACAGGATATATGTATCATCTTCCGGCTACCACCTCGTAGGTTTCAACGCCTCCGGCAGCCAGATAGGCAGTTACGACATAGGGAAATACGGGGCCTACATCTCCGGCAGTTTGAACTGCCAGACGCCCACACCATCCATCGACGTGGAAGGGAACGTATATATCCCCGCACAGTACAGCTCCGGCGGTTCCGGCTCGGGCGGGCTCTTCTGCCTGAAGGGAGACCTGTCGGCTGAAAGATGGTATGTCAATACCGGCGCGGATTCGCAATATCGTACGTGCATCCCGGCCGTATTCGGCAACTATGTATGCATACAGCTTACCAACGTGGACTCCAACCTCTTCAATTCCAATATGATAATCTTGAACCGCTACGACGGCAGCCTGAACCAGACTCTCTCTTGCGATAAAGGTTCTTTCGGAGGAATCGCAGTGGCTGCGGACGGGACCTTCGTCTTCGGTGCCGCCCGAGGTGGCAGTGACGGCGGAAAGTCTCCCGGTGAGGAAACGGGCGCCGGTTACAAAGTCGCATTGCTCGATGGTGTTGGTTCTTGGAAGACATCTCCCAACAGCGACGGCGGGCGGGCCAGCAACCTGCTCGGAATGGCGCACTCCGATGGCTACGGCTACAGGACCAAGGGCTTCCAGCCGGCTATTTCTACGATAGACGGAAGCGTGTACGTGGCGGCCACTACCGACGACAACAAGATGATATGCGCCCGGTACAGCCTAAGCTCCTATGTCGCCAACACCGTCCCTACTCCTATATGGAAAGTTGAGGTATCTGCCGATGCAAGCAATTACGGTCTGGGATGCGTCCTGGACGAACAAGGTAACGCCTATTATCGGGCAGCCGACAAAGTGTTCAAGCTCAATGCGGCCGATGGCGCCCTGGCTTGGGAGTTTGTCACGAGCAGCAATGCCGGCAACTGCGGCGTGCCTGCCATCGACAATCTGGGCTATGTCTATGTCACCGACAGGAGCAAGCAGCTGCTGCTGAAACTGTCTCCTCTGGATGGCTCTATAATCTCGCAGACCAAACTGTCGATTACCCCCAGGACCAGTCCCACGATAGACTATTCCGGCAATATCTACGTATGCGGAACTTCCGTAGACGACGAAGGTGCGGTCCTTTACAAGATTACCTGCCCCAAGACCACCGGCCCCGGTGCCAACTGGTCGCAGTTGGGAGGCAATCCCATGAAGAGTTGCATGGTGCCCGGCGCGACTGAAGTATTCGGCGGCTCGGCATCCCATGAAGGATATATCAGCGGTAGTATTTACTGATGAAGAAATGGATCATCATACTGCTCTTCTTTTTCTCGGTGACGGTCGTCAGAGCCGCCGGGACGGGAGAGATAGTCCTGCAGGAAGCGCGTTTCCATCTGGGAGACGCTCCTGCCGGATGGACCGAACCCGGCTTCGATGACAGTGACTGGCAGACTATAGCCATCCCCGAAAAATGGCATGGAGAAGGCATGTATGCGCAATATAGGATCCGTTTCCAGGTGCCGGATGGTTTCGTGAAGACGGCTCCCTACAAGCGTAATGCTATTTTCGATCTCGCTTTCATCGACGATTGCGACGAGGCCTGCCTGAACGGAAAACTCATAGGTAAAAGCGGCAGGATGCCGTCGGAAGACGGTCAGGCCCAGTCGGCCTGGGATAAACACCGCATATACAAGGTGGATGCCCGCCAACTCAAAGAGGGCGAAAACCTTCTGACCGTGCTGGTATGGAACCGCCGTACCCGCGGAGGCGTGTATGGCGGACCCTTCGTAGTGAGGATGGCGCAGCTTGACGATCTTCTGGAAATAAGTTGTTCGGAGGACGGCAGCGCCGACCATTGCCGTATAAGCGTTTCATCCGATGTCCGCATCCGTGCCAGGCTCGACGTGGCCGGGAAGGAAAAACGGGCGAGGCTGAAGCCGGGGCGCGTTTTCAAGCGCGACATCTCCTATGATGGTTCCGAGCCCGTGAAACTGGATGTGTCCATACGCGACAAGCGTACCGGGCAGATCGTTTGCAAAAGCTTCACCCCCAAGTATTGTCTCACTCCGCCGGCTCCGCAGGAGCCCAGGTATAACAGCCCTGCGGTCCTTGGCGTCAGGTGCGGTTCTCCTATATATTTCAGGGTCCCGTTCTCGGGGCTTAGGCCTATGACCTTTAAGGCTTACGGTTTGCCGGAGGGTTTGTCTTTCGACGAGGCCATGGGAGTCCTGAGCGGTTCGGTCGGAAAAGACGGAGAGTATCCCATCCGCTTCGAGGCCAGCAACGAGGCTGGCTCTTCGGAGGGAAGTCTTCTTCTGAAAGTGGGAGATACCATCGCCCTGACTCCGCCAATGGGCTGGAACAGCTGGAATTGCTGGGGGCTTGACGTCTCCGAAGAGAAAGTATATGCATCTGCCCGCGCCCTGATATCATCCGGCCTGGCCGATTATGGATACAGTTACGTAAACATCGACGATGCATGGCAGGGGAGCGAGCGTTCCGACGACGGCACACTCCTCCCGGACGAAAGGTTCCCCGACATAGCCGGTCTTGGCGATTATCTGCATCGGAATGGATTGCGGCTGGGGATCTATTCTTCCCCCGGCAACTTTACCTGCGGCGGTTATCTGGGTTCGCTGGGATTCGAACAGAAAGATGCGGACACCTGGAATGCCTGGGGCGTGGATTATCTCAAATACGACCTGTGCGGCTACAGGAGCATCCTGGATACTTTGCCTGTAGTAAAAAGGGCAGACCACATGAAGCCCTACCATTTGATGGACGCTTTCCTGAAACGACAGCCGAGGGACATCTGCTATTCGATATGCCAGTATGGGCTCGAGGAAGTCTGGACCTGGGGTGCGTCCGCAGGTGGAAACCTTTGGCGTACCACCGGCGACATCACTGATACCTGGGATTCCGTGTTGAGGATTGGTTTCACTCTTCAGCGCGAATTGTGGCCCTTCTCCGGTCCCGGTCGCTGGAACGATCCCGACATGCTCGTGGTAGGGAGAGTCGGATGGGGAGAAGGACTCCGGGACAGCCGTCTGACTGCCGATGAGCAGTATTCGCACGTGTCGCTGTGGGCTTTGCTGGCCGCACCGCTGATAATAGGCGGAGACCTCTCTTCGCTGGACAGGTTTACCATGAACCTCCTCTGTAACAACGAAGTGATAGCCATCGACCAGGACCCTATGGGACGTCAGGCCCGTTGCCTTATGGAGAAGGATTCCATCCAGGTCTGGGGCCGTCCCTTGTCCGATGGGTCGTATGCCGCCGGTATCTTCAACATGGGAGATGAGGCTTTGGACGTGAATATAGCGGACATACTTACGGAATCCGGTTGGAGCGGCATCGGGGTCTGCCGGGATGTGTGGAGGCAGAAGGAATGCCGCGAAACGGCAGCCATTCCTCCGCATGGTGTGATTATGCTGAAATTTAACGCAATTGACGCGAAATGAATAGAATCTTTTTGATATGTGCGGGGCTTCTGGCACTGCTTGCATCCTGCAAGAAGTCGCCGGCACCGTTCCCGGAAGTGGGCGAGCCTTATGCTATAACGCAGGGCCCGGAAGATCATCTGCTGGCCAATTACTTCGGGATCAACGCCTGGAGCCCGGACGGCAGATACGTGTGCGTGCTCGGTGTCGGCTTCACCGGACGGCTCCCGGAAGAGAACGACAAGGCTACCGTGGCCCTGGTGGATCTGGCCGACAATATGCGCTACATCCCTATTGGCAGCACCACTGCCTGGAATTTCCAGGAAGCGGCGATGTTCCACTGGCTGCCCTGGGAGGATGGCCTGTGCGCATTCAATGACTGCCGGGACGGGCGCTTCGTGACCGTGCTGCTGAACTGGAAAAGCGGAGAGGAACGCATTCTTCCGCGCCCCATCAGCGCCGTGGATGCTTCGGGAGAGTGGGCCATAAGCCTTAACTATGCCCGCCTGAGAGTGTGCCGCCCCGACTACGGTTATGCCGGAGAAGGCCAGGATCCGCTGCTGGACGAAGTTTGGCCGGAGGATGATGGATTGTGGCTGGTGAACCTCAAGACGGGGGAGGAGAAACTGCTGCTTTCGGTGGCCGATGCCAGGGAGCGTATGCCCCGGATTACTTCGGAGGATGGCCTGGCGTATTTCTGCCATACCATCATCAGCCCCGATGCCGGGAAGGTGTTCTTCCTTGCCCGCACGGTACAGGATTTCAAGGCTCAGCTCTCCGAACGCGGATATGTCTACAACTGGGATACGGTGTCCATGACCGTAAACACCGACGGAACGGACCTGCGCCGTTGTTTCATGGATGGATGGAAAGGGTCCCATTTCAACTGGAACCCCGACAGCGAGACGCTTGTGGTCACTGCCCGGTGGAACGGGAATCAGACCTGGTCGCATGTGATATTCAAGGTGGGAGAAGAAGATAAGGTCCACCAGCTTGCTCCCGGAATAATGGACTGGGACGGTCACTGCATCTTCTCCCCGAATGGGAAGTTCATAAGCAGCGAAGGCTATTGGAACAAGGACGGCAACCGTAGCTGGGTGCTGCTGCGCCTGGAAGATGAGGCTCTCATCTCCCTGGGCAGTTTCCATGTGCCGGAATCCTACAAGGAACAGTATTCCCGTTGCGATCTGCACGCCCGCTGGCGCCCCGACGGCAGCCAGATGGCATTCAACTCCGTACATGAAGGCAGCCGGCAGGTTTACCTCCGTGATGTAAAATGGAAATGATTATGAAAGTAAAAGGATTATCGATAGCTCTTCTGCCCCTTCTGCTTGCGGGCTCATCGCTGTACGCCCAGAACGCCCAGCCGGACGTCTCGTCGGTACAGCTCAGCGTAACCGTGGACGACTCTGTCATCATAGGTCCGGTCAAACCTATGAATGCGGTCAACAACGGGCCATACATCGGCGACAGCGCCCAGATGGCCGATTTCCGCATCCTCAATATCCCCTACAGCCGTACCCACGATGCCAGCGAGGGATACTACGGGCAAAGGCTGATAGATATCAGCGATGTGTTCCCGGATTTCAGCAAGGATCCGGACAAGGCCTCCTCGTACGATTTCCGGGAGACCGATGCCTACATCAAGACCCTGGTCGATTCCGGCAGCGAACCCTTCTACCGTCTCGGGCAGACCATCGAGAACCAGAAGGCCGCCAAGTACAACATCTATCCTCCGAAAGATTACAAGAAGTGGGCGAAGATATGCGAACACGTCATACTCCACTACAATGAAGGCTGGGCCGACGGTTTCCACTATAATATCAAGTACTGGGAGATCTGGAACGAGGCCGACCTCGACCAGGCCTCCGGCAGATGGAAGACCGAGCCGCGTACCTGGGGAGGGACCATCGAAGAGTTCCACCAGCTCTACGCCATCGCAGCCAAACATCTCAAGAAACGCTTCCCGGAGCTGAAGATAGGAGGGCCCTCCTACTGCCGTATCCAGGGAACGCAGACCTATTTCCCTCAGTTCTTCCAGTTTATGAGGGAAAATGACGTTCCCATAGATTTCGTATCCTGGCATAAGTACGGCTCCGAGCCATCCGTATATCTTATGGAAGCGGAGCTTATCCGGTCCTGGATGAAGGAATACGGATATCAGGATGCGGAGCTTATACTCAATGAATGGAACTACCGCCGGTTCAAGAATCCGGGAGCATCCTCTTCCAACGAGCGATACAACAGGGATAACCGTAAGTCCATGAAGGGCGCTGCATTCGTGTCGGCCAACATGTCCGCCATGCAGAAGGCCCCTGTAGATATGCTGATGTACTATGATTTCCGTGCCGCCGGCACTTGGTGCGGCTTCTATGACACCCAGACCGAAGGGCGGACGCCCATATACTATGCCTTCTATGCATGGAGCAAGCTGGGCAAGGACGAATGCGTATGCGAGGTGGAAGGCGGCGCCGGGGACGTCTATGCCTTGGCTTCGGTCGGGGACGGTAAGACCGTGCTGCTGCTCACCCGCTACAACGGCGACAACAACACCTGCAATATCGCCACCGTGAAGGTATCTCTCAAAGGCCGCGCTCTTGCAAAGATGTTCTGCCATCTCACCGACGACGAGCATATCTATACCGAGATTCCTCTTTTCCCCGAGGAGGACGGGAGCGTGCTGGTCGAACTCAGGAACAATTCCATAGCTGTACTCGAATTCTAGATGATGAAACGACTTCTGCTTGCGCTATCGCTGATTATCGCCCCGCTCCCTGCAGCCGAGGCATTCCCCCTGGCCGACGGCAGGGAAAGTGTTTCGCTCGGGGGCCGCTGGAATTATATCGTCGATCCTATGGATACGGGGATATACAAGTATCACATGACGCTTCAGAAGCCGACGAAGCGCTACTTCGCCGACAGGCATTTCTATCAGGACAAGACTACCCTGATAGAGTACGACTTCGACAAGGCCCCTACGCTCGAGGTTCCGGGAGACTGGAACAGCCAGTCGGAACGCCTATATTATTATGAAGGTTCGGTCTGGTACAAAAGGACGGTCGATTTCCACCGTGTGCCTGGGAGGAGATGGTTCCTGTATTTCGGTGCCGTCAACTACCAGTGCATGGTCGGGCTCAACAATACCATACTCGGCACCCACAAGGGTGGTTTCACTCCCTTCTGGTTCGAGGTGACCGACGTGCTGGAGGAAGGCCCGAACAGTCTGATCGTCTGGGTCAACAACAGCCGCGGGGTATCCGAAGTCCCTACCATAAACTATGACTGGTGGAACTACGGAGGCATTACCAGGGACGTGCTGCTGGTGAGCGTGCCGGAAGTGTTCGTCAAGGATTACCGCGTGGGCTTCGACGGCCGGGAGATTTCCGTTTCGGTGGAGCTCGACGGCGGCAAAGGCTGCGTGTCGGTGGAGATTCCGGAACTGGGAATCAAGAAAAAGGCCTGCACCGGCAATGACGGAAAGGCCGCTTTCAAGTTCAAGGCCTCGCCTGAACGCTGGTCACCGGATAATCCCCGCCTGTACGACATCTCGATATCCGGCGGAGCGGACCGCATCACCGACCGCGTAGGTTTCCGCACGATAAAGGTCGAGGGGGAGCGCATACTCCTGAACGACGAACCCATCTTCCTGAAAGGAGTTGCCGTGCACGACGAGAACATCGGGATCAATCCGGGCCGATG
>JAEEGH010013863.1_pt1 | contig 17792 bp, 18 predicted proteins | sample 9134181 | NCBI WGS metagenome assembly JAEEGH01 (sample SAMN16246544, study PRJNA631951) | gut metagenome | biome: gut microbiome; feature: rumen; material: DP-attached | host: Bos | place: Iran: Karaj | collected 2018-10
GCGATTTTATTTGATAGGAATTTCCTATACAATAATAAAACCGTGACTCAAACAAGTCACGGTCGTAAACTCAAATATAAAAGATTCAATAAAAATCAAAAAGCACATACCGAGGTCATCATACTGTATTTAATTACAATCTCTGTTTTCATAACACGCATCAAATGTACCTCGCTTTCTTTAAGATTTTTTATTTCAATACAAAGTGTAGCAAAATACCTCTTTAAATGCAACGATATTTTTGCAAACCACCATGCGTTCCCGTAAATAAAGTAATGTTCACTCTCTTAACTGTTCCATCAATTCCGGAATATCATACTTTAGTGTTTCATAAACAATATTAAGATCTACATTTCCATAATCATGTACTATTCTATTCCTTAATCCTGACATCTCATCCCAGGGAAGATCCGTCTTTCCTTTTTTATATTCAACTGAAAGCTTTTTCGAATTTTCAGATATTTGTATCATCCTAAACATCATAGAATCGAGAAGTACCTCATTTTCATTCAAAGCCTTCAAATCTACATCTTTCATATGAATCACAATGAATGCTATATCCTTCTTTATCTTCTCTAAGTAGTAATTATCATTTTTAATATTATCCATAAATTCTTATCCCGTCCTTTAATATTTCATTAGTCAATTCCAAATTATCCTTAAGTTGTTCAAGATTAAGCGCATCTATTTTCTTATGAAGAGTATTCCTAAGCTTTTCTACCATTCCGTAATACTTAATTCCTTTTACATCCGAAGATATAAGCAAATCCAGATCACTCGTTTCCGTCGCTTTTCCCTTTGCATAAGAACCAAACAAAATACAGTAATGCACAGGATAATCTTTAAAAACTTCCATACATTTTGTTTTTATATAATCAATTTCCAATACTCCATGTTCTTCATCTAACGGGTTTATCTCTTGAAGTCTATCGTATATATAATTATATTTTATAGAGTCTTCTTTTAATTTATCATTCTCATACGACTTATATGATCTAAGGGAGATTCCAACAAGATTAGCTACCTGTTGTTGAGTAAGATTTTTTTCTATTCTTAATTCTTTTATTGAACTCATTATTGCACCTCCTATATTTATATAGTGCAATATTTGCACCTCAATGTCAAGTAAAGTGCAAATATTGCACTTTTATGTTATTTCAGGTGCAATTTTTACACTTTATTTTTCTATAAAGTGCAAAAACGCTTTACAACCCTTCTCATACAAAACGGGTTGTAAAGCATTTTATTTTATCTTCAATATCCAATCTCTTTAAGCACCATATCCATCAGCTTTGCGTTAGACATCGAGAACTCCGGCGTTATAAATGGTACCGCCTCTCCGGCAACGCATTTGCTCATCTGCTGTATCTCAAGAAAGTAGTTCTGTGGAATGCTCACCTTCCGCTCTACCACTTTTCCTTGCGTGAAAATCTTATAGCTCACATCGCCCTGCTGATTATACTCAACATCAGAGATTATGTGGCCGTTGCTTCCATGAATATAGAGTCTGTCCATTCTGGCAGGCTTTTCTTTTCCCAGGTTCATACCAACGTTAAAAGAAGCTCTGACTCCGTTGGCAAATCGAACAATCGCCGACGTAGCGATATCCGCGCCGTGCTCATTATATTCCGCAACCGCCTTGACATATTCCGGAATTGAATCAATAAGCGAAAGGATCATTGTCGTACAATAGCATCCGAGGTCATACATCGCGCCGCCGCCCATTTCCTTGTAAATTCTTATGTCATCCTCATATCCTTGTGTCAAAAAAGCTGTCTCGATATAATCGACATCGCCTATAACTCCGCTGAAAACATCTTTTTTAAGACTTTGAATGTAGGGGCTGTGCAGATATGCATACGCCTCCATCAGGTATACGCCGTTTTCATCAGCAGTCTGAAACATCTCTTTTTCCTGCTCTTCATTTAGAGCAAGCGGCTTTTCACAAAGTACATGTTTGCCGGCCTTCAGCGCCTTAATAACCCACTCCCTGTGAAGATGGTTTGGTAAAGGGATGTAGACAACCTGTATTTCAGGATCGGTAAGCAGTTCCTCATAACTTCCGTAAGCCTTCTGGAATCCAAATTTTTCCATGAAAGACTCAGCCTTTTCTTTGTCTCTTCCCGCTATCGCATAAAGCTCGCAGTTGTCGGCAAGCTGCATCCCCGGTATAGTGCACCCCCTTGCTATGTTTGCAGTTCCAAGTACACCCCATTTAATATTTGCCATATAGATACCTCATCTTACTGTGCGCTTAGGATTTTTTTACAAAATCCACGGTAAATGCGGGATTCTGTGATTTTTTCCAAAGAACGCATGCATGTTTACATGTGACGGTCACACATATTATTTTAGCATATAAGAAGTATGTTTCCACGAAATATCATTGCATCGTTATTGAGTTATTGAAAACGCGATTGATAATGACATCTTGAACCACATCGTCAAAACTTCAATTTTTTTCGCGCATTAAAATGTCAGTCTCATCTGATTCCAGGTCACGCCGCCGTGCGTAGACTTTTCACTTACTCCCTCGTCTTCAAAGCCTAATTTTGCGTAGTAATGCACAAGTCTGTCTTTACATGTAAGAACAAGCCCCTTCCTGCCCTGCTTTTTTGCATCTTCGATAGCTCTTTTTATAAGTTCTCCCGCATATCCGCTTCGCCTGTACTCAGGGATTGTATTGACGCCGAATATCATCTGCCAATCGCCGTTTTCATCATGCAACGCGGCATTTTCATACATATCATCCGTAAGGTCTTTTTGGTTCGTGACAAAACCGTCAACAAAAGCTATTAACAGCTCTCCGTCAAACATAAGCCAGAAGTGATTCGCATAATGCTCAAGCCTTTCTTTAAATTCCGCTGCCGTTGCGGCTTCTGCCGGTGGAAAACACTCCGCTTCAACCTGCGAAATTGCATCAAGATCTTCTATTGTTGCTGTTCTGATATACATAATGTACTTCCTCTTTCTGACAAATTTTAGTTATGAAAGTCATGCAATCTTGAACTTCATGTTCAAGATTGCATAGAAAACCCGGAGGCTTGCAAAAATATAACCTCCGGGTTTCCGGTCGCGCTAAGGAAATATTGATCAAAGCGTTCGTCCCCCGATGACACACGGGATACGATATAGGCAAAAGCTTTCTGTAAGAGGATTTTCTTTTATGATTCTATACACACAAACCGCCTTGATCAACGTTTCAACATATAACAATTGTTTTGTATGTAAATATGCTATCACAGTATTTCCGGGATGCATAATCAGTATAATTTATCGGTTGGTATAAGCTTTTCTTGTCACAGACTCAATATGCGCTATATTGGGAGTTTTTTACTCTTCAGCTTCAATAAATTTATGAAAACATCTTTTATAAGCTTCTTTAGTAGATTCACTAAGATTGCCGTTTTCATCAAGCTTAACATCTTCAAGATGCTCAACACCTTTTTTATCCACATAATCTACAAAAGGCTTAGGAGATTCACACATTTGACCATAATCATCACCATTTTCAGTAAGTTTAATTATTATATATTTTTCACCTTTTTCACCCACAACATGTATATAACACGTTCCGTCTGTGAATTTATCGGTGATATCAACTGCCTTGTTCTGGTAATAAATCATAAACCTTCCGTCATCCGTTTTCTCATAAGAAACATTATCACTTTCATACTCTATCAATTCATCTTCTTCCAACGGCGTATTATCCCCATGCAATACCGGGACATCTTCCTGCACTTCTTCGCCATTCTCATTAACATATGTTTTTACATAATTATTCTTTTCTTCATCGAACTCATATGTAACATCAGTCTTATTACCGTGAACCCACATTTTAACCGTCTTCTTGATTCCGCCTAAATCAGCTGCATACGCAGTACCCGAACCAGCCAAAATCACAAGCATAACTGCTGCCGCCACCAAAAGATTTCTATGTGTATTTTCTCTCTTAATTCTGTTCATTCTTTTTTCCTCCAAAGTAAAGTCGCAGGAGGACTTAAGTACAGAAAAAGCCTTCTTATAATTTTCTTTATTGCTCATCTTCCCATTCCTCCTTGAGCGAATCTTTTAATTTGGCACGTCCGCGCGACAGCCTGACCTTAACGCTACTTTCCGTAGTCCTAAGTATCTTCGCTATCTCTTTTACGCTGTAATCCTCATAGTAAAAAAGATGGATCACAACGCGGTACTTCTCCGGCAATTTCATAACTTCTTCAAATAGTTCTCTGCTTTCAGGCGTTTCGAATGTAAGCGTCTCGACATAATCTTCAAGCGACATTTCATTTTTCCGTCTGAATGAGGACTGAATATTTTTTGCTTTATTGATTGCCACCCTTAGTAGCCAGTATCGGATGTGCTTTTCGTCATCAAATTCTTTTTTTGTCATGTAATATTGTAAAAATGTATCCTGAACCACATCTTCTGCATCTGCTGCACTCTTGCATATGTTAAACGCCGCGGCGTAGATGTTGTCCTTGTACATTTCTACCAATTCCTGTACAGGTATTCTCATTAGATACTCCTTTATAAAGCCTTATATTAATAATACAATCGGGCAGCATAAAAGGTTACAAAAAAACTGCGGAATTTTTTGCATCGTAAAATTCCGCAGTTTATCCGTCAAAATCCCCCGCACGGTCTCTTAGAGACGGTATCAATGTTATTTAGATAAGGATTCCCCATCCATCAGTCAAACAAACCCCAGAACTTTTTGACAGTCACAGACTTAGGCGCTGACTCATCGGAAAGGTCTTGTTTATCACCGCTTCCTCTGTATGCAACCAGCTTATAGTAGTAGGTTTGTCTGTTCTCAACCGAAAGATCCAGATATGTTGTAAGAAGGCTTAGTTTCGCAACCTGTACGTACTCTCCCTTCTCTGACGTACTGCGATACAGATAATATCCGTCAGCATCGCCGTCTTTTTTCCATGATACATAAACGCCAAGCATAGACTGCGTAATATCTGAGATCTCAGGCTTTTTGAGCTTTGATTTTCCTGCAGAAAAAGTATCTGACAGTGAAGTATTTCCAAGAACTTCCTCATCTTCATTGTTGATGCTTATAATCTGCGTATCAATAGCTGTATTTTGCCTAAACACTTCATCCTTAACCTTGAATTTAAGTGTAATAAGTGTACCGCCCGCAGACTTCTTTTCATCATTAACAAAGGCATATGAGAACAGCTCTTTTCCGTTTTCTTTTTTCGTATTTATATCTTCCTCGCTAAAACCAATTCCCTGTGAATCATTCTCAAGTTCCAGAATATCTCCGTCATATCCTATCACCACTCTTCCATCCGTCACTTCAGTCTTATCAAGAGTAAGCTTATAGGTTATATACTGACTTCCGCCCTTTTTGGAAGTATCTATGTTTGTATGAACAGGCGCCGCATCAGCTGCTTTAACGCTAATCGCCGGAACGAATATAAACACAAGAACCACCATTATGCTTATTATAAAAAAGTTCCTTGATATTTTAGTCGTCATAATTTCCTCCTGCCTCAACTTCTTTGGAAGTTTCTTTTGATGCCACATCATCCGCTATGCCCGCTGTTGCTTCATCGCTCGATGAATCTTCTGTTTTTTTGGTATCTGATGTCTTAGCCACTTCCAGATCACCTGAATTATCCTCAGATGATTCATCACTTGATGAATCAGATGCCGCATCATCCGACTTATCAGCCGAAGCATCATCCGATACTTCAGTGGAAGCACTGTCAGACATATCTGAAGAAGCTACAGAAGACGCATCACTCGACATATCTGCCGCGCTCTCTTCACCTATAGACTTGGCCGTTCTGTCATATTCATAGACTCTGTTGTTGTCTGCATAATCCACAAGCGCAACATAAGAGAATTCTTTATCAAGGTCCACTTCCATTTCGACGTCTTCTCCGGCCTTGGTCTGATTTACCGCATATAAACCTACAACATCAGCATCTTCGTTAAGAAGAATCACTGCTGCCGTATATCTGTTGTCATGCATCTTAATCTTTAATTTATTGTCTTTCGTCTCACTGCTTATGATAGAAGGCTTTTCATTATCAATCACAAAAGGTGTTCTTATAAACATTCCGTCAGCATTAAGCTCAGACACATCTTCAACATTGTTGTAGTAGCTCGGAATAGCCTGAAGAACGACTTCCACTTTGGTTCCGGTAGGCAAAGGATTGCCGTCTGCATCGGTTCCTGCCCAGTTAAGCTCAATTTCTCCTTTTGTATTCATCCATTCGCCGACTTTAACATGGTAATATTCCGCCAGGGCATCCTTATCAATTTTTTCAAAATATTTCTCGCCGGTATCAACATCTCTTATGGTCAGGATTAACCTTCCGGCGTTTCTTATAAGGCTGTAATACTGTTTTGCAATATATGTTCCGTTTTCCGAACTGAGTGCATTTCTGTCCGCAATATATTCATCCTCTTTTACATATTTGTTCGGAACATACATTTTTTCCTCATTGGTTCCAAAAAGACTGGTAGACAGCCAGTTGGTCTTTTCAACACCTGAGTATGTAATTACATTATCTGCATAGTCACTGTCATATACAGCTTTCATATAGTCATAATCTTCAAACATCGGAGAATCCATCCAGTTTCCGTAAAAAGCAAGGAAAGGAACCGACATTGGTACGGGGCCGTTTACGTAGATATATCCGTCGACATACATTCCGTTCTCATAGCCTTCAAGATATTTCCTGTCGCTGTCTGAAAGAGTGATCTTTACATTTACCTTCGTGCTGTCTTTTACTTCAACCACGCTCAGCGCAAGATCTGCAACTTCCGCTTTGCCTTTTAGCTGTCTTGAAAGAAGATATACATCTTTTGTACTTATTACTCCGTCTTTATTAAAGTCGTAGTATTCATAATTTCTTTCAATCAAAGGAACCGATCTTGAACCGTTCACATACTGCAATAATATTTTCCTGTCCTTACCGTTTACTTTTCCGTCATCGTTAAGGTCATAAACAAGTTTGGTATCATCTGCCATAAACTCTACAGAAGGACTGAGCCTGTAAGATTTACCCATAAAATACTTAAGCCCGCCCGCACTCATAAGTTCTTCCGTAAGGACTGATGAATCAAGAACATAATACTGAGGATCCACATCCATGTTATATATGTCAAAAGAGAATTCATAGCAGCCTGACTTTTCGGGATCGTCTCCAAGGACTGCTTTAACCATACCGTCATTGTTTTCTTTATTGCCTAAAAGAATATATGCAGGCGACGTTATTGCATTTTGAACATTGGAAAGTCCTGCTCCCTGAACACGAGGAGTATACTCGGGATTTTCCGGATTGTTGTTTTCCTTAAGCGGCATAGCCGTACTCATCATAAGTGACTGGGAAAGTGACCTTACCGAAATTTCATTTTTGTCTGCAAGATTATTCTCTTTTACATGCTGCTGAACAAGCGCACTCTGACCGGCAATTGACGGTGCCGCCATTGATGTTCCGCTTGAAAGTCCGTATTTACCGTCATTAAGCGTCGAATATACATTACTTCCGGGCGATGTGATCTCGGGCTTTAAGTCAAGACTGTCCGGAACACCAAATGAAGAGAAGCTGCTTATTGTGTATCCATCATCAGTATTTTTATGCACTTCGGGAATTGAATGCACAGTTATCTTTCCCTCATATAACCCATCGCTTCTTTGAGTACTCTTTTCCTTAATTGCCTCTGCTTCTGCCAAAGTTATCGCACATGCCGGAATCTTGGCGTCATTTCCGCCCATTGACATGATGATTGTTCCCAATGTGTTATTGTAGACTACAATCGCTATTGCCCCTGCTTCCTGTGCATTTAACTGTTTCTCAGAAAAAGACAACACTCCTCTTGATACGAATACGACCTTGCCCTTAACATCAATATTCTCATAATCCCCGGCTGCACCGAGCGAATCCAGAAATACATAGTCATATTCTGTTCCGTCGCCCCCGTTTGTTTTATCAAACGTTTCAAACTTCGGTGCCTCTGTTCCTGATGGATCCGTATAGAACACCTTTTTATCGTTGTCAAATGTGAAAAAGCATGAGACAATGCCGCTGTTTACAACGCTTGCTACCGTAAATGCTTTTTCATAAGATCCCGGAGTACCTATCGTATCCATATTTACATTTCCGCTTAAATTTGCGCCAATCAGGCTGTTTTCACTCCAGCGACCTGAATTGCCGGCAGCCACAGATACAACTGTACTTGTTCCCTGAAGCTTGTCAAAAATCTCATTTACATACTCTTCGGAATCATATGTATTTCCTGCCTCCGGAGAACCCAGGCTCATATTTATGGTATCGACCTTAAGAAGAATCGCATCTTCTATTGCAGCCATATAATCATCGGTAAATGGCGAACCGTTTTTACCAAATACTTTCATTGTAAGAAGCTGCGCATCCGGCGCTATTCCTACAACTCCCTGAGCCTGAGTTGCATAGCCTTCCTCCGCATTTGAATCCGGCACATAATAATTTGCAGTTGCTATACCCGACACATGAGTTCCGTGATCTCCCTCCTCATCATTGTCATGTGTGATATCCATATCTTTGTCTATATAATTAAATGCATATGGGATTTTTTCACTCTGATAAAGATCATCTGCGCTTACGTTTTCATCATCTTTAAAGGCATTCAGATGCGGAAGGACGTTCTGAATCTCAGCTTCATCCAATAAGCCGTATTCTGAAATCTCCTTACTCGAATCTTCCGCAGTCTCCTTTAAATGAGCCATAAACGCGCCCGCATCAAAAGAAGGATGATCAACATCTATACCGGTATCAATTACAGCAATACGCTGTCCCGCACCCGTATATCCCGTTGCCCATGTCTGATAGCTTCCAACCATCTCGCCTGAAGATATTGTTGCAGGATCGGCCATTTCAACAGGTTCATGTCGCCTTGCCGTGTAAACAGCCTCAACTCCGTCCACCTTCTCTATGGCTTCTATATCCTTAAATGTAACATCTGCAGATATGGCATTTGCAATAATGGAAAAAGAATAATTGACCTTAAGCTCATTTCCTTCAAGAGCTTCCTCTGAGATCTTTTCAACAGTTGTTTCCTGCTCGGATTCGATTTTGTCCACCTCACGAATCGCAGACGAACTGTCAGCAATTTCTACGGTGTCATATCCTTTATCAAGGACACTGTCACCCTCCATTACAATGATTACCCTGACTTCTTCATCAGGATCATTTTCTTCTTCAAGCTTTTCGCTCTCATTATCGATTTCAACGCCAAGATCGTTTAAATCCTCATCGATAAGCTTAACTTCGCCTGTAGAAGCCGAATTGGAACCATCCGCTTGTATATCAACCGATGTGGCTGATATTGTAATAATTTGAAAAAAAACAATGGATAAAGAAAGAATTACAGAAAGAACATGTTTGTACCACAATACTTTTTTCATTGAGTTTTACCTGTTCTGAAGTGATCTTCACAAGAAAATCACAACCCCTTTTCTTTTTTTTAGATGATGCTGATTTTGAAAAAAGAACCTTAAAAGAATTTAAAAGAAACAAAAGATGGGCAGACTTTGAACATTTCGCTATTGTCTGCCTGTAAATAACAAAATCTAATCACACCTCCTCCCCTGATTTGACTTAGTTCATACCTTCCTCTCCGTTTGCGGGTTCATAATCGGCATGTTCATTTCAGTCCGACTATTTTCTTTATCTGTTTTTCTGTCGCAATTGGATATACTTCATTCATATATTTCATAATTCTATCTGCAGATTCTTGTGGTGCCTCACTGTACGCCTTCGTCACATGCTTATATCCCCACAGATGCTCGGGCGTGCAATATATGGCAATGGGCCAGCCGTACTCTTCGCCAAGCTTGTTCTTACGCTGCCTGAAATCACGAACACACAGATATGTCTGCATCTGCAGCCCTGTTATCGTGCCATCAAAGTTCTTCTCTCCACCCTTTCCAAAGCCGGCTTGCGCCTTAAGTTCATTGGAATAATATTCTGCATCTTCATTTTCTTCAGCAAAAAGATTCATGATCTTGCGCTGCTTTGCAGATGCCTTGCCATCTTCCCAGAGTGCATCAAAGTCGTAGCCATCTCTTCTGACATTCACAAAATACGGAAGCCACTTCTTAGAAATAAATCCTGCCTTCTTATCGAAGAACTTCCCATAGGCAACCTTCCCGCTTCGCGCTATAAGCTCTCTCCATTCCCACGGATCAACCTCCGGATCGCCGCACCACCAATACTTTGGCACAGTCCTCTCCTCAATCGAAAAGCCGGGAATATCATTTTTAAATAGAGGCAAAAAACCCACCTCATTTATATAGTCAATCGCCTCATCCACACTGTGAAGACACTCAGGATCATTCCATGATACACCATACATTATCCACGTTCCGTTTTCGTTCGGCATAGATTGTCCTCCGTTTACTTCACACCGTATACTTTTGTCACAAGCATTCTGTGCGGTGCACACATCATTTTTCGCACCGTACACGTTCTACGCTAGCATTCTGTGCGGTGCACACATCTCTTTTTACACCGTACGCGTTCTACGCAAGCATTCTGTGCGGTGTACACATCATTTTTCGCACCGTACACGTTCTGCGCTAGCATTCCGTGCGGTGCACACATCATTTTTCGCACCGTACGCGTTCTACTCAAGCATTCTATGCGGTGCACCTACCTTTTCATATCACAATTCCTTGGTGTAGTAATATCGTGCTCCCGTTATCGGGTACTCCTTTAACGTAAAGACTTCCTTATATCCATGCTTCACATAGAAATCGGGAGCCTGAAAAGAGAAAGTATCAACAAAAGAAAACCTGCAACCACGGTTCCTAGCTTCTTCCTCAACCGCAGTAAGTAGTTTACTTCCAATGCCTTGACTTCTCAAGCTCTCATCCACAACCAAATACTTGATACAAAGCCAGTTACCAAAAATCTCGCCTGTAAGGCCCGCAAATTTCCTGCCGTTCTCGTCCTCATAATAAACTCCGACAGGAACCACTTCCGAAGTCTCAAGCTTACTTAAATTATACGCCTTGAGCATCTCAAAAACATCCAAAATATCCTGCTCATTTCCATCGTTTGTAATTCTCAGATTCATCTTTTGCCTTTTCTTTTCACGCAAGCGCCAGTCTCGCAGCCTCGGTCGCATGAATGATTGTCGTATCATATGTAGGAAGAACACTGTCCTTCTCTTTAATAAGCATTCCTATCTCGGTGCAGCCGAGGATTACGCCCTCTGCGCCGCGATCTTTCATATATGAAATAATCCTCTGATACTCCTTGCGAGAGGAATCAAGTACTTTTCCAAGGCAAAGCTCATTAAAAATAACATCATTTACAAGCTCAATATCTTCTTCATCGGGAATCATCACCTCAAGTCCCGCATTAACAAGCCTGTCCTTAATAAAATCCTGCGTCATGGTAAACTTCGTTCCAAGAAGTGCAATCTTCCTGTGACCATCACGCTTTATCGCATCAGCGGTGGCGTCAGAAATATGAAGGATCGGAACATTTATCTTTTCCTCAATATACGGAACAAGCTTGTGCATCGTATTGGTCGCGATCACAATGAAATCCGCTCCGCCCTTCTCAAGTCTCACTGCGGCATCGGCAAGAATCTTCGCATTGCCGTCCCAATTTCCGGTACTCATATTATCTTCAAGCTCGGCAAAATCAACGTTGTACATCAAAATCTTGGAACTATGGAACCCGCCAAGTATCGCCGCCGTCTCCTTATTAAGAATCTCATAATAAGTGATCGTGCTCTCCCAGCTCATTCCTCCGATAAGTCCGATAGTCTTCATAATCTCCTCCGTCTAAAGCATTATTCCGCAAAACTTTCCTCAACAAACACTCCCGTTAATCTCGGAACATTAAATCTTTTCGTGAACAGCTCACATTTACACAGGAATGAGAAAAAGATATGTCTCCCCTGCCCGCACATAGATTCATAATTTCCAAGTCCTTTCGCAAGAATGATATCCGCGCTGTCTATAGCTTTTCTGGCCTCGTCAGACAACATCTTATAAATCGTGCCTGCCGCGGAATTGCCGTTTTGAATAAGCCTGTATTTTTTACCGAGCCCTACATATTCGGCGTCTTCAAGCGTAACATCATTTAGCACATCCGCGCCTCTTACCATCACGGAAATCTCAAGCTGCGGATATTTTTTGCCAAGCTGCTCAAGAAACAGCTTATCAAGTACGATCTCGCCACAATTATCCGCAACCAAAAGAAATGTCTTTGCAGTCTCACACTGCGCAAAAAGCGACCTGATATCTTCCTCATCCTCGCTTCTCATCTTCGGATCGTCGAACAAAGCAAGGAACGTCTCCTCATTAACATTGTTCATTGCGCCAAAATCTATATAATTTCCGATTCTTGCAAAAACAAGCGCCTTAAAAAGCGGATCTTTTGAACTCTCGATTTTCTTTCGAAGGTCATCTTCCATAGACATAACAAGGTCATTGAACTTCTTCTTTACATCTTTATATGAAGCCTTTTTGCCAAAACGGGCTTCATAAGCTCTGTTGATCCTATATACCAGATACGGTGAAGTATCATCTTTATCCCTGCCCTCTATTATCGCCTTCACCTCAGCAAGATATTCCTCATCATCTGTAAGATTCTTTTGCTGATTAAAAAGACATTTCGCACAACTTTCAGTAACTCGCATTCAAATCTCCTCTTCACTCATAGCGCTGCTATTATCAAATACCTCAACCTTTTTACAAAGCATAAAGTCACTTGCTCCGTCCCCGTGACATGCTGTCCCCGTGACATGCTCGCCAAAAGATGTCACCTGAACCGTCCCCGTGTCACGTGTCACCTCCAAGAGTCCACCCTGTAGCCATACCTCTTAGAGCTTCTTATACATTGTTATCTCGTCAACACTCTTGCCGCAATCAAGCCTGAAAGCATCGGGAAGTCGTCCCCATTCGGTAAAGCCCATCTTCTCATATAAAGAGCGCGCAGGTTCATTGTCGGAAAGAACACCAAGTTCCATAAGCTCATAGCCCGATTCCTTGGCAAATTCAATCGCGCGGTTCACAAGTATATTTCCAAGCCCCAGTCCGCGGTATTCTTTTCTGATACCGATTCCCATGCTGCAGCGATGGGCCATTTTCCTGTGAATCGCTCCGCTACTGTAAACCGCAACATTTCCGATTATCTTATCCCCGTCAAAAACAGAGATCATGGCCTGGCGCTCGTCATCCGCAAGCCTCTTAAGTCTGGCTTTCTCAGCTTCTACTCCCGCTTCGTCACGCTTAACTTCATCGCCGTATCTAGCCATAAAATGTGTATCACTTGAAACCTGATACATTAAATCCAAGTATTCCACAGCATTGTCAGGTCCTATTGATGTCATCTTGTATTCTTTGCCATTCTTGCAAATGATTTTCTCAGGTTCCATGTACATTTTTAATACCTCTTTTCTTTATTAAATTTATCAAAAAGCTGAATCAGATCAGTCTTTCTTATTCCTATTTCAAAAAGGAAAGACTATTCATTACAAACCTTCCTGCACCTGAAGAAATTCCAATTCGCGCAAAAGAAAGCGCCGCCAGAAACAGCAGGTTATATCCCATAAATACAAGAATATACTTATTCTTGTTCGCATCTTTGGTATTGCAATAAAGCTTAAAAGAGATAAGACTCGCCATGGAAGCGATCAACGTTCCGAGTCCTCCGAAATTTGTTCCGACGATCAGCTTGTCGTAACTTCCCGTAAAGCCGGACAAAAGAATCGCCGCAGGAACATTACTTATCACCTGACTGAGCGCAACGGAAAGCACAACTTCATTTCCGTTAACAGCAGATAAAAGAGCATTTGAAAAAGCCGGAATCCTCTTCATATTTCCTATAAAAACAAAAAGAAAAATGAATGTAAACAATAATGAATAATCAGGCTTTTTTAACGTCTCTCTGTCAAATAAAAGGACAAGCGCAAGAACTGCAGCAAGTGCCGCTTCATAAGGAATAACCCTTACAACCACAAGGATTGCAACCACAAAGGTCAGGGCATAAACCAAAATCAGCCTCTTTTCCTTACCTGTTCTGATAAATTTCTCTTTCTCACTCTTCTCGATACCCGATCCGTCGGTTCTCACGAATATGACCACCGCAAGAAGGATAAATGCAAATATAGAATAAGGAAGCATACATCCCAAAAACTGTGCAAGCGACATCCCGGCCTTGGAATAAAGGTAAAGATTCTGCGGGTTGCCTATAGGAAGAAGCATACTTCCGAGATTTGCCGCAATCGTCTCGAGAACCACGGTAAGAATTAGCATATCTGTGCGCCCCGCAATTCCAAGAGCTATTATCGTAAATGGCACGAATGTTATAAGTGCCACGTCATTTGTGATTACCATTGCCGAGAAAAAAGACAATGCGACCAGAATCGCTATCATCTCTCTTGTGTCCCTTGCCTTATATACAAGGAACTCTCCAGCCTGTTTGAAGATTCCAAGCTTCTGAAGCCCCGCCATCGTAAGCATCAACATAAATAAAATACTGAGCGTCCTAAAATCAATATATCCGATATACTGCATATCCGGACGGACAAAAAAACTTGAAACAAACGCTACCACAAAAGAAATCGTAAGTACCATCTCTTTTTTAATAAACTTAATAAACATCTCAGATCTCCAAACCGACATAAAATATTACTCAGCAAAAAGCTGTAAGGACAATTATATTCCACCGCCTATCTCCACGCAAGACAAGAATTTATCCACCTTAAATCAGAAAAGTTACGAAAAGTTTATTATTTTGCATTGACTTATGCTTGATAAAATAAAATCTTGTGATAAAATTAATTTATCGTTAATAATTGTGGAGAGAGGTTTTATATGAAAAAGAAAATAGTAAGCATGTTATTTTGCTTATCCATTGGAATTCTTTCAGTTGGTTGCTCACTGGGAGATTCAGAAGAGGTTAATGAAATTGTAATGGAATCATATGATGATTCAGAATCCGACACTGATATCGCAACCGATACAGATGCAGAGACTGCTGACGGCGAATCAGTATCTGTTGCACAGGAAGTTGGCGGCGAAGATCCTTTCGCAGACAGCGAACTTGTAAAGAGTGGCAGCGCTACTCCGGTAACAGATGACGGTGTATATACTGCAACACTTTTATCAACCGGAAAGAATCAGGCCGGAAACCCTGATGAAGATGGTGCTGTATTGTGTATCGCTTATGATACCGCACTTACAGACAACGAGCTTCTTATCACAGGTGTATACGGATATAGCAGTGCTGCAGGCGAGGAACAGACATCAAATTCAGATGACGGATCATATTCCTTCAAGATTGACTCAAATACCAAGTTCACTATGGTAGGCAGTCAGGATTCAATTCCTTTGAGTAACTTTAAGAGTGCCCTTGCAAGCTGTGCCGATTCAGAGCTCGTATTAGAGATCACTGTTGAAGGCGGCGTAGCAACAAGTGTTGCAATCTGTTCATAAAGAACAAAGGCAAACAATTCTTATTTGATAACAATTTCAAAGAACAAAGAGTCGCTCGCGACTCTTTGTTCTATTTTTAAAGGGGCTGTAACGACAGCCCCTTGCATTCTTCATATTTTTTATTTCTTATTTTTATTTTTTTAATCTGTAAACCGTAATATCACTTGTAAGATCCGATGAATCATAAGGAATAGTACCATCAGCATCAAGGAAAAGATTTCCCTTAGATGTCTCAAATATAACATTGGTTCCCTTCTTTACCTTAAAATCACCTTCTTTTTTAGTGGAATTTCCCGCTCCGTATACAAAATGTACATTTCTTGAATCTTCATCTGAAGCAGCTAAATTATCATCAAGAGTCTTCTTCAAAGCCCAATACATCTCAGGCATCTCGCTTCCTGGTGTAACCGTGTAGTAACGTGTATCTATTACTCCACCCAAAATATTTGTTGATGAAATCGCAGCTCTCTTTAATTCTTTAGTCTCCTCATCAAAGACCATGCACCATTTTGTTGTTTTTTCCTGGAGCTCCTTATTCTCAAGCTCGTCTTCATTGGGATATACCATCTCTTTTTCTGCTTCTATATAAACTTCCCCATCTCCCTGAAGGCAACGCTTGATAAGGTTCTCATCTTTCTTCGCATAGATATTCTCAACAACATTTTCTATCCTGCTGTCAGGCGAAGAATAAAGTTCGATCATGACACCGGTCTCTTCCTTATTGTCAGAGCTCATATAATCGGGACGGCTTACCACCCTTACACCATCCTTGATAATATATGCATCACCCGGCTCATTCATGTTTGCTCTGTATTCATTTGAATACCAATAATTATTCGTGTACAGAGGAAGTGCCGCTCCGTCCTCATAACAAGAGCTCACTATCTCTATACTATTGTACTTCTCAATAAGATTATCTACATCATTTGCTGCCCAAAAATCCTCGATATCGAGTTCTGTCTGAGTCATTCCGTCTACCCCCAGGAAATCCTCAAGATTCACTTCTTTGGCAGCCCCCTCTGATGTATCACTATCTTTTCCCTCGCTTAGAAAATCGCCTGCACTGCTAACTTCTGCTAAATTGTCCTGTATAGCTACTCCTGTCCCCCCGGACTCATTTTCATCCATTGCGCACCCCGCAAATAATACTGCCGGAAACATCAGGACGAAAAAGATATGGCTCGCTATGGCTTCTCTTTTCCCCTTTATCATTGAAGTCATCCCTCACTTTTCTCATTGCAGATAAGTACCGAATCTGCCGAATTCTGTGTGTCTCCGCATGCCATCTCAATACTCTTTACATCATCTCCGAATGACAATTTGTAATAATAATCTCCATCCTCATTCTTTTTGCAAAAAGATATTGTGTTCGAAGTGTATTCAACTACGTCAAGGTCTGTCATTACATCTCCGCCTGAAATAGATACCACCCATGATGCTCCCGGAAAAGTGTACATGCTGTCGTTAGCTTTCTCGACCATAACAGCCGCCCCACGTCTTGAATCAAATATCCAAGAGCCCTCAAACTGCTCGAATACCTGCTCAAGATCGGCTGAGATTTCATCTTTCTTGACAGCCTTTCCGTTCTCATCTACTACTACAGGTTTTTCCTCAACTATAGGATTTATCTCAACATCTCCCATGCTTAACTCTTTTTCCGATCCGCATCCCACACAAACAGATGCAAGGACCAGGCATGTTACCATGACTATTAGGCTTTTTCTCATAAATTACTCCTCTTTTCTAAAAACTAGCTTAACATTTCTTACAAGTATTCAGCCTTTACAATAGTAATTATAGCGCAACAGGTCGTTTTTTTCAATACAAAAGTTAACTCGTTTGTAATTATTTGTTAAAAAGAGTTTAATAATAGAAAAACTCCCTTATCCTTCCTACTTATTACTAAGTAAGCGGATAAGGGAGTTTTTTTATTGTTACTAGATCATCTTTATAAGTTTGTATATCCCATCAGGTAGGAATCAACTTCCTTCGCACAGCTGCGGCCTTCGTAAACAGCCCATACAACGAGTGACTGTCCACGGTGCATATCGCCCGCGCAAAAGAGCTTTGTATTCGGCACATGATAACTGTCAGCTTCTGTAACAATTGTTCCGCGCTGACTCTTTTTAAGTCCGAACGCATCGGCAGAATAGTCTTCACATCCGATAAATCCGGCTGCGATAAGGAGAATATCGCACTTAAGAACCTGCTCGGAACCGGGAACCTCAGTTAACTTTCCGTCTTTGAAAGTAACCTTAACAGTTTCGATCTTCTTGATATTTCCTTTGTTATCCGTTGAAACGCTCTTTACAGTTGTCTCATATACTCGCGG
>JAEEGH010013865.1_pt1 | contig 17790 bp, 16 predicted proteins | sample 9134181 | NCBI WGS metagenome assembly JAEEGH01 (sample SAMN16246544, study PRJNA631951) | gut metagenome | biome: gut microbiome; feature: rumen; material: DP-attached | host: Bos | place: Iran: Karaj | collected 2018-10
AAAGCCATAGCGAGAACAGCAGCAAGAGGATGGCGCCTATCACGGCTGCCAGCGTGATATTCAACTGCACCTCAGTCTTCTCATACTGACTGGCACGGGCTTCTAACTGCCGATCCTGACGGGTTGTCTCCTGCAGATCCAGATAGATATTACGATTGAAGTCACTCTGCGGTTTATCATCTATCGCCGCATACGCCACACTCAACTGCTCACGGATACTGGCCACCAGGTCGGGGGCCTGATTAATGATTGAGTCAGAGAGGGCCTGCTCGAGATTAAACAGTGTCGATTCATAATCGCCGATCTGACGGTAACAAGACGCTAGGGTACGATAGGCGCCGGCAATCTGATACACATCACCATACTCGTGGAAGATGTCTAATGAAGTCTCAGCCAACCAACCGGCTAACATATCCTCCTCTACATTCTCAGGATTGATAAACGTCAGGGCAGGCAGATTATCGGTGATCAGTTGTCTGCGGGTATCCGCATCCATCAGATGTTCAGAGAGTGCCTCAAGAGCATTGGCAGCGAAGTAAGGATAGCCGCCGTCACGAGCCATCAGGAAACAACGCATCAGGTGATCAAACTCCTGTTGATTGATGGTCTGTTGTGTCCCTTCTGTCAGGATACCACCTGCACCGATGTTATAGAGATAGTTGAGGAATTGCGCTGTATCTTTCTGAATTTCAGAAGGATTAATCGCCAATAGCGCATCAATAGATTGTCTTTCAAGACCTACGTAATAGTAGTAGGTCGAGTTCACGATGGCATACTCCGTCTCCGCGTATAACAGAAGCCTGGCCTCGGCTGGGGATAGTTGTTCCCGCTCTTCATTGATCCTGCGCATCGCCAGATCTGCCAACTCACGATACTCATGAAATGCCCTGTTATTCGATCGGCGCTGACACAGACGCATCTGTTGGACATAGGCTATAAAACACTGCAACTGGTTGTCAGTCACCTCCGTCACCTCTTGCAACAGTCGTTCTGCCTCATCGTATTCCATCTTCACGATATGCACGAAAGCCAGGTTGTTAAGTGCCTCTGCCTTTCCTGCATCATAGTCTTCTGCCATCTGATACGCCCTTTGCGCCAGATGTAGTGTACTGTCTATGTTCCTGTAATGATAGGCATAAGATTGAAGATTCAGCTTATCAACGGTCTGTCTATCAGGACGCGTACAAGCCGAAAAAAGGATGGTTGATACAATGAATAGCCAATATTTCATAGATAGTTAGAAAAGATCCCTCCCGCCACTATCGACGGGAGGGAAATGTCTCTTAGGCGCGAGCTTTAGCACAGTAGCCAAGAGCCTCTTTGCACTTGTCAGTCACATACTGCCAGTCGCCAGCCTTTACCTTATCACTGGGGAAGAGCTTAGAGCCCATGCCGACGCAGAAGACACCAGCCTTGAACCACTTCGTCAGGTTCTCCTCCTCAGGAGCCACACCACCAGTCACCATGATCTTCGACCAGGGCATCGGAGCCATCAGACCCTTAATGAGGTTCGGACCAACGACGTCGCCTGGGAATACCTTCGTGAAGTCACAGCCTACCTCCTGTGCCTTACCAATCTCAGATGGTGTCAGACAACCAGGGCAATATGTTACGCAACGACGGTTGCAGACGATAGCAATGTCGGGGTTGAAAAGAGGACCCACAACGAAATTGGCCCCCAACTGGATGTAGAGAGATGCTGTTGGGGCATCTACTACTGAACCGATACCGAGCGCGAGTTCGGGGCACTCTGTAAGAACCCACTTTGACAACTCTCCGAATACCTCGTGAGCGAAGTCACCACGATTGGTAAACTCGAAAGCACGAACACCGCCTTCGTAGCAAGCCTTAATTACGTTTTTACAAACTTCAACGTCCTTGTTGTAGAAAACAGGAACCATAGGTGCTGCGGCAATCTTTGCCATCACCTGAAATTTATCAAATTTTGCCATTTTTTACCTTTTTATCTTTGAACACGACCACTGGCATTACCACCAGCCAAAGACTCTACCTCATCAACACTTACCAGATTAAAGTCGCCATTGATAGTGTGCTTCAGGGCAGATGCAGCAACTGCAAACTCAAGAGCCTCACCCTGAGTAGCCTTTGTCAGCAGACCATGAATCAGACCACCAGAGAATGAGTCACCACCACCTACGCGGTCGATAATCGGGTTGATCTCGTAACGCTTGCTCTGATAGAACTCCTTACCATCATAGATCAGCGCCTTCCAGCCATTGAATGTAGCACTGAAACTCTCACGGAGTGTAGAAACGACATACTTGAAGCCGAACTCAGCCTTCATCTGCTTGAAAATACCCTCGTAACCAGCAGCGTCAGTCTTACCACCCTCTACGTCAGCATCGGGCTTGAAACCAAGACAGAGTTCTGCATCCTCCTCGTTACCGATGCAGACATCCACATACTGCATCAGAGGACGCATGATAGAAATGGCCTTCTCTGAGGTCCACAGCTTCTTACGGAAGTTCAGATCCACAGATACGGTGACACCATGACGCTTGGCAGCCTCACAGGCGAGTTTGGTCAACTCAGCAGCCTTGTCGCTGATAGCCGGTGTGATACCGCTCCAGTGGAACCAGGCAGCACCTTCCATGATAGCATCGAAATCGAAATCAGAAGGATCAGCCTCTGCGATAGAAGAGTGAGCACGGTCGTAGATCACCTTCGACGGACGCATGGAAGCACCAGTCTCTGCATAGTAGAGACCTACGCGGTCACCACCACGTGCAATAAACTGGGTGTTGACACCATAACGACGCAGTGCGTTGACTGCAATCTGTCCGATCTCATGCTTTGGGAGTTTAGAAACGAAGTAAGCCTCATGACCATAGTTGGCTACTGAGATAGCAACGTTTGCCTCACCACCACCAGGGATGATGCGGAATGATTCACTCTGAATGAAACGGTCGTTTCCCTGTGGGGAAAGGCGGAGCATAATCTCGCCTAAAGTTACAATTTTTGCCATTTTTTATTGTTTTAAATTATAGATTACAAATGATCTTTCGTTTGCGAGGACAAAATTAGACAAAATTTCCGAGAACTCCAAATATTTATGCGGAATTTAGGTAAAAAACTTACGGAAACGATTTCGGATACAATTATTTTAATCAAGATGTTGGTTTATATCAGAAAATCTTTGTACCTTTGCCGAAAAATCGCAAGATATGGCAAAAGAGAATATTACCATCAAAGACATTGCAGCCCGTGCTGGTGTATCAACCGGTACGGTGGATCGTGTATTGCATAAGCGTCCCAATGTCAGTAAGTCGGCTTTAGAGAAAGTCAATAAGGCTCTTGAAGAACTGGATTATCGTCCTAATATGTACGCCTCCGCACTTGCCTACAATAAGACCTATACCTTCTATGTGGTGCTGCCCAAGCACGAACAGGATGCCTATTGGGACGAGATCGAAGAAGGTGCCCAGGCCTGTTGCCAGTTCCGTCGTGATTTCGGTATCACGTTGAAGTTCGTCTATTATGAGCGTTTCAATGCTGCCGCCTTCACAAAGATGGTCCGTGAGTTCCTGACAGCCAAGATCGACGGTGTCATCATCGTACCTGCCACTCTCGAACAGACAGCCCGTTTCACAGAGAAGCTCACTGATCGTCAGATTCCTTATGTGCTTCTCGACTCCTACATGCCTGATCTGAAACCGTTATCCTTCTTCGGACAGGACTCTTTCGCCAGTGGCTACTTCGCTGCAAAAATGCTGATGCTGATCGCTGGTCGTGAGAAAGAGGTGGCCCTCGTCAAGCAGACGCGTGATGGTAAGGTGGCTTCCAAACAGCAGGCCAACCGAGAGACAGGCTTCCGTCACTATATGATGGATCATTTCCCTGAAATCAAGATTACCGAGGTGGATCTGCCCCTCGATGAAGAACATAAGGAATATGACAGCATCCTTGAGAAATTCTTTAAGGAGCATCCTTTGGTGCATCACTGCATCACCTTCAACTCGAAGGCACATCTCGTGGGATCATTCCTGCAGCGCACCAACCGTCGAAACATCCAGATCATGGGCTACGATATGGTGCCGAAGAATGAAGAATGCGTGCGTAATGGCAGCATCTCCTTCCTTATTGCCCAGCATGCCTATCAGCAGGGCTACGCCAGTGTCGATGCCCTCTTCAACGCTATTGTCATGAAGCGTGAGGTAAACCCTGTCAACTACATGCCTATAGAAATCCTTACCAAGGAGAATGTGGATTTCTACCGCCGTACGGCTATTTAAGTACTAAAACAAATACAAACAATTGAATTATGGAGCAAGCTACATTTTTAAAAATTAATCCTGCCGACAGTGTGGTAGTCTGTCTGCAGCCGAAACAGAAGGGTGACATCATTGAGATTGACGGACTGAAGATTACCGTCAACCAAGACACGCCAGCAGGGCACAAGATCCTGATCAAGGATGCCCCCCAAGGTACTGACATCATCAAGTATGGCTATCCCATCGGTCATGCCAAAGCCGACCTGAAGGCAGGCGACTGGGTGAATGAGAACAATCTGAAGACCAATCTCTCCGGTACCCTTGAATACACCTATAACCCTGTAAAAGAAGAACTGAGCATCCCACAGGAGAACCGCACCTTTAAGGGCTATGTCCGCAAGAACGGTGATGTGGGTGTGCGTAATGAGATATGGGTCGTACCCACCGTCGGCTGTGTGAATGGCATTGCTGAACGACTGGTGAGTGAACTGAAGAAAGAGACAGGCGAAGAAGGCATCGACGCCATCTATGCCTGGCATCATAACTTCGGATGCTCCCAGCTCTCAGGTGACCATGAGAACACCCGTAAGATTCTGCGTGACATCTGTTTACACCCCAATGCCGGTGCCGTACTCGTGCTGAGCCTAGGTTGTGAGAACAACCAGCCCGATGACTTTATGGCGATGCTGGGCGACTATGACAAGGACCGCATCAAACTCCTGGTCACTCAGAAAGTTGAAGATGAGATGGAGGCTGGCATGGCGATCCTCCGCGACCTCTATGCCATCGCCAAGCAGGACAAGCGCTCTGAGGTTCCTGTATCGAAACTGCGTGTCGGTCTGAAGTGTGGTGGCTCCGACGGTTTCTCTGGCATCACCGCCAATCCGCTCGTGGGTGAATTCTCCGACTGGCTCGTCGCTCAGGGGGGCACATCGGTGCTGACAGAGGTCCCGGAGATGTTCGGTGCCGAGACTATCCTCATGAACCGTTGTCGGACTGAGGGTCTCTTCAACCAGACCGTCTCGATGATCAATAACTTCAAGGAGTATTTCCTCTCTCATGGAGAACCTGTGGGTGAGAATCCCAGTCCGGGCAACAAGGCCGGTGGTATCTCCACCCTTGAAGATAAGGCACTGGGCTGCACCCAGAAGTGTGGTAAGGCACCCGTCAGTGGTGTGATGGAGTATGGCGACCGTCTGTCAAGTACAGGTCTCAACCTCCTCTCAGCACCTGGCAACGACCTCGTCGCCGCTACAGCCCTCGCCTCTTGCGGCTGTCACCTCGTACTCTTCACCACAGGTCGCGGTACCCCATTCGGCACCTTCGTCCCCACGATGAAGATTGCCACGAATCCCGATCTGGCTACCCGTAAGAAGAACTGGATCGACTTCTCTGCCGGACAACTCGTTGAGGGTCGTACCATGCAAGAGATCGTACCAGAGTTTATCGATAAGATACTCTCTGTTGCCAGCGGCGAACCTGCTAAGAACGAGGTCAACGGCTATCGGGAGATTGCCATCTTCAAGAATGGTGTCACCTTATAATATATAAATTAGGTATAAAGCATTGAAAAAAGGATTCATCACATTATCACCACTCGTGGTGTTTATCCTGTTCTATTTAGTCACCAGCATCATTGCTGGTGACTTCTACAAGATACCCATCACTGTCGCCTTCATGGTATCGAGTGCCTATGCGGTGATTACAGCGGGAGGACTGCCGCTGATGCAGCGTATCAATATCTTCAGCCGTGGGGCTGCCACCGAACAGATGATGCTGATGATCTGGATCTTCATCCTGGCAGGAGCCTTTGCCCATTCTGCAAAGATGATGGGCAGCATTGATGCCACCGTCAATCTCACCCTCTCCCTCCTGCCGCCTCAGATGCTCTTAGCAGGCATGTTTCTTGCTGCTTGTTTCATCTCACTCTCCATCGGTACAAGTGTCGGAACCATTGCCGCCTTAATACCCATTGCCGCGGGAGTGGCTGGAGAGACAAATACCGATGTGGCTATGATGACAGCTATCATTGTGGGCGGCTCTTTTTTTGGCGATAACCTCTCCTTCATCTCCGATACGACGATTATGGCCACCCAAACACAAGGGTGCCGCCTCAGTGATAAGTTCCGTGTAAATTTCTTCATCGTGATGCCGGCAGCTATCATCATCTTGATAGTCTATCTGCTTCTTGGACAAGGCATCCATGCACCACAGAATGTGCCTTCTGTCGAATGGGTGAAAGTATTACCTTATCTCGTGGTACTCGTCACTGCCATTCTCGGCATGAATGTGATGGCAGTCCTCACCCTCGGTCTCATGATGACAGGTATCATTGGCATCTTCACAGGAGCCTTCGATCTCTATGGCTGGTTTGGGGCTATGGGTGAAGGCATTCTCTCAATGGGAGAACTGATCATCGTCACGATGATGGCAGGCGGTATGTTAGGACTCATCAAGCAACAGGGCGGTATCGACTTTCTCATCCACATGATCACCCGTCATGTGAACAGCAAACGAGGGGCCGAACTCAGCATTGCCACCCTCGTCTCCCTCGTTGATGTATGTACCGCCAACAATACGGTAGCCATTCTCACGGTGGGGGGTATTGCCAAACAGATCGGTGACCGCTATGGCGTTGACAACAAGAAGTGTGCCTCCATCCTCGACACCTTCTCCTGTACCGTTCAGGGACTCATCCCCTACGGAGCCCAACTTCTCATCGCCGCAGGTCTGGCCGCCATCAATCCCGTCAGCATCATCCCTTGGCTCTACTATCCCTTTGTGTTAGGCATCGTAGCCATCGGATCAATCCTATTCCGTTATCCCCGTAGATACTCTTAAGTTATGGACATCATACAGCGAAACCTCTTCCGATTATTACGCAGCGGAGCCTTTGGCACCCAGGAGCAGATTGAACCCATGTCGGCCTTCAAGTGGGAACGACTTTACCAGATTGCGATGCTCCACGATGTGATTCCTTATGCCTATCAGGGTATCACCAACTGTCGGCCCCAGTTCTTCATGCGGCTCACCGACAAACAGGAACTCACCTGGAAACGTGCCTATGAGGAGGTTACTGCCCACCAGACGGAGGAGGAGGAAGAAGACACATTTCTGCGGGCTGATACACTGACAAATCCCGTTCTCAACAGTCAGCTTCAGAATATCCTCGACGACGAACTCTCCGACATGACGACGCGCCAGGTGCTTTTGCAACTTATCCGCGTGGTGCGCCATATCCTCAACGAGGGCATGCCCATCCGTCAGCTGCTGGAATTGGGACTGCTGTTTCACCAGCATGGTAAACAAGTGGACTTCGATCAGCTCCGCCAATGGATCAAAAAGCTCCGTCTGACACAGATGTGCCAGCTCGAAGGCGAATGTCTGATCTTGTTATTCGGTTTTCATGCGGAGGATTTGCCGTTTGTCTCTGATCATCAGAGCAAACGCACCTCACAGATCGCCCAAGAACTGTTGGAGTTCACCAACACCCGTTCCCACGACTGGTATTTCTCTCAGGATGCCGATAGTATCTTCGTGCATAACAGCAACTCTTCGGCGATGTTCAGTCACGTGCGCCGTTCAAGCCGTTATTTCCGTTACTATCCTTCCGAGGGACTTACCAATTTCTTCGCGTCATTTGTGCACTCTCTTTCTCATATCGAGGAATAGCATCCGGATCGGTTCCGCTGCCCTTGACATGCACATGCTTGAATCTGATATCCCTCAACCCGTGCTTGCCCATGAAGCGGCTCTTATCCACGTAGCCCTTCACGCCCAGGATCTGACCTTTGCTCGTATATTGCCACATGGTGATATCACGTCCGTCGGCCAGCACAGGCTCCTCAGGCAGATACATCGCAATCATCAGCTTATAGTCGTCCACCTTTCCCACCAGGTGCTTATTGTAGAAATTACGGTAGGTATAGAGCAACGGCTGCTGACGATACTCCCTTTCCACCATTCCGAGGAAGGTAATCAGCGAGTCGCAGAATTCGTCCGTAGGCAGTCCGCCGGTAGTCTCCACATCAATCATCGGAATCAGATCCTGTTCTCCGGGACGGCACTGCACACGGAAATTATCCAACTGCAACTTCAACGGTGTCTTCGGACGGAAGAAGTGATAGGAGCCCACCTTCAAACCATGACGGTGCGCCAGTTGGATGTTCCTTTCATACAGGTCGTCCACCCTGTCACCACCCTCTGTGGCCTTCAGATACACATACGCCATCTTCGTGTTCTCTCCCACTGTCTCCCAGAACACCTGTCCCTGATAGTGCGACAAGTCGATACCGTGCACGTGGTCACAGGTATCCTCACACTGCAGGAAGGGGTCATAATCGGGATCGTTCAGTCTGGGATCAATGGGTGTGATTTTCTTCACTACCTTGGTTCTCGCAGTCTTCTTATGTTTATGATGCTTGGCTGTACGATGGGTCTTCTGAGTTTTCTTGCCGCGTTTGGGGCGTTTTGAAGCGGTTTCGCCGACAGCTGTCAGAGCTATCAGCAGGGCAAATAATATGGTAAGTTTTCTCATTGTTTCCTGTTTTTGAGTGGCAAAGTTACTAAAAAAAAGCCAAATAATAGCATACATTCCCATTTTTTTCGTACCTTTGCCAAAAATATTAATATGATGAAGCAATTTCAGATTCTTATATGCCTTCTGGCTATATGTTTTGCAGCTTGTGGGAGTGACGAACCAAGTCCATCACCCGTGCCACCCGATCCTCCCGAGCCCACTGGTCAGAGTGAGCGCACCGTCCTAGTATATATGGCAGCTCAAAACAATCTCAGCGGCTTTTCTTCACTTGACATCGATGAGATGATAAAAGGTTCTTTGAGTCTCAGTGACAAACAGAACCTGATGCTATTTGTGGATGATCAGTCTTCCTCTGAGAAGTCTTATTTCATTCGTGTCAAAAATGGTAAGCTGATTGATTCTACCTTCGTGGCAAATCAATCCAGTGCTGATCCCGCGCTTCTCGAAAAGGCGCTGCGTTACATGCGTGAGAAATACCCTGCAAAGAGTTATGGCCTCATACTTTGGGGACATGCCAACGGTTGGATCATCAGTAAAGACTCCATCGTCTATAACACGCGTGCCTATGGCGTTGACTACACTTTCTCTCAGAAGAGGATGAATATACCCTCTATGGCCAGTGCCATCAAGAAAGGTATGAATGGCGAGAAACTCACGTTCATTCATGGCGACTGCTGTAACTTCGGTTGTGTGGAAACGGCTTATGAGCTGCGCGATGTATGCGATTATGTGATAAGCTCACCTGCAGAAATTCCTGACTTGGGAAATTACTACGGTGACCTTTCCGGCTACTTTGATACGAGTAGCACGTTCTACAAGAAAATCATCGATCTGTATTACGATTATTACCTGAAATACATTCCTGAGCATTCAACTATATATTACATTAAGGAATATGGCGACCTCGACGGTTATAGTGTGCCCTTCATGGCGGTGAAGACCTCTGAGCTCGAGAATCTGGCCTCGGCCACAGCCTCGCTACTCAGCACCATCCCCGACAAATTGTCGCCCACAGGTACACTCGATTATAGCAAGGTGATCTACTATGGTTGCTATGATGGACAGAAGTTCAATTACGACATGTACAAGACCCTGAAAATGAACACCGCTGCAGCCGACTTCAACGCCTGGACACCTGCCTTTGAGAAAGCAGTGCCCTACTTCCGTATGTCTGCATGTTGGTACACGGTCGTTAATAAACTAAAGAAAGAAATACTGTCATTCGATACGATACAGGATGACAATCATGCGTTAGCCATGTTCTTCCCGGGGGTCAGTTATAATGATGTCTATCCGAGTTGGAACAAGACCGTCCAGCAACTGCAGTGGAATGGTCCTATCAGTTGGCAGCAGTACGGCTGGTAGCCATCCGTTCTACATACTTCATTTCCCTCAGGATACGCTTTTGTCTTTTAAGCATGTATGCTGAGGGATTTTTACTTGAGAACTTTCGCGGGTTAGGCAGCGTAGCGGCAATCAGTGCGCACTGGGCTTTCGTCAAGCTCTTGGCATCGGTATTGAAGTGTTCCTCCGCCACTGCCTGGGCACCATAGATGCCGTTGCCCATCTCGATGGAGTTCAAATACACCTCCATGATGCGCTCCTTGGGCCACATCAGTTCGATCAGCGCCGTGAAATACACCTCGAAGCCCTTTCTCACCCAAGAACGTCCTGGCCACAGGAACACGTTCTTCGCCGTCTGCTGTGAAATCGTCGAGGCACCCAGTTTCCGTTTCTCGGGATGCTCACGGTTGCGCTTGGCTGCATGTTCGATAGCCTGATAGTCAAACCCGTGATGATCCAGGAACTTCGCATCCTCACTGGCCATCACAGCGATGGGCAAATCTTTGGAGATATTTGAAAGAGGTTCCCAGTCGTGACTCAGTTTCAGCTCCTCGCCCGCCTTTACCTGTTCATAACAACGGATCAACATCAAAGGCGTCACCACCACCGGGAGGAATCGCAGGGCCACAACAGAAAGAATAGTGGAGGCAAAGAATGCCACCACTATCCATTTCAGTGTTTTCTTAATCAACCGCATTTATTTGCCAGCCTGGGCATTTGCCTCGTTGATCATCTTCTGAGAAGCGTACATGTAAACCTCCACACGACGATTCTGCTCACGACCTGCAGCGGTAGAGTTGTCTGCCACAGGATTGTTCTGTCCGAAGCCATCCACGCTCTTGATCTGAGAAGCGGGAACGCTCAGGCTCTGCAGATAAGAAGAAACAGCAGCTGCACGATCCAGCGACAGTGCCTGGTTCTTCTGGGCACTCTGCTCAGCGGTAGAGTTCTTCCAACCCTGATTGTCGGTGTAGCCCTGAATAGCCACATCACAATCGCGGTTGTTCTTCAGCACATTGGCGAGCTCCGACAGCGACGCCTTGGATGAGGATGTCAGTGTTGACTTACCGGAACTGAACAAGATACCAGAATCGAAGGTCACCTTCACGGCGTCGAGACCGTTGGCATCCTTCACCTCTTCCACCTGTGCATTCTGAATGGCCTCAGCCTCCTTCTTGGCCTTATCCATCTTCTTACCGATGAGCGCACCGGCACCAGCACCAACGGCTCCACCGATCACAGCACCGATAGCTGTGTTACCAGCCAGTGCACCTACGATAGCACCCAGAGCAGCACCACCACCGCCACCGATGGCTGCACCCTTTTGCGTATTATTCCAGTTACATCCAGCAAGCACCAGTGCTGCGCACAGTGCTACACAAATTGACTTTAAACTTTTCATATTTCCACTATTTTTTTGTTTGTTAAACATTGATTTGACTGCAAAGATACAAATAAAATCACAAATCAGCATGTATAATTCATATTTTTTATGTAATTTTGCACGCAAAATTGATAAAACGACAAAATACAATGGCAAAAGAATTGAAAGAATTAACGAAAAGGGCCGATAACTACAGCCAGTGGTTCAACGACTTGGTAGTGAAGGCCGATATGGCAGAACAGTCTGCCGTTCGTGGATGTATGGTAATCAAGCCTTACGGCTATGCCATCTGGGAGAAGATGCAGCAGCAGCTGGATAAGATGTTCAAGGAGACAGGTGCCCAGAATGCCTACTTCCCCCTGCTCATCCCGAAATCCTTCCTCTCTCGTGAGGCCGAGCATGTAGAAGGCTTCGCCAAGGAGTGCGCTGTGGTCACCCACTATCGTCTGCGCGCCAAGGAGGATAAGAGCGGTGTCGAGGTCGATCCCGCTGCCAAGCTCGAAGAAGAGCTTATTGTCCGTCCCACCTCAGAGACCATCATCTGGAACACCTATAAAAACTGGATCCACTCTTGGCGCGACCTGCCCCTGATGTGCAACCAGTGGTGTAACGTCATGCGCTGGGAGATGCGCACACGCCCCTTCCTGCGTACCTCAGAATTCCTCTGGCAGGAAGGCCACACCGCCCATGCCACCCGTGAGGAGGCCGAAGAGGAAGCACAGAAGATGCTGAAGGTCTATGCCAAGTTCGCTGAGGAGTGGATGGCAGTACCTGTTGTTCAGGGTGTGAAGAGCGAGACCGAGCGTTTCGCCGGTGCCCTCGATACCTATACCATCGAGGCCATGATGCAGGACGGTAAGGCCCTGCAGAGCGGCACCTCCCACTTCCTGGGTCAGAACTTCGCCAAGGCCTTCGAGGTCACCTATCTTAATAAAGAGAACAAACCAGAATACGTATGGGCTACCTCTTGGGGTGTTTCTACCCGTCTCATCGGCGCCCTCATCATGACCCACTCTGACGACAATGGCCTCGTGCTGCCGCCGAAGTTGGCGCCCATCCAGGTAGTCATCATTCCGATCGCTACCAAGCCCGAACAGATGGAGCAGGTCAATAAGGAAGTCACACCGATTATCGAGGCCCTGCGCGCCAAGGGCATCACTGTGAAGTTCGACGATGCCGACAACAAACGTCCTGGCTTCAAGTTTGCCGACTACGAACTGAAGGGTGTTCCCGTGCGTCTGGTACTCGGTGCCCGCGACTTGGAGAATGGTACCATCGAGGTGATGCGTCGTGATACACTGGAGAAGGAGACCCGTTCTATCGAGGGAATCACCGAATACGTAGAGCAGCTGCTCGACGACATCCAGGCCAACATCTTCAAAAAGGCTAAGGACTATCGCGATGCCCACATCTTTGAGTGCGACAACTATGAGGAGTTCAAGGAGAAGGTCAAGGACGGCGGATTCTTCCTCTGCCACTGGGACGGCACAGCCGAGACCGAGGCTCAGATCAAGGAAGAGACACAGGCCACCATCCGTTGCGTGCCCTTCGGCGTAGAACAGACACCTGGTGTCGATATGGTCAGCGGCAAGCCCTCTAAGGCCCGCGTCATCATCGCCCGCAGCTATTAATCATGCTTACAATACCAAACGAGGCACCCGACAAAGTCGAGTGCCTCGTTTTATTATATACCCTCTCGGGCGAGTGTCCAGCCTTTCAGCATAGCGAAATAGTCAAGACTATCCGTACCATTTTCCTGAATCGCCATTGCTACACCGAGTGCCATCCAACGGGCGGGCTGGTCTGAAGGAATGCCGATCGGTTCATCTGGTGGAATCCCCGTCAGGCGACACAGATTCTCAACATACGTCGCTGTTAGGTTCTCATTGGGCGGAGCCCACCTATTAATGATCATTCGGATCGTATAAAGCCGATACTTGTGATAATAGGTACGCGTGAGCAGATAAAATGCTGCCCGCCAACCATATTCCAAGCTCTCAAACTGGCAAAAAGACGAATCTGTCTGTTGGGCTCTCAAGCCCTTCCACTGATCCTTCGCCGTGCGACGGATATTCAATGGGTTATTGTTTCTTATTCCTCTTGGTAACATCTTTATACGCTTTTTTAAAACTGAAATCTGAAATCTGAATCACATATCCCCGACTTTTCCATGTCGAAATCATTTTTACCGTTTTCTCCGTATCCATGCCCTGTTTCTGTCTGACTCGTTTTGCTTCCTCAACAGAGAATGTTTCAGGCAGGAAATCCAGAAGGTTCTGCGGACCACGCTTGGAGGTGGGGATATCATCGTCTGCATGACGGATCTGTTCGCCAAAGAATATCATCTTCAGATAGAGATCATAGAAGAGACTCCAGCGGCAGAAATCCTCAATGGCCTTCTCCCACTTATTCCCGTTGGCCACATACAGCAGACAAGCCTTTCGGAAGGCATGCACGAGAGCGCGGTGAGAGAGGTTGTCAAACACGCGGTCTTGCGACAATCTCGCGAAATCGGCACACTCATCCTTCAGTTGCCGAGCCAGTTTGCGGGCTGGCGCACAGTCGATCACGCCCGTTGCGGCTTTCAGATTCTCAATGAAGGGCTTCAGTGCCTCATCATATTTCTCGTCATAATTGCCAAAGACCGCAATCTCAGCACCGATCTCCTCGTCAGGGATCGTAGCCAGACACAAGCGCGAGATGGGACCATCGGTCATCACATACTTAAAATAGCGCATCGCCTTCGATAGCGTGGTGTTTGCATTCCAGTTCAGATGCAGACAGCCCGAAGCCATCACACTCTGCGTACTGGCACGATCAGAGCCGAAATCATTGCCCTCATCATCACACAGTTTCATGGTAGTGAACTGATTGTTGCGACCCGTGCAACCCTCAATCTTATCCCATTGCTCCAACTCGTTCAGTCTGATATAAAGCGGCGCGCCCTGGGCATCATCCATGCGCTGCACAAGAGCAGCCTTGGTGATATCATATTTCAACGTCTGGATAATCAGATCGTCGGGGCGTTGCGGCTTCTGCTTATTGTTAGCCTTGTTGTTATATTCATCATTGAACTTCTTCAGTCTGATGCGGTTCTCCTTATCCCGTTCCACCATATCAGCGATAATATGCTGCAGAGGCTGTTTCGTACAGGAATCCTTACCCGTGCCCGTTCCGGCTATGATCAGACAACAACTGCGCAGATCGCGCTCCTGATTGTCGATATACATGAAACTGAGTTTTCTGGAATAAGTCGATAAGGGCGGAAACATTGCCTGCGCCACTGTTGCTTTATAGCGCTGAGGCGTGTGCTGCGTCACTGCCTTCACCAACTTCGGCAACACTTTAGGGATCTCAGGTGGCAACTTGCTCGCAAACAACTTCGACAGTTCCGATTGATTTTGTACAGCGAGCTCGGATTCACTTTGGGCACTGACCTCACCGCCCAGTCTCCTACTCTCTCGGAACACCCGTTTTTGAAACAGCGTCAGTCGCTGACTGGGATTATAATAATCCGAATAGAAGTCATTCACAAGCGTCTGGATGTTCTCATCCTGCCAGTTATCCGGCATCAGTTCTTTCAACATGCCCAGTGTTTCTTCCTTGGTCAGCAGTTGCGTGCAGCTGCTCAGGATCATCTTCACTGAGTTATGCCTACCACCCCGATCCACAAGGTCAGCATCCGTCACGCCCTCCTCCTTCATACATTCCCTGAAGATAAAGCGTGTCCGTTCATCCGCTTCGCAAATACTCCCCTCATTTGTCTCAGGTTTATCTGTCTTCTGTTGGTTGGGGGCAGACTGCTGCACTGCATTTTCCCAAGGTTTGAAATGCTTAATGGCCTTCTTGGCACCTGCGGGCACCTCTTCCTGTCCTTTCTTCTCCCTTTCTTTCAGCACCTCAAATTCTGCTGCCGACTCTTCAATCGACATATCTTCTTCAAAGATCGCATCATCGAGATAAAACAGGTTGTCGTCATTAGCGGGCCCCGTAAACATCACCCTTGCCTGGTCGTGGGTATTGGTGTCCATCTCGGTCTGGGTCACCATACTTACCTTTACCTGCGACTCCAGAATGGTCTTCCCCTTCTCTCTGCGACACACCGCATGCAGGCCGAAATTAGCCGAACCCGACAGTTCCAGCAGTCCGATCTCGTCTTTCTTTTCTAAGATACGCTGCTTGATGGCTGCCTGCTCTTCAGCCGACTGGCAATCTATGTCATGGGCAAAGGTCGATGCGGGATGACAACAGCCCTTCAGCACCCCATCAGGCAACAGGTCGTTATAATTAAACTGCACCTGTTTCAACTTGGCAGCCTGCTGACCACCTCGTGCATCATAGAAACATTTGGCGTTCTCAGGGGTATTACGCAGGGCGACATATTCCTCTCTTGAAGTGACGGGGCGGGCCATCTTGTGCCCGCGACCGTCTTTATAAATCAGATTTATCATACAGCCTACAATTATCTAATGGTATTCTTCTTTTCCTTCAAAAACTTCATCAGTTTTGCCACATCCCTTGCAAGCAACTTGGCAAATTCATCCCGCTGGTCACTTGGCAGTACGAACACATATCTGTCGAATCCGTCTCTGCCATACGATAGGCTGCTATGCAGTAGTTTAAGTATTGGTTTTACGCGTGTGCGCGCCTTGCGGATGAAGTCGAACACACCGTTACTCAACAACTGAGCTGTACCCCAGCCGCAAAACGGCTTCGCGATTCCCACACGTGGATTATCAGGCAGCACCTGCACATAATCCATTCCACTCTCAGTCTTGCTGATTGCCACCTGGGCACTCAATGTTGTTGTCTTAATAATGTTGTTATTGTTCTTTTTCATTGTTTTTGAGTTTTTGTGAGCAGAAGGTCAGAATCTTTGCGCATTTACCCGGGAACATCCTCCTCACTTCAACTCAAATTGATAATTAAATTTGTGATCTCTAAATTTGAAATTGTTACTTCTTAATCAGTTCTATAGCTACTACGTCCATATACATCTGTCCGTTATACTCTCGGGCCTGAAATCTCAGCGTGGCAATCACGATGTCACCCTCATTGTACTGCAGCGTAGCCATATTGCCTAAGACTGACACCACGTAGGTCGGCTCATACTTGCCTCCCAACTCCTGAAGCACCAGCGTCCGCTTATTCAGCACACCGTTCTCAGATTTCTCACTCTTCACTGTCAAGCACTCACCGCACTTCACTACTCTTAAAATTCTTGCTTCCATAACTTTTAAATTTTTAATGTTAAATGTTTGATGTTTAAATTATCTCATAGATTTCTCCATGATTCTCCAAAAAATCTGCTCTGAGCTCCTCGACGGTCTTGATCTCAATCTCCTCGCCTCTCTCAATGGCCAGAGCCTCATCCTCTCGAACCGCCAGCACGTACATCAGATACTCTCTGCACTTTACCTTGCCTCGGGCGAATCCTGCCATCCTCTGAGTATGACTCATCCGCCATTTGGTACAATAGAAGTCCTTTTTCACATCCATCTCCTGTTTGAGGCAGAAGCGTTTACCCGAGCATCGTGTCAGGTCTTTATAGACACACGACATGCAGCACTTCTTCACCACGATACGAAACTTGTTCCGTTTCCGTTTCACTTTTACTTTCACTTTTCTTTTTGCCATAATTTTGTTTTTTAATTAAATGAATAAATAATTGTTCGTTGGTCCTCATTTCTGATTTCCGAATGCAAAATTAGGCACAAAAAAAACGCCCCAGAATAGCTGGAGCGATTTGGTAATGATTTGGTAACGATTTGGTAAAATCAACCCGTTTTAAGGCTAGTTTTACCCAGTTCTTCGGCTAATTTCAGTGTGATTTCTCTACACCAGGAATACACACCTCTATCCATATTACTGACCTTCACTTCTGACTTGCCAAACGGATCACAATCCATGAATGAGAGTTTGCAGAATCTCCTTATATTATTATAGGAGCAACTGAATTCCTCTGGCAATTCAAGGTTTAATCTGTTTATCTTATCACAGAATTCTTGGGAATCAACGGGGTAATTGCATTTCCATCTGAGGCACCAATAAGCCCCAGCCCATTTCTGTTTCGAGTTGATCACCTTATCTTTGCCGACACAAGCCTGTAGAGCCTTAGCCACTTGTTCATCGGAAAAGCCATTCTGGCCGTTTTCGTTTTTGGTCTGATACACGGTGCCGTAATAGTTATTGTTTTGGGTTTGGATAATCTGATTGCCCGGGCTGTAGATATGAACCACGAAGCCGTTTAGTTTTTCCCTTTCCATGTGCCTATCCTCCATAGTTGTGTT
>JAEEGH010013869.1_pt1 | contig 17788 bp, 12 predicted proteins | sample 9134181 | NCBI WGS metagenome assembly JAEEGH01 (sample SAMN16246544, study PRJNA631951) | gut metagenome | biome: gut microbiome; feature: rumen; material: DP-attached | host: Bos | place: Iran: Karaj | collected 2018-10
TCGGTTCTGTAACATCAGGCTTCTTATTTAATAAGTTGCCGAAAATGTCACATGCCGTAAACGAAAAGAGTACACATGCAGCCATTGCTGCGGTTAACAATCTCTTTTTCATTTGTATCATCACCCCCAAATTAATTACTGTTACTTCTTAACCTTTACACTTCTGCCGGAATTCTTCTTCTTGAAGTACTTCTTATACTTCTTAACTTTGGACTTCTTGACCTTTACAGTCTTGACCTTGGAGCCCTTGAGCGACTTCTTTACACCGGACTTAGTCAGCTTGGTCGTGTTCCTAATGTAGATCGTCTTAAGCTTAGAGTCCTTATTAAATGCATAAGTTCCGATCTTGCTTAAAACAGTTGAAGCAATCGAGAACGACTTCAGTTTGGAACACTTAGCAAATGCACTGGAGCCTATTGTCTTAAGTACCTTTCCTCCTGAAACCTTTGTGAGATTAGAGCATCCGTAGAAAGCACTGGCATCGATAATTGCTATATTGTTTCCGATATAGACCGTCTTGATAGTCTTATCTCCATAAAAAGCTTTTGTGCCTATTCTGTTGACGTTGTATGTAAATCCGTTGATTTCTACAGTAGCAGGAATAGAAACAGATTCCCGCTTAACCGCCATTCCGATAAGAGTAACCGTACCGATACCGTCTGTATTAACATTGGTGACCTTATAATTGATATCATCGACCGTTTCTACATCGCCTATACTCGATCCAAGTTTCGGAAATGTGTAAGAAATACGGATTTTGCTCTTAGACAGCTTCTGTACCTCAGCGTTCTGTTCATTCAAAGTTGCCCATGTAGTATCGTTAAAGTAATATCCGGCATCTGCATATATGTCGATCCTGACTTGATATTGATGACTGCATTCGAACACTATGCTGCTCGAATTTATATCGGCATTTGTTGTAACATCATGCCAAATAACGGAATTGGTGATCTTACCGTATTTCGAATCAACCGGGAAATTTGCATTAAATACCGGGTTTGAACCTATTACCGGTGCAGCTATCGTGCAGGAAACTGAATTGATTACGTCTACGCTCTCTCCCTGAACTGGCGAGAAAGTATAAGTAACCTTCAGTCTTTCACCATCAAGCGTTGCTTCTGCCGTAAATTTATCGTTCAGCGTGGCGGTTGTGTTATTGGTAAAGGAATATCCAACTTTAGGAGTCAAATAAACAATAACAGTATACTTATGACCACCTTGGAATGTGCCGGTATCCGGATTACCATAGCTTTCTGTCGTTTCATCGTACCAAGCGACATCATTGCGGTAATAACCTTCATTATTTGCTTTTGAATAGTAATTAGCATCTGCCGGGAAATATGTATCGTATGAGAAATGCGACCCCAAACATACCGATGGATCAATTAAACCTAATGTGACAGAGACAGAATTGATCTTCTCCAATCCTGCTAACACAGGGAAAGTATAAACAACTCTAAGCTGGCCAGAGTAAAGTGATGTCTCTGCAGTCTGCCCATTCAGCGTTGCTGTTGTGCTATTGGTAAAGACTCCATCCTTAGCCGTCAGATAAATGTAGACCCTATACTGATGCCCAGTCTCGAACATTCCGCTATCCGGGTTCACATTGTAGTCTGATGTAATATCATACCATACAATATCATTGCGATAATTGGCTTCATTATATGCATTAGAATAGTAGTTTGCACCTGACGGGAACACTGCCGTATAGTCCGGCTTTGCACCTACCTCAGGTGCGTCCAAGGTGATGGAAACAGAAGAAATATAGTCTGGTTCGCCATCCAGCTTTGGGAAAGTATACTCAACTCTAAGCTGGACAGAGTAAAGTGATGTCTCTGCAGTCTGCCCATTCAGCGTAGCTGTGGTGCTATTGGTAAAGGCATATCCATCCTTAGCCGTCAGATAAATGTAGACCCTATACTGATGTCCGTTCTTAAAAACTCCGCTATCCGGGTTCACATTGTAGTCTGATGTAATATCATACCATACAATATCATTGCGGAAATAATCCTCATTATATGCATAAGAATAGTAGTTTGCACCTGACGGGAACACTGCCGTATAGTCCGGCTTTGCACCTACCTCAGGTGCGTCCAAAGTGATGGAAACAGAAGAAATATAGTTTGCCAGCTTTGGGAAAGTATAAACAACTTTAAGCATGCCAGAGGAAAGCGTTGTTTCTGCAGTCTGCCCGTTCAGCGTTGCTGTTGTGCTATTGGTAAAGTCTCCATCCTTAGCCGTCAGATAAATGCTGACCCTATACTGATGTCCGATCTCAAATGCTCCGCTATCCGGGTTCACATCGTTGTCTGATGTAATATCATACCATCCAATATTATTGCGAAAAATGCCTCCATAATTTGAATCAGAATAGTAGTCTGCACCTGACGGGAACACTGCCGTATAGTCCGGCTTTGCACCTACCGCAGGTGCGTCCAAAGTGATGGAAACAGAAGAAATATAGTCTGGTTCGCCCTCCAGCTTTGGGAAAGTATAATCAACTTTAAGCTGGCCAGAGTAAAGTGATGTCTCTGCAGTCTGCCCGTTCAGCGTTGCTGTTGTGCTATTGGTAAAGACTCCATCCTTAGCCGTCAGATAAATGCGGACCCTATACTGATGTCCTGCCTTAAAAACTCCGCTATCCGGGTTCACATATTTGTCTGATGCAATATCATACCATCCAATATTATTGCGATAATTGCCTTCATTATATGCATCAGAATAGTAGTCTGCACCTGACGGGAACACTGCCGTATAGTCCGGCTTTGCACCTACCTCAGGTGCGTCCAAAGTGATGGAAACAGAAGAAATATAGTCTGGTTCGCCCTCCAGCTTTGGGAAAGTATAATCAACTATAAGCTGGTCAGAGTAAAGTTTTGTTTCTGCAGTCTGCCCGTTCAGCGTTGCTGTTGTGCTATTGGTAAAGTCTCCATCCTTAGCCGTCAGATAAATGCGGACCCTATACTGATGTCCGGTCTTAAATACTCCGCTATCCGGGTTCACATATTTGTCTGATGTAATATCATACCATCCAATATCATTGCGAAAATCGTCTTCATTATATGCATAAGAATAGTAGTTTGCACCTGACGGGAACACTGCCGTATAGTCCGGCTTTGCACCTACCGCAGGTGCGTCCAAAGTGATGGAAACAGATGCAATACTTGTTCCGGCATTCTTGCGCGGAACTCTATGAGTTTCTTCCTTTTCGCCCGTCTCAGGCGTTACTGTTGTTTCAGGAACATCTTCCTTTTTCGGTTCAGAAGTCGTTGCCGGTTCAGAAGGCTCTTCTTTATTTGATTCAGCGGGTTTCTTTTCTTCAGAATGAGAAGGCTCAGTTTCCGTAGTCTCGGCAGGCTTTTTGTCTTCAGTCTCCGTCGGATCTGTTTCTTTAACTGATTCAGCAGGTTTCTTTTCTTCAAGCTCTTCTGTTTCAGCAGGCTTCTTCTCTTCAGGCTCAGTCGTTTCTGTTGCCTTGCTTTCCTTGGGCTCAGGTTTTTCAGTTGCCTTCGGAGTCTTTTTCTCAGTCTCTTTGGTCTCTTCCTTCTCCGAGGCCTCTGTCGTCTGTGTCTCTTCAGGTGCGGAAGTTTCATCCGCAATGACCGATACAGGCGCCATCATCGATGCGCACATCACGGCAGATAACAAAACTGACGTTAACTTGAGATGCAGTTTCATATAGTTCTCCCCCTGCTTTTTTACCTGTTTTGTGCAAACAAAGAAGTCTGAAAACGGGCATAATTACCCTTTTAAATATTCACACGAAAATTTTACATTTATGGGATTGGGCTTACTATCACCCATTTGTACCATTATTTGTAAATTCAGGTCACAACAGCCGCCTGTTTCCTGTCCTGTCACTGTCACTGACAACAAGCCCGATGCTTTTTGCGCTCATGGCCAGATCAAGGCGAGATTCAAAACCTGTCTTCTCCATAATGTTCTGAATGTGTCTCTTTACGGTGTTGACCGAGATATTGAGCTTTTCGGCGATCTCTTCATTCGTCATGCTGGCAGTAAGTTCTCTTATTATCTCAAGCTCGCGCTCGGTAAGGTCTTCTCTTACTACCTTTCCGAAAGGAACGTTTGGCGCTTCTTCAGGATAGACCAATTCGCCTTTTAATGTACGGTCCATTATCTCCATCAGACCATGTTCATCATATTCCTTGTACCAGAAACTCTCGATACCGGCATCCTTAGCCTTTTGCTCCCAGCTCGTCTCGGAAGTGGATGTGGTCAGTATTATCTTGATCTCAGGATGATCGCGCTTTATCATCTCTGCTGCGGACAGGCCGTCTATGCCTTCCTGCATCATTACGTCCATTATAAGCAGATCGACTTCGTGATCTTTTACATAATCTATCGCGGACTGTGCAGTGCGAAGACCTGCCACCAATTCATAATCAACAGAGGCGCGGACATACATCTCAAAAAATCCGCGTGAAATATTCTGATCATCAACTACAACGACTCTTGCTTTACTCACGAGGCTCTTCCGCCTTCCCTAATATAATCCGCTGCATTATGCAGCCTAAACTTCTGACACATAGATATATCATATTTTATTGAGACTTTGTTTCCCATCACCCGTTTGTACCATTTTTGTACGGAAGCCTTACCGCGCCAACAAAAGATCACACAACCCTTTCTTACGTCTGAGATCGCGCCATTTTGTCCAAATGAAACCTCATTATCAACCTGAACTCCGGACAACTCTCGATTTCCATATTTCCGCCTTTGGCCTCTATATTTCTGTGAAGAGATAACAATCCGCCGCTTTCCGTGATCCTGCCTTTAGGGGGCTTGCCGTTATTCGTGATCGTGATCACCGTTTCAGTCTCATCAGAGACAATATCGACCGTAACTTTGTCGCCTTCTGCATGCTTGACCGTATTTGCAGCACACTCGGTTATTGCCTGTGACAATATCTTTTTGGCATCATCGCTGCTTGGTTCAACGCCTCTGATATCGACGCGGACACCGATGCTGTTCGCCAAAGAAACCGCCCGAGAAAGAACATCTTCCTCTCCTTTGTATGGCTCAACTGCTTCGCCTAAGAGGAACCGGTTCATCTGCATGGTTGCTGCATATACTATCTTCGGATCAGTTGTGTCCTGATGGTATATATAATGCCGGCCCATGAGAAGGACCTGGCCCAACTGGTTATGCAGCGCAGCTCTCGCATCCGCTTCCTCCTGCGCGATGAACATATCGCCCGAGAAATCAGAAACTGCTTTCATACGATCAAGGATATCCTGCAAATGCTCATTCTTCTTTTCCAGTTCTTCTATAATTGCATACCGCTCGGTGACATTCGTCGCAATGATCTGAAAATACTGCTCGTCATTAACCGTCATGTCATCCTTCTCCAGAAGCCACATTTTGTCAGAAGGAGAATGTATAAGATATTGCCCGCCCTGTTCTTTGCCCTCTTTCTTTACATAATCCCAGAACTTATTTGCATCTGTCAGAACCTTGCCGGTCAGTGATCTGCAAACCTCATTGATCTTGAGATTGGACAAACGGACAGTACCGTCTTTTCCATACACGGCAATCCCTTCCGGAAGAGCATCTATCGTCTGCTGTATGGAGTCATAAGTTATATTTCCCGACCGGTATTTCGAATCTTCAAGATCCAAAGCAATCAAAGCAATACAAGACAGCAATTCGATCAATGCATAATAACAAAAAGGCAGATTAAACAACGCCCTTTGAAACTGGGAATAATAATGTGTTGTAGTAGGTCTCAGGGCATGCCCGCAATCCATAAACACTATATTCAGAAGGATTGTAAGGATCAGATTGAGAATACAGATAATGAACTGGATCTTATTTCGCTTGTCCTTTATGGAACGGAACAGAACAAAAAACGCTCCGACAAAAAGAACAAGTGCACAAATGCATAACAGATACCATAACCACGAATCTGCGATGGAAGTCAAGCTGCTCATACCGCTTTTTCCTCCGCTTCATACCGGATAGTAAAATACAGCAATCCGTCACTTTCTTTGCATTCTACAGGCAAAACAGTTTCCGGCAATTTCTGTTCGTTCGAGGCCTCCATAGCAATGCGAACGCCATCAGGCAGGAGCGAGACGGTCATTCTTGCTGCCGATTCCAGATATGCCTCTGTAACGGTCTCGAAAGTATCGTAAAGCTGGTTAACCGCCTCCAGAGGAAGCGAGGAATACTCTTCACCGACTGCTGCCGCATCGATCCCGCAGCATTTGAGGAAACGGCACGTCTCTGCCAAAGCAAGAAATAATTCCCTGTTATTGGGCGGAAGATTGTCTTCAGAGAGCAAAAGGAGATTGCTCTTCCGCTTGGAATAAGCATTTAAAACGCATACTTTGCCAAGTGCTGCCGCAAAAGACTCTGCTTCAGGTTCAACATTATTAAGGATCTCTTCAACTCTCTTCTGCTTTGGATAGATAGCGGCAGTAATCCTCTCATACACCTGATTCTGAGCTTCGATATGCGCTTTCTGTTCTTTGAGCTTATTCTCAACTGCTATAAGATCGTTTTCTTCGCTCAACAGCTCATTAGCCTCTTTAAGTCTGTTTCTCTGCTCGTGAAGTTCATGCTCATTCTCGGTCCAGAAAGCATAACCGGCTCTTATCTTCATCGAACTCAGTCTTATGTCTTTGTCAGGATAAAACGGCTCTGTCTTTGCCTTTTCCAAATCTTCGGCTGTTACATTCAAAGACTTATTAGAAGTATTGACAGCATTAAGCTCTTTGTCTGTGATGAGGATCGGGAGCCTGAGCTTCTCAAAGAAGCCTTTATAATTCTCGTTATGCGGAATAAGCCTGCTTCTGATACAGAATTCAAATATCAATATCATGCTAAAGCAGTCGATCTCAGGCTTAAAATATGGCCTGACAATTGAGAAACGTTCAAAGACCAATGCATGAATAGTACATAATACGATCCACGTAACAACAGTACCTGCCAGTAAGATGATAGGCTTCTTACCGTTTTTGCCAACGATACTGAAAAGGATCAACGCTCCGCTGACCAGAGCAATTATCATCCAGGCATAGATGATATAAAAACCGATGCCCCACGAATATGTATTATTACCCATATTGAATTCCGACAATGCGACCTTGGGAACATAAACAAGGTGGTGCAGATCGTTGGTAAGTGCTAAAGCCGAGACTACGCACGCAGTCGCAATAATTATCTTCTCGACCGTCCTTCCGCTTCTTTTATTGCCCAAACCCAGATTTACAGCTGTCGCAAACAACAGCGAAGGGATCATGACAAGCGGAATATAGTAAACATACGCCATTGACCGATATACGAACATCGAAGTAATAACGACACGGTATCTGAACACACGCTGCAACAGATAAACTATCATAAAACCCGATGACGCAAGCATATATGTTCTGGTCTTGGTCGGAAGGATCCTGTCTTTTACAGTATAGGCCCATAAGACGATCAAACCGATATAGATCATAAAGTTCTCGCAGAACATCAACGTATTAACTAAAGAACTAGATGTCTTAGTGAGCAGATTCAATATACCTGCAATGATCAGGAGAAAGACAAATAAAGATGTTGTCTTGTGCTGTCTGATGATATTCACGGACACGGCTCCTTCTGATCTGGATTTCCATAATCGTATCATTACGACATACCACTGCAAAGGTTATTGGGGACACGCCTCATTTTATAACACATTTATTGTATTTTTGTCGAATTTCGGGCGAGTTTCGGATTTGACGTACAGTTTTGGCAAAGTTCCTTACGTATATATAGAGGGACATTTTTTCTGAGCTCCTTTTTCTCCCCTCTCTCCATCTCAAATTACATACCGTGAAGAACTGAGTCCAAAGCATGCGGTTAACTGCTTCTATGTAACAGGGACCGAAGATTCGCGGAATAAAATACAAGGAGGTGATTTGCTTTGAGTGCAAATCTCGCAAACATTCTCGGAATAACGAGATCAGATATCATGTTCAAGGATGAAAAGGAGATCATGGAAAGCAAACTTCCAAAGATCCACGATATCCCCATTGAACTGATAGATCCCTTCCCCAACCATCCGTTCAAGGTGCGGATGGACGATGACATGTACCAGCTCGTAGAGAGCATCAAGGAGCAGGGCCTTATCACTCCTCTCCTGCTGAGACCAAAAGAAGACGGACGATATGAGATCGTTTCCGGACACAGACGAAAGACGGCCTGCGAGATCGCAGGCCTTTCTTATGTAAAGGCTGATGTACGCGAAATGACACGTGACGAAGCTATAGTTCTTATGGTCGAAGCAAATCTTCAGCGGGCGGTGATACTGCCAAGTGAGAAAGCCTTCTCTTATAAGATGCGGCTGGAAGCGATTAAACGCATGCCCGGAAGACCGAAGAGTAATTATTCTCCATCGGAGAATAATTCTGAAGGAACATCGTCTGCTGCAATGGCTGAAGATGTCGGTGAAAGCGCAGCGACCATCTTTCGTTATATCCGTCTGACTGAGCTTATCCCTGAACTGCTCGACCTAGTAGATGAAGGAAAGATTGCTGTCCGTCCTGCCGTAGAGCTCTCATATCTCTCACGAGAAGAACAGGAATCAGTATTTAGGCAGATATCCGAAAGTAACAGCATGCCGTCTCAAGAGCAGGCCGCCAGTATGCGTGAGTTTTCCAGGAACGGCGGTCTTAACGCTGACAGGATCAATGAGGTCATGCACGGAGACAAGCCCAAGCGCAAAGAAAAAGTGCATATCGACCTCGATAAGATCAGGGAAACCGCTCCCGATGTTACAAAAGACAATGCAGAAGCTTATGTTTTGCAAGCTCTGGAGTACTACGGGAAACACAGAGCTAAATCAAAGACAGCAACCAAGTGACAAACCTTTGAAGCCAGGATTCACATCGAATCCTGGCTTTTTCAGGGGTTTCAGGGGACTCTCCCCTGACAAGTTTAAGCGGATGTATATACAGACGCGATGCTTGTTAATACACGGGACAAAAATCAAAAACACTAATAGGAGAACTCAATATGGCAAACAAGAAAAACAACAGAACAGTCCAACTTCTAATCAGACTCACACCCAAAGAGTACGAGTCAATAAAAAAGAAAGCAGCCAAAACAGGATTAAGCATAAGTTCATTTGTAAGACAGTCAGTCGATAACGTGAACATCATGGAGGCTCCTCCTGCTGACTTTCCACAATTGATCTCAGAGATCAAAAGGATTGGAACAACACTCAACCAATTACTGTTCAACCTCAAGTTTAACGGCACCGTTTATCCTCATGAGCTTGAAGAATGCTCTCAAGAGCTCTTCGAAACAGTCAGGATGTTATATCGGGCGTTCAAAGCCCCGAAAGACGGTTGATCTCCTTTCAGCGTCACTCCCTCCGGTGACGCCATTACATACCCGCACGGGTAAACACAAAACAAGGAGGTCTTCACAATGAAGAACAAAACATTATCAATTTCAGAGAAATCACTTCTCACACCGGAAGAAGCAGCCGAATACTTCAACATCGGCGTCAACAAGGTACGGTCTCTTACCGATGGCAAAAACTGTCCGTATGTCTTATGGAGTGGAAACCGGCGCTTAATCAAGCGTAAACCCTTTGAAGAATACCTATACAAGCAGTATTCGATCTGACCATTTAATGGTACTAGGCACTTATTGTTAGGAATGGGAGCAGAAGCTATAATCAGCTTATGCTCTCATTCCTTTTGTGTTTTGGGAGGATAATTCAATGATCAAAACAAGATATACAAAAGGACGAGTAAGACTAAAGGAAGGAGAATATTTAAGAAAAAACGGAACCTTTGAGTACAGATGGACTGAGAACCGGGTCAGACGCTCGGTTTATGCCAGAACACTTGATGAGTTGCGAGACAAAGAAAACGCTGTTTTAAACGGCACAGCTATTGTTTCAAAAAACATCAAATCAGATAAAGTCCCTGTTGAGCGGTTGTGTGAAGATACGAATGCAAGTGTTGATGCTACCGTCAACTCATACTTCGAGATCTGGAAAAACGTTAAAAGCGGGATCAGACAAACAACATTTGATACCTACTTAAGACTTTACAACCGTTATATCGGACCTAACATCGGTACCATATCACTCAAGGAATTAAGTTACAGTAAGGTCGTAATGTTTTACAAAAGCCTCATTGAGAATCGAGGACTGGGAATTTCAATAGTAAGCAATATCAATATAGTCCTTTCCATGATCCTCAATGTTGCTGTCAAAGACGGAGTGCTTCAGACAAATCCCTGCACAGGAGCCATAAAAGAGCTTAACCGCAAATATTCCTGTACCGTAAAAGAAGTCAAGGCTCTGACATGCGCAGAACAGGCTGCTTTTGAAGAATACTTAAGCAGACCCGGCACTTACCACTACCTCTGCCCTCTTTTTACGGTAATGCTTTACACAGGAATCAGAGTCGGTGAGTTATGTGCCCTAAGATGGGAAGACGTCGATTTCGAGAAAAATGTGATCCATATCAACCACACACTGGTATATGACGGCACATCAAGCTCAGAAATGACACTGAATCCGCCAAAGACAAAGACAAGTGAAAGATGCATTCCCATGAACGCTAAGGTCAGAGAAGCTCTCATAGAGGAGAAAAAGCACCAGGAATCATGCGGGATACGCTGCAAGGTCAGAGTCAGCGGTTACAAGGATTTCGTATTTCTTGACGGCAACGGCGATCTGTATCACCTCAAGAAGCTCAACCACAAGCTGGACAGGATTTCGATAGCGATCGACAAAGAAATCAAGAGCAAAGGCTCTGTAAATGGTCTCACAGGCTTTCCTCATGTACACAACCACATGTTAAGGCATACGTTTGCGACAAGAATGAGAGAAGCCGGAGCCGATATCAAGGCCACAGCCGACATCATGGGACACCACGAAGTAGGAATCACTCTTAATACTTATACGGACGCTTCGGAAAATTTCAAAATGAAAGAGATATCCCTGATCGAAACAGGTGGTGGAAACCTTGCAGGATGAGCTCAGACCTTACCACAAATTTACCACGAATTTACCACAATTGTCGTAAACTCGAGTGAATTTGGGTGAATTTTCGTAAAGTTGTTTCAGAACGGCCACTACCCCAAAGCCCTATAAAATAAGGGCTTTTCAAGGCAAAACAAAAGGGTCTGCCAAACTTGGCAAACCCTATGTGGTGGGAAGAGGTGGATTCGAACCACCGAAGTCAGTGACGACAGATTTACAGTCTGTTCCCTTTGGCCGCTCGGGAATCTTCCCATATTGATATGTGTTAGTGTAAGTTGGTGGGCCTTCGGGGACTCGAACCCAGGACCCGCCGGTTATGAGCCGGATGCTCTGACCAACTGAGCTAAAGGCCCACGTTTTACACTACAAGTGCTTTTAAGCGCTTGAATAGTATAAATATATTGGCCCCGTTAGTCAAGCACATTTTTATGCCGGTCTAACGGGGCCGATAAGCCTTATTTTGCTGTAATGTAGCCCTTCTTTACAAGAAGCTCAGCGGAAAGGACTCCGCCGCCTGCAGCGCCCCTCAGAGTATTGTGAGACAGGCAGCAGAACTTGTAATCGAAGATGATGTCGTCTCTCAAGCGGGCAACAGATACGCCCATGCCGTTCTCAAACATAGCGTCGAGCTTAGGCTGGGGACGGTTGTCCTCTTCCAGATACTGGAGGAAGTGCTTCGGAGCTGAAGGCAGACCGAGCTTGACGGCCTCGCTTTCGTAGTTGTTCCAGACGGAGATCATCTCCTCCTTGGAAGGCTTGTTCTCGAAGGATACGGAAACTGCAGCCGTATGTCCTTCCTGAACAGCTACACGGTAGCACTGAGCGGAGATCAGAGGCTTCTGGGCAAGCTCGATGTGGTCGCCTGCGAACTGGCCCCAGACCTTGAGAGGCTCCTTCTCGGACTTCTCCTCTTCACCGCCGATGAACGGGATCACGTTTCCGACCATCTCAGGCCAGATATCGAACGTCTTGCCTGCACCGGAAATAGCCTGATACGTGCAGACGTTGATTGCTTTGATGCCGTTCTTGAGGAAGGGCGTAAGCGCGGGAACGTAGCTCTGGATCGAGCAGTTAGGCTTGACCGCGATGAATCCTCTTGTTGTTCCAAGTCTCTTCCTCTGAGCATCGATGAGGGCAGCGTGGTCGCTGTTGATCTCAGGGATGATCATCGGGACATCTTCTGTCCAGCGGTTTGCGGAGTTGTTTGAAATGACGGGTGTCTCAAGCTTTGCAACCTTCTCTTCGAGGGCCTTGATCTCATCCTTCTTCATGTTTACCGCGCAGAATGTGAAATCGATCTGCTTGCAGTACTCTTCTATATCTTCCGTGCTGTACACGACCATCTTCTTAACGTATTCGGGCATCGGCAGATCGATCTTCCAACGGCCTTTTACAGCTTCCTCATATGTCTTGCCTGCAGAACTGGGAGACGCGCAGAGAGCAACGCACTCAAACCAGGGGTGGTTCTCAAGCAATGTGATAAAGCGCTGTCCTACATAACCCGTAGCACCGATAACGCCGACTTTCAACTTCTGTTCCATACTCTTTTTCACTACTTTCGTTCTGTATTTTGTCCGCGAGTCGCGTACAATTGTTTTTGGTACGTGCACAATATTATCACAATGACTTTTCCATAACAAGTACACGCACAACAAAAATCGTTAATTTCGCTGTGTTAAAATATAACAAAATAAACAACCGGGAGTTAACCTCAAGTGCAGACCTTTCCCGTTCTTGACCAGTACCGCAATTACATGCTTGCCGCGCTCGGCAGATCAGAGCTCACCGTCAAGGAATATACCTATGACATAATCTGTTTCTGCAGGTTCTACAAGCAGGACAAAAGGCTGGTAAGTTCTGAATTAGAGTTCGAAGAGATAGATGTCTCGGATGTCGACGTCGCCATGCTGAACAAGGTGACGACAGATGACCTTCTCGCCTTCATAATATGGCTTTCAAGGACAAGGAAGCAGTCAAACGCCGCAAGGGCCAGGCATGTGGCTTCCCTGAAGAGCTTCTTTAAATATCTTCATTCAAAAAAGAGACTTATAGACAATAATCCCGCTTACGACCTGGAGACTCCCAAGATCGGCAAGCGCAATCCGAAATACCTTACGCTCGAGCAGAGCCAGAAACTCCTGCAGGCAGCTTATGAATCACCTAAGGAATCAAACGTCCGCGACTACTGCATGCTGACGCTCTTCCTCAACTGCGGCATGCGTCTTTCTGAGCTCAGGGGCATCAACATCAACGACATCAGAGACACCACCCTCACCGTCATAGGAAAGGGCAACAAGGAAAGGACGATCTATCTGAACGACTCCTGTCTTGCCGCCCTCGATGACTGGATGAACGAGAGGATGACGATCAAGGTGAAGCCTGAAGCTGAAAAGGCCCTGTTCGTCTCAAAGCGCGGCACCCGCATTTCGGATGACATGATACAGATAATCATCAAGAGGCTTCTTGACGAGGCCGGCATCGATACGAGAGTCTATTCCGTGCACAAGCTCAGGCACACGGCAGCAACGCTCATGTACAAATACGGCCACGTCGACATCAGGAACCTTCAGATGATCTTAGGCCACCAGAGCGTCTCCACTACCCAGATATATACCCATGTAGATGAAGAAGCTCTCCAGAAGGCCGTTGAAAGCAATCCTCTGGCGAGCTTCGATCCCGAAAAGAATTCAGGCAATAAGTCTTAGATCAGCCGCTTGTCGCGGATATAGCGGACTCCGACGTCGTATTAATGATAGGAGCCAATCCGGTCTCACTCGTCTCAGACGGAGGAGCCGTTTCCGTAGAAGTAGTATTTGGATCGGCCTGCTGTTGCTGGACAGATCCGTTCGCATTGAAGAACCTGAGCTTTATCGGATAGAACGGGATAGCCGCAATATACTGCTGCTGTATGGATGACTTCTCGTAAATGCTTCTTTCCTTGATCAAGGGTGAATTCCTGTAAGGAAGTGTTACGGCAACATAAGCGACAAACCAGACGACAGCCGCAAGGATGATAACTTCGAACACGAGAAGCGGCGTAACCTGGAAGAAACTGCTTACCTTATTGAGCTGCTTTGTCCTCTTGGTCTTCTTGACGTCCGTCGATATGAACTCAGCCATCTTGTAGCTTCTCGAATCAATCTTGGCGATGATCTTCTCGATCATGGAATTGCGGGTGTATTCATCGAGCTTTCTCTCCTGGAAGGTTATATCCGCAGGAAGAGGATACTCTGCGACTACAGCTTTTGCATTCTCGAGCAGGATGTCGCCGAAATCGTAGATAACACGGTCTCCGGGGAGGTTTGCGCGCTTGGCATAGATGTCGAGATAGGATTTGACTATCGCCCTCTCACATCTCGTAGCCTCCTTCGTCACGCCGAAAACTGACGAAAATACCATGTCAACAGTGGACTCATAAAAGTCCTTTAAGTTCTCTCTAGTCAGTTTTTCATTCCAAAGTTCTTCTGCCATGATCAGACACCTCCGTTTCCGGGATCGTCATCGTTAAGGAAAGCCATAGGATCAGCCGGCTGCTGCGGATAGGGATTCTGTCCGTACATATCGGGAACGTTCTGCGGCTGATACGGCTGCTGATATGCCGGTTGCTGTACCGGAGCATACTGCTGCGGCTGCTGATATGCCGGCTGCTGCGCCGGAGCGTACTGCTGCGGCTGCTGATATACCGGCTGCTGTACCGGCGCGTATTGCTGCGGCTGCTGATACTGCTGCTGCACCGGAGCATACTGCTGCGGCTGATATTGAGGCTGTTCGGGAGCATACTGCTGCTGATAAGGCTGCTGATAAGGATCCTGCTGAGGCTGGTACTGCGGTTCAGGTGCAGGTGCCTGATACTGAGGTTCAGGTTCACCGAAAGCAGACTGAGGCGCATATGCGGGAGCGGGCTGGACCGGAGCCTGGGCATAAGGATTAGGCATGGGAGGATTGTTCTTTGCAGGTCTCCTCCTGGGTTCAGGCTTCAGCGTGGGATCGTAATCGTCAACCATGGACGAATATGCGGATGCGGGATAGATAAATGCAACGAGAGCGACGAGCACCGTCACGATGAGCATGACGATCCTGACGTTGTTGACCATAAAAGCCGTCATGGCGATCGGGATAATGATCCCGATACCAAAATAGAACGTGTACTCCGCGCACTTTCTGAGGTTCGTCCTTATCCTTCCGCTGCAGATCAGATAAAGAGCATAGATGTAATAGAAATCATGTATTCCAAGGCTGATTCCCAAAAGAGCCGACGTTATGACAAGTGTCTTGGCCGAAGGAAGCAGCGCGAACACAAGAAGTCCGAGGACCGTCGAAGCAGCCTGTATCAGGACCCTGATCTTCGAGGTAAGGATGTGTTCGTAATGATTCTTGATGAAATTGCATACCGCGCAGGCGGAGAATGCACAGACAAGATAGAAGAATGACGAAGTCGCGAGAGAGATACCGACATTTCCGAGGAAATTCGGAATGAACACGAGCATGAACGCCACTGAAACACCGAGCATCAGGAACGAGGAATTGAGGAACCTCCCTGCCCTTGAGTCGGAAATGACGCGGAGCCAGCTGCCGGTCGTGAGCGGAGCTTCCTTTACAACGGTATTGTTCTGCATGAAATAGATCATGCCGACAGCCGTGAGGATAAGAGCCGCACCGCTTATAACCGCGACGATGAGCAGGCCGAAACGCTCGTAGCAGATGCCCGTAATGACCGTACCTACTGATACGCCGAGGAAATATGAAGTGCTCTGGACGTTGTGGATGATCTTGTCGCTGTAATCCTTGTATCCGAGCTTGCCTGCGTTGATCCTGTAGTCCCTTAAGAAATCAAGGGGCATTCCGAAGCAGAATCCGACAGGAAGCGCCAGCACGGCTGTAACGTAAGGTATGTTGATTATTCCTGCAACAAGAGCTAAGAAATATCCGAGTCCCGTTATCGTAAGGAGCGCAACGCGGCTGGTAAGCTTTGATTTAAGTTCTGCCCTTATCGAAGAGAATCCGAAGAAACCGAAAACGAACAGAAGAAGCGCACCCGCGATAAGTGCCTGCACCACGTACACCGGCATGTCCGAAAGCGAATCCTTGAAATAATCCGCAAAAGAGACAGGCATCATGATGGAACCGAAAGCCGCGAAGAATGACAGGAACCTGTTTGCGTTCTCTCCGTACATGACGAGTACCGGAGTGTTTCCGGAAATGCCGTGTGACATTGTCGAGATGATGAGGTTCAGCTCGAAGATCGCGATGCCCATCGAGATGGCGATAGAGAATATCGTGAATACCCATGAAAGGCTCATTCCGTTGCGCGTATCGTCAAAATCAGCCTTGGGCATCATGATCTCAAGAATGCCCGAAACGGTGTTCTCGGAAGAGATTATCGGCGCAATGGCGCATACATAGGTCTTGCCCGCTTCAGTCCTCGAAGTGAAAGAAGTCTCCTGAAGCTGGAAGCAGTTGATGTACTGGTCGCCCACGCCCGTAAGATAATACTGCTCATTGGATGTGGGAGAAGCGGTCGAGGAATAAAGCCTGAGGAAGGAATCGCCTGCCATTGTGTAGACCGAGATAATATACTGCTTGTCCTTGTCATAGGAATATACGGGAAGCATGTAAGACATGTTCTCGGACACCTGCGTATAACTGAGCGCCATGGCTGATGACACTGCACACTTCTGCATGGCATCCGCACGTTCGCTCTTAAGCGCCGTGACGTATACGGAAGAAAGCTGCCTGGACATTACGAGGAGTACGACCAGGATGATCGCGAAGCAATAACCGATGGCAGATGAAATGACCCTCTTGTCACGCGCCCTGGCAGACTCCGTGACCTGTGCGCCTGCATTTCCCTGCTTGCGGCGGATCATCTTGATGAAAAGTTCCTGAAGGATGAAGACAACGACGCCAAACACGACCGCGATTATAACGGCCGTCAGGATCCTTCCCTCCATCTTGTTTCCGAGTTCGTAAAGACCGTCAAAGGTGCACTTGTATTCGAAAACGCCGACGACCATTCCGGTAGTGTTCGTTATCGGAAGGATGACGCTCTCATAATTTGAACCCTTAACCACAGACGGCTGGTTCGTGCCGTTCAGCCAGGTGGAAATGTCGCGGTTTGCGACTGCGAATTCAGAAGTGTTTGCAACGCCTTCACTGACGAGAAGCGAAAGTTGTCCGTCCTTATAAGCGAAAAGGCCGTAGCCTTCAGCGGAAAGATTCTCACTCGTGGTATCAGCGAGCATGAGACTCAGGAGCGATCCGTATTTGAGCGGTGAATTTACGGTGTTGGAAGTAAAATCATCACCGTCGATGCAGGTCCTTGCAATGTCACAGACCTGATTGACCTTTTTGTCAGAGATGCCCTTGAACTCACCTTCAAACTGAAGTCTCATGTGATGGACCGCAAAAGAAACCGCTGCGATCGACACAATAAACGACACTATCGTCAGAATAACGATGCGTACAAGACGGTCAACAACGTTGCCCTTTTCCTGCGCGCTATCATTCTTTAAATTTGCCATAAAGTCATTCTCCTCTGAGTAGTCAGAAAAACTCAGTATATTATTATACAATAATTATTTGAAAAAATAAAAAAGGCACCTGCCAAATGCAAATGCCCTTATGGTTGCGGAGGTGGGACTCGAACCACACGACCTCCGGGTTATGAGCCCGACAAGCTACCAACTGCTCTACTCCGCGATATTAACTTGTTTGCATCTCCGGAATAAATGGTGCTCGTGACCGGACTTGAACCGGTACGGATTTTACTCCGACGGATTTTAAGTCCGTTGC
>JAEEGH010013871.1_pt1 | contig 17787 bp, 16 predicted proteins | sample 9134181 | NCBI WGS metagenome assembly JAEEGH01 (sample SAMN16246544, study PRJNA631951) | gut metagenome | biome: gut microbiome; feature: rumen; material: DP-attached | host: Bos | place: Iran: Karaj | collected 2018-10
GATCACAGAGACACTTCTTGCTAATCGCACAGTAGTGCTCAACTTAGAAGGCCTTGATGTAGACATTGCACAGAGAATAATTGATTTCACATCAGGTTCATGCTTTGCTATAGCCGGTAACCTTCAGAAGATTTCAAGATATATATTCATTATCACACCTGCTTCTGTTGATATCTCCGGTGACTTCCAGAATATCTTAAGCGGAACCTTTGGTGGTGGCATTTCAGAAGGGCCACAGCAAATAGACTAAATATCAGGCTGTTGACATGTAGCTTTACAGTCAACAGCTTTTTATTTTGATTAAATAAGAAAGAGAAAAAACAAAAATGGATAACAGACTTACCGTTAATTATCAGGAAAAACCCTGCTACGATATTGTTTTTACAACAGACTTTTCCGGACTTTCAAGCGAAGTAGAATCACTTGGCTTTAAGGGCAGAAAGATTGCAATAATTACAGATTCAAACGTTGGGAAAATCTATGGCGAAGAAGTAAAAACAAGCCTTGAAAGCATTTCAGACACAGTTGTCATTTATGAGATTCCTGCAGGAGAAGAAAACAAACAGCTTGACGAGATCAAAAAGATCTATGAGTTCCTGATGGAAAGGCACTTTGACAGGCACGACCTTCTGGTAGCCCTCGGCGGCGGAGTTGTAGGCGATATGTGCGGCTTTGCTGCTGCAACTTACCTCAGAGGTATCTCTTTTGTCCAGATACCAACCACACTTCTGGCTCAGTCAGATAGCAGCGTCGGAGGCAAGACAGGCGTTGATCTTGAAGGCGTAAAAAACATGGTCGGCGCATTCTACATGCCTCGCCTTGTATATATCAATGTATCAACTCTTAAGACACTCAGCGACAGACAATATGCATCCGGCTTTGCTGAAGTTATGAAATACGGTCTTATCAAAGATCAGAAATTCTATGAGTTCCTTATCGAGAACATGTACGAGATAAATGATAAAGACCCTGAAGTAGTAATGGAAATGGTCAAAAAGAGCTGTGATATAAAGAGAGCAGTTGTAGAGAAGGATCCAACCGAAAAGGGAGAGAGAGCTCTTTTAAACTATGGTCACACCCTTGGCCATGCCATTGAAAAGCACAAGAATTTCGAGCTCACACACGGAGAATGCGTTGCACTTGGCTCAATCGCAGCTGCATTCATTTCCTGGAAAAGAGAACTTATCTCCATGGAAGAGTACTATGAAATAAGGGATATGTTTGTTCCTTTCAATCTTCCGATTTCAATTGAAGATGTTGATAAGGAAGCTGTGCTTGAGCTTACAAAATCAGACAAAAAAGTCGATTCCGACAAGATTAAATTTATTCTTCTAAAAAAGATCGGAAAAGCCTTCATCGATGAGACTGTAACAAGGGATGAGATGAGCAAGGCTCTTGATGAAATTATCTATATTGAAAATAACGATTAAAAGGTTTTAAGCTATGAATACAAAAATGTCAAAAAAGAAAAAAATCTTCCTGGCTGTGGATCTGATCATGATCATTTTACTGGTTGTGCTTGATCAGTTCACAAAGTATCTTGCATGTGAATATCTCCAGGATAAGCCCGCTATACCTCTTATAAAGGGCGTACTTGAACTTAACTTTTTGAAAAACAGCGGAGCAGCCTTTGGTATGCTTCAGAATCAAAAGGTCTTTTTCATCCTTGTTGCAGTGTTGATTCTGTTTATCATCGCATACGTTTTATTCAGAATGCCCGATGATGAAAAATATAACGTTATGCATGTTCTTCTTGTTATGATAGCAAGCGGAGCTGCAGGAAACATGATAGACAGGATCAGACAGGATTATGTTGTTGATTTCATTTATTTCGTGATAATCAACTTCCCGATATTTAATGTTGCGGACATTTATGTTACTGTATCAACCTTCTTCTTTGTGATCCTTTTCCTTTTCTATTACAAAGAAAACGACTTCAATTTCCTTAGCTTCAAACAGCAGAAAAAATACAGGGAAATAAAATAATGGAACGCGAAAACGACAGATTTGAATTTGTTGTTACAGACGAATATGAAGGCCTAAGGATCGATAAGCTTATTAGCGAGCTTATGGATTCTCTTTCACGTTCCTACATCAAAAAACTGATAGACGATGATAAAGTAAAATGCAACGAAAAAAGCGTAAAGGCCAGCTATAATGTTTCAGAAGGCGACAGGATCGAACTCGAGATTCCGCCTCTGGAAGTACCTGAAATTGTTCCTCAGGATATTCCTCTTGATATTCTGTATGAGGATAATGATGTTCTTATCGTCAACAAGCCTAAGGATATGGTTGTACACCCTGCAGCCGGACATTATGAAGGCACTATCGTCAATGCAGTAATGTATCATTGCAAAGACAATCTCTCCGGAATTAACGGAGTTATGCGCCCGGGAATTGTTCATAGGATTGATAAGGATACTACCGGATCAGTAATAATATGCAAAAATGACAATGCGCATATCAAGATAGCAGAACAGCTCAAAGAGCATTCAATAAATCGTGTGTATCACGCTATTTGCCACGGTGTCATAAAAGAGGATGAGGGCGATATTGACGCTCCCATCGGAAGAAGCCAGACTGACAGAAAAAAGATGGCAGTAGTAAAGAGCGGCGGAAAAGAAGCCTTTACCCATTTTCGCGTTTTAAAGCGATTTGAAGAAGATAAGCTGACTTATATAGAATGCAGGCTAAAAACCGGCAGAACACACCAAATTCGCGTGCATATGGCTCATATCGGTCATCCGCTTCTTGGGGATGAAGTGTATGGTCCATCCAGGAAAAGCAAGTTTAAAACAAACGGACAGTGTCTCCACGCCAAGACCCTTGGTTTTATCCATCCCACAACAGGAGAATATGTGGAAGTGGACGCTCCACTGCCTGAATATTTTTCCCATTTGATTGAGATTCTCAAATAGTATAAAATGAGATTATAAAAATACGAAGGAGCATCTGCGTATGAATACAATTATTACAATCGGCCGTCAGTTCGGCTCAGGGGGAAGAGAAATCGGAGAAAAGCTTGCAGAGCATTTTGGGATCAAATGCTATGACAAGGAGCTTTTAAGCAGAGCAGCCAAGGAGAGCGGATTCTGTGAAGAAATGATCCAGAATCACGACGAAAGGCCAACAAATTCATTTTTATATAATCTGGTCATGGACACCTATTCATTTGGCTACAATGCATCAAGCTTTGTAGATATGCCCATAAGCCACAAGGTATTTCTTGCACAGTTTGATACCATCAAAAAGATTGCTGATGAAGGTCCATGTGTAATTGTCGGCAGATGTGCCGATTATGCGCTGGCTGATTACGATAATGTCTTAAATCTCTTTATCCATGGCAACGAAGAGTGCAAGATCAAGAGATTAAAAGAGCGCTTTGATGACATCACAACAGATGACAAGGCAAGAGAAATGATGAACAAGAAGGACAAACAGCGTCAGAGCTACTACAATTACTACTCATCCAAGAAGTGGGGTAGAGCCGACAGCTATGACCTTTGCATCAACTCCAGTATTCTTGGTATTGATGGCACAGTTAAGTTCATCATCCAGTACATAGAAGATTTTGAGAATTCAAAAAAGGCATAAGAACATTTTTTGAAATTTTACTTCCGGAAGACTTTATGTTTTCCGGAAGTTTTTTTCATTTTGGGGCAAATTTAATACATATTTAATAATATTTTCAATAACATGATGATACACTGAGCCTAACAAACAATAAGGGTAACTGTACCCTGCTAAAAGAGGAACCAATTTACTCCATCCGCAGAATGGAATCTGCGTGTATCTTTCAAGGAGGAAGCATATGGCTAACAACATAGGAGGTAGTATCGGCCAGCTCTTTCGCGGAAATGATCCGGGAAATATAAAGACTGGTAAGGTAGCGGGAAAAGTTAACACGTCGTCCAAGGCAGGTAATGGTGGAAAGCTACAGAAAGCTGCAAATCCTTTTGGTGAGAGTGCCAAGGTAGAGCTTTCACCTGAGGTTGAGATGTACGGCAAGGTAGTAGATCTTTTGCAAAAGAAATACGATAATGCCGATGTTTTCGTGGCAGGACCCGGAGATGACTTATCACAGATTGGCGGAGATTTAGAATACAGCATCATCCTCTCAGAGGATGAAATGAAACTCCTTGCTTCAGATGATCCAAAGGATAAAGAAGCAAAGGACAAGCTCATGGGTCAGATAGATGACGCTATGAAGACCATATCTGACATGAGCGAGAAGATCGGTAGTAATACCGATGAACAGGATGAAATCTCAAATTTCGGCATCAAAACGGATAAAAACGGGGTGATGAATTTCTTTGCGGATATAAATGGAGGTTCATTCAAAGCAGATACCGTAGATGACCTGATCAAGAACTTTATGGCTTCGAAGGCCAAATAATAAGAGAAGTCTGTCAGCATATCTGGCAGGCTTCTTTTTTTATGCTTATTTTTAATCAAGAGAAACAATAGATTGTAAATATAATACAAAGGATATTTCAAAATTGTTTAAACAATTAGCCATTTTACACACATTATGTATGGAAATTCCATATGGTTTTGTTATAATATACTAAGCAAGGCTTTTACAATAACAAATCGGGAGGACAAATTGCATATGTCTACTAGAATCTATGAATGCCTAAAGTGTATCGGAGAAAAGATTATTGAAAACAAGGATTTTTTGACCGACCTGGACAGAGAGATCGGCGATGCTGACCACGGTGTAAACATGGCAAGGGGTTTTACATCCGTTATTGAAAAAGTTGCTCAGGACGATCCGGACATCGGAGCAGCACTTAAAAAGACAGGGATGACACTTCTGTCAACAGTTGGCGGAGCTTCAGGTCCTTTATACGGAACAGCATATATGGAAGCTGCAAAAGTGCTTGCAGGAAAAGATTCTCTTTCTGCAGAAGATTTTAAGCTTGCTCTGGAAGCAGCTATTGCAGGTATTCAGAAGAGAGGAAAAGCTGAAAAAGGTGAAAAGACCATGCTTGATTCCTTAATTCCTGCACTGGATGCATATTCAGCCAAGATCGCAGAAGGCGGAAGCCTTTTGGACGGTCTCGATGAGGCATGCAAGGCAGCAAATGAAGGTATAGAGTTCACTAAGACCATTGCTGCAACAAAGGGACGTGCAAGCTATCTGGGCGATAGAAGTATCGGTCATCAGGATCCGGGCGCAACATCAGCAACTATGACACTTGAAGTTATCAGAGATTTTATTAAGGGGTAAGCCATGGTAGGACTTGTTTTAGTATCACACAGCAGCAAGATTGCTGACGGAATAAAAGACTTAACCGACCAGATCGCATCAGGTCATAAGGGAATCATTGCAGCCGGAGGAATGGAGGATGGCGAGATAGGTACTGATGCAGTCAGGATATCAGAGGCCATTAAGGCAGCAAACGACGGTGACGGAGTAGTTCTTTTAGCCGATCTCGGAAGCGGAATTATGAGCGCGGAGACAGCTATTGAGCTCCTTGACGGAGAAGGTATAGATGTTAAACTTGCCGATGCTCCGATTGTAGAAGGAGCTATCGCAGCAGCTGTTACAGCTGCATGCGGTCAGAATATGGACGCAGTAATTGCAGCCGCTGAGCAGACGCGGACTGTAAAAAAAATAAATTCATAATTTAAGGAGGCAGGGACATGAAGAAACTAATCAATGGGGTTGACAATGTAGTTGACGAGATGCTGGATGGTATGATAGCAGCTTATCCTCAGTACCTTAAGAGACTTGATGGATTTGATGTTGTTGTAAGAGCCGGCGGATCAGACGGCAAGGTTGCTCTTGTTTCCGGTGGAGGAAGCGGACATGAGCCGGCACACGGAGGCTACGTTGGAAAAGGTATGCTTGACGGCGCTATTGCTGGCGCAGTTTTCACATCACCTACTCCTGACCAGATCTATGAAGCTATCAAAGCAGCAAATGGCGGAAAAGGCGTACTTCTTGTAATCAAGAACTATACCGGTGACGTTATGAACTTCGAAATGGCTGCCGACATGGCAAGAGATGAGGGAATCGAAGTAGATCAGGTTATCACCGCTGATGACGTAGCAGTTGAGAACAGTACCTGGACAACCGGTAGAAGAGGAATTGCAGGAACAATCTTTGTTCACAAGCTTGCAGGCGCATGCGCTGAAGCAGGCGGAAGCCTTGCTGATGTTAAGGCAGTTGCTGAGAAGGTTATCGCTAATGTTCGTTCAATGGGTATGGCTGTTGATGCCTGCACAGTTCCTGCAGCAGGAAAGCCAAGCTTTGACCTTGCAGAGGATGAAGTTGAGATCGGTATCGGTATCCATGGTGAGCCCGGCACACATCGTGAGAAGATCAGCCCTGTTAATGACATCGTAGATAAACTCCTTGGCAAGATCCTGGCTGAAGGTATCTACAACGCAGGTGATGAAGTAGCAGTTATGGTTAACGGAATGGGCGGAACACCTCTTATGGAGCTGTTCGTAGCTAACAAGCACCTTGCAGATGAGCTTGCTAAGAAGGATATCAAGGTTTATAAGACTCTTGTAGGAAACTACATGACATCCCTTGATATGGAAGGCTTCTCCATCACACTTCTTAAGGTTGATGATGAGCTCAAGAAACTCCTTGATGCTCCTGCAGATACACCTGCATTTGTTCAGGCATAAATTGTATATTTTCAAAAGGCTCTGTCACATTGTGGCAGAGTCTTTTTTTGCCAAAAATTTGGCAAGGTAAACGTTTAACCTAAAATACAGCAAATTAACCTTTTTTACTAAGCATAATTAATAACAGGTCTTTGAAAGATTCGATATTTATACACAATTGACAGTAAAAGGTGATAAAAAATATAATTATCTTGTTGGGAGTTAATCGATTAACACTACTAGCAAAAAACTTTGGTCAAATTAGGAGGTGTCATGAAAAAGAGTAAGTTGTGGCTAAGGAGTCTGGCTGCTGCAGGCCTTAGTATGTCTGTATTTTTGAGCACTTTGGGAAGTGTTCCCGTTGCAGCCACAGAGAATACTGTAATTGAAAATACTGTAGAAAACGATGATCAGGTCAATGTAGATGATCAGACTACAGTAGATTCAGACGAAGCAGTAAAAAATGATGTTAATGAAGTTAAAGAAGAAGTAAAAAAAGACACAGAAGAAGTTGAAGAAGTTGAAGAACTTGAAGAAACTGAAGAAGAGAAAGTTGAAGAAGTAGAAGAAACTTCAGAAGATGATGTGACTTCTGAAATCAAAGCGCAGGCATTTACAGTAACTGCTACAGACGAAACAGTTACTAAACATCGTGCTTCAAGAGATCCAAGGCCATCAGATAATGCTTCAGTAAATAGAAGCAACATTCATGACGGCGCTATTCTCCAGGCATTTTGCTGGAGCTTTAACACAATTGCAGATAATATGGCTGATATTGCTGATGCAGGTTATACAGCAGTTCAGACATCACCTATAAATGAATGTCTAGATACCAACCCAGGCATGAACCTCCACGGTCCCGACGGAATGTGGTATTACCATTATCAGCCTACAGACTGGGTAATCGGTAACTATCAGCTCGGAACAAGAGATGAATTCAAGCATATGTGCGATGTTGCAGATGAATATGGTATCGCAGTTATCGTAGATATCTTGCCAAATCACACAACACCTTCAATGGATAATGTGTCTGATGATCTTTTAAATGCCGCAGGCGGAAAAGATGCACTTTATCATACAACAGGTATGATTGGTGGCGGATATTCAGACAGACTCGAGCTTACATATTATGCCATGGGTGGGCTTCCTGACGTAGATACTGAGAATATCAGCTTCCAGGAGTACTTCTATGAGTTCTTAAAGGACTGCGTATATCTTGGTGCAGACGGATTCAGAATTGACACAGCTAAGCACATTTCACTTCCTGATGATCCGGTACCTTCAGATTACGCAGATGCTGATAGAAATACATTCTATCCAAATATGAGAGAAGCGCTTAATGAGTATTCAACAGAAGTTGGTACAAAGAGCTATGATGAGCTTTTCGTTTACGGTGAAGTTCTTCAGGGTGCAAGCGACAGACTTCCTGCATATCAGGAGTATATTGGCGGAACAACAGCCAGCAACTATGGTTCAAGCCTTCGTTCTGCTCTTTCAAGTGGCAATCTTTCTGTAAATAAGATCACAGACTATCAGATTGGCAATGAAACTGTTAATGGCAGAACATATGAAGCAGACGAAGAGAAGCTTATCACATGGGTTGAGTCACACGACAACTACATGAATGACTCAGAGAGCTGCTGGAAATCTATAAATGATGAACAGCTTATACTTGGATGGTCATTTATCGGTGCAAGAAAGGCAGGAACACCTCTTTTCTTCTCAAGACCTGATGGAAGCTCACAGGATAACCCATATGGTAACAACCTGATGGGAGCAGCAGGTAGCGATATTTATAAGGCACCTGAAGTAAAGGCAGTAAATCTTTTCCGCAGACAGATGCTTGACGCTGATGAGTTCATCTCTAACCCCGGCGGAAACATCCAGGCTGTAATGGTAGAGAGAAAAGGCGCTGATGTACAGGGCGCAGTTATCATCAACAGCGGACTTGGCAGAACAACAATCAATGCTGAGACTGTTCTTGAAGATGGTACATATACCAACATGGTTGAGGGAAGTGATGATATCTTCCTTGTAAAAGAAGGCGTTATCTACGGAAGTGTTGATGCAAGATCAGTAGCAGTTCTTTCAGATAAGCAGGAAGGAACAGGAACAATCGTTTCTTTCTACAATTCAGATAATTGGGATAATGTAGTAGCAAATGCAAACGGTGAGAAACTTTCAACAGTAAATGATAATGACGGATGGTACTGGGCAACAGTACTTGATGATGAGTTTGAGGTTACTTTCGAAAACAGCGACGGAAGCAAGACATCACCTGTTTACAGGGTTTCTGCTTCAACAGGAACATTTGCAACATATGAGTCAGATAACCTCTACTTCAGCAAGGAAGAGGCTGAAGAGGCTATAGGAATCCATACATATCCTGTTTATTTCTTCGGTTCTGAAGGATGGGCAAATGTTAACGTATACGGATGGCTTTCAGACGGTGCACAGCTCTTTGGCGGATGGCCCGGAACAGCAGCTGTAAATGAAGGCGAAGGCTGGTGGAGAGCTGACGTAAAAGTTAAGGGCGATATAGACTCTTTTAACGTAATATTCAATGATGGTGGCAGCAAGCAGACCGTAAATATCGAAGGTCTCACTCCTGATAGCAAGGATATCTATGTAGCACCTGATGCTGAGAAATCAAGCGGACAGGTTGTAGTAAACAGATTTACCACAAAAGAAGCAGCAGAAGAGGCAGTTGGTGTATCAGGAAACTTCACAACAGCATACTTCTACAACACACAGGGATGGGAAACAGTTTGTGCATACACCTGGGGTGCAACATCTCTCGGAGAATGGCCCGGAACAGAGATGACTCAGGAAGAGGATGGCTGGTACAAAATTGTACTCCCTGCTGGTCCAAGTGAAGACCTCAACATCATCTTCAATAACGGCAATAATGGTAAGCAGACAAGTGATATGAAGATCACTGATATGAAATACAGATTCTTCTTACACAATGGAATCAGCTTCCAGAAATACGGTTCCAAGAAGGATGCGCTTGCAGCAATTGCAACAGGAGAAGACGTAAGCTACACAACCGTTTACTTCTACAATGAACAGGCAGAAGATGAAGCTTGGGAGAATGTAGCCCTTTACATCTACGGCGGTGAAAACGGAGAGTACAACAACCTCATTGGCGGATGGCCCGGAAAAGGCATGGATCGAGAGGAAGGTACAAACTGGTACAGCGTAGAAGTTCCTACAAAGGCTATTGAAACAGGTACACTTACTTACATCTTTAACAACAACGGTGCTGGTTCACAGCTTGCAGATAACAGAAACATCACAATAGAAAAGAGCTTCTTTACAAGCAGCTCAACAGACTCTTTTGAGAGCAAAGAAGCCGTACTTAAGTTCCTTGGAATCGCAGTGGATGAACCTGAAGATCCTACAAATCCTGATGATCCTCAGAATCCTGAAGATCCCGGACAGGTTGAACCTACAGATCCTACAAATCCCGACGATCCGGGACAGGTTGAACCTACAGATCCTACTGAGCCTACAGAGCCTGATGAGCCCACACAGCCAGAAGAGCCTACTCAGCCTGAGAAACCTGTAGTAATAATTCCTATCGCTAAGATTATTGCACCTGTTGTTAAGGTAGTTAAAACAGTTGTAAAAGCTGTAGTATCTGTAGCAGCTAGTATCTTAAAGAGATTGTTCTGGTAATTAAAACATATAAATCCCTATATTGTTTAAGTAAAAGGCACTCCCGGTAAGTTTGAGAGTGTCTTTTATTTTGATATAATATATTTGTAAATATGTACAATTTTTTCATTCAGGAGGCAATCCCAATGACAAGAAAACATACTTTTTTAGATCATCCAATAATCGGATATTTTGTTCTTTTAATCTTTGTTTTGGTGTTTTCTTCTATTGGTGCAGACCTGATTGATAAACCACTTTCAAACTTCATACCGGGTTATGCAAAAGAGATGTCCGGATTAGGTTCTACTGTCACATCTGCAAACGGTATCGGAGCGGCTATATTTGTTATTTTAGCAGTTATTATATTTACGCTTTGGTTCAGGCCCGACTTCAAAGGCGTTCTTGGCATGAAAGGCTTTTTGTGGGGCATTATGGTTATGCTTCCTTTCCTTATAGCTGATTATATTGGTGCAGCTATTGATATTCACACATTTGGATTTGGCAATGTGCTTGTTGCGTTTTTATCCGCACTTTCACCCGGATTTACAGAGGAAGCAGCATTCAGAGGGCTTGGTGTGGCTAACTACATGAGAACTATCAAATCCGAGAAGCAGATTAAACATATTTTCTGGTTGTCGACATTATTGTTTGCAGGCATACATATAACCAATATCTTTTCGGGCGCAAATCTTGTGGCTGGTATTTTTCAGCTAATATATTGTGTCGGAGTTGGCGCAATTTTGGGTGCGGTATATTTGCGTACTGCTAATCTATGGGTTGTAATGATCGCGCATTTTACACTGGATTTTGCCGGGCTTATTAACGGTTACTATTCTTCATCAGGTGGTCTTTCGACACAGCTTGTTGCCAGTGACTGGGTTAATCTTGTGGCATCTGCGATCGGAATAGTAACTTCACTTATCCTATTATCGCCGAAGAACTATCCGCAGATCATGGAACTTTGGAAAGAGAAGTGGAGCCAATAATTTTATTATCAGAGTAGGAGAATAAGAATGCTTAAAAAGTATATTGAATTTATGAAAAAATCTCCGATTATAACGGCTGCGCTCTGCATAGTATACGTGGTTGTGTGTTTCAAGACGGTACATACAGAGACAAATTTTCAGTTTTTTATAGTAAGAACCATGCTTTGCGGAGCTGTATGCTTTTTCCTGTACCAGATATCAGGAGATAAGACCCTGACATCCAGTTATGTTTCAACAGGATATGTCATCAAGAATTCTATAGGGTTTCTTTTGATGTCCCTTATAATGGGTACAGTATTGCTGATCTCGAATATAGAAGAGCAGACCCCACTGATGGATAACCCGATATTGGAATTTGTCATTGTATTTCTTATGTACATTTCCGTGGGACTTTTTGAAGAGTTGGCTTTCAGGGCAGTTATAAACGATGCGATAATCTATAAGTTCAGGGAAAAGAAATATGTTTTTGCCCTTAGTGCAGTAGTATCTTCGTTAGTATTTGGGGCAGTGCATATTATTGGAGAATTTGATGCCACATCCGCCATAGCATGGGGGCAGGCTGTAGCCAAGACGTTGGAATCAGGCGTTTTCGGACTGGCTCTTCTTATTCTATATTGGAAGACCAGAAATATATTTGCCTGTGGTGTTACACATGGATTGTTTGACTTTTTTGCAGGTTATACAGAAGGTCTTTTTGTTCCAGTGAAAAACTCCGGCTCATCGTATATTAATACCGGTGAAGACGGAGTTCGGATCCTTATAACATATTTTGCAATTGCTTCAATAAATATAGTCCTGACGTTTATTGTATGGAAGAAGGTTGGAAAGACTATTGATTTCGAAAAAATCAGGCGCGAGTGGTGATGGGCAACTATTCGCAAAACACAGGTTTTATGAATAGTTAACGCAGGATTTCGCCTAAATCAGCCTAAATCAGCTGGTATACGTCTTGTAGATATCTACCTGGTCATAGATGCATCTCCATGAGCTCCAGGCATCTGCTGTTACACAAATATAATGGCTTCCGTCATTGGATATCTGATAACTTGCTCCGCAACATCCTGACTGATTTACAAAGCCTGTTTTTGCACCGACAACATCACCGTTTGTATCTTTATCCTCAATTCTTCTAAGGAACCAGTTGGAAATCTGAAGTCCTTCAGGATGCTGTAATGTTGGTGATGTTAAATATGTTCTTGCATTTAAGATTTCATGACAAAGACTGTTTTCCTCAGCAGCCTTTAATATCATGGCCATATCCATCAGTGTACAGTAATGATCCTCGTTATAAACGCCTACACAATTGGTAAAATGCGCTGTATCAGAAAGGCCAAGTTCCTTAAGTTTATCATTCATAAGATCTACAAAAGCTTCCTGGCTGCCGGCAATATATTCTGCAAGACACATTGCTGCATCGGCTCCGGACGGAAGGATTGTTCCATACAAAAGATCTCTGATCGGAATTTCCTCGCCAACTTCGAATCCAACTGCACTACAATCGTTCTTGAATACGTAATCTCCTATTTCCTGAGTCATTGTGAAATGATTGTCAATGTTATCGAGATGTTCAACTGCAACAAGAAGCGTCAAAATCTTAGTCATGGATGCAGGATTTATGCGGACATTTCCATCCTTGGAAGCTACAACCTTACCTGTATCAAGGTTTATAAGTAGTCCGTATGAACTCTGTACCTCTTCACTGGCAATATACGCAGTGTTCTCATCCTGTTCGATCACATAACCGTCAAAGAAGTTCGCAGAATCATCGGATTTAAGAAGATACTCATTCTCCTCTTCTATTTCCACATCCTCTACTACCGTATCAATTATTGTGACTTCTTCTGTGGAATTATCCTCGACTATTTCCGTTTTTTGCGGCTCAGAAGACTTGTGAGTTACCTTTACGATTATAAAAATGCTGGTTCCGATAAGTGCTAAGAATATTGCTGTCAGCATGCTAAGATGCAGGATTATTTCTTTTTGACGCCTTTTTCTATATTCAGCCGCGGTCAATCTCTGACCGTCTTTTCTTCTGTAATTTGCCCTAGAATTTCCCAAAACTTTTTTCCACCCAAAATAGAAATATACAGGCTATATATTACCATTTTTGCCATACCTTCATCAATATAAAAAAGCCACAATATTTGGTGCGTTATTTTAGGTAGAATCAATTAGTGGTATAATTGACCTATGCAAAACAGTAGAAAAGATGAAAAATATTATAACGAACAGGACAAAATAAACACCATCAGGATGCGAGAAGTCTTAGATACGCTTCCCAGGTTCTGCAGACAGTATTTCAGAGGGATTGAGCAGAGAACCTCAGCCAGGACCAGACTTGGATACGCCTATGATCTTCGCATCTTTTTTGAGTTCCTAAAAAACAACAATCCATCTCTTTCAAAAACACCTATTCCTGAATTCTCACTTGAGATCCTTAACAAAGTTTCTCGGGAAGATCTCGAGGAATATATGGAGTATCTCTCGCTCTATGAGAAGGATGAAAAAGAACTTTCTAACACCGAACAAGGTAAAAAGAGAAAAATGTCCGCCCTTCGTTCCATGTTTACATACTTTTATAAAAGTGAGCTTATAGAACGAAATACAGCTGAGCTCGTTGATATGCCCAAACTCCATGAACATGAGATCATAAGACTTGAGCCCAACGAAGTCGCTATCTTATTAGATCAGGTCGAAGCCGGTGAAAAGCTCACCAAATCACAGCAGAAATACCATGAAAAGACCAAACTCAGAGATCTTGCACTGTTAACTCTTCTTCTTGGAACCGGTATCCGTGTTTCCGAGTGTGTGGGAATTGATATAGATGATATTGACTATGATAACAATGGTCTTAGCATTCACAGAAAAGGTGGTTATAACACAACCATCTATTTCCCTGACGAAGTAAGAACTGCTCTTCTTGATTATTATGAGCAGCGAAAGCTCATTCCGGCCTGCGAAGGAAGCGAGAATGCTTTTTTCTTATCTCTTCAGAACAAGCGCATAACTGTAAGAGCTGTTGAAAATCTTGTTAAGAAATATGCGAGAAATGTTACTACTATCAAAAAAATAACTCCCCATAAACTGAGGAGTACTTTTGGTACAAACCTGTACAGAGAATCCGGAGATATCTATCTGGTTGCTGATGTTCTTGGTCACAAGGACGTTAATACTACCAGAAAGCATTACGCAGCCCAGGAAGATGAAAACAGACGCAGAGCTGCCCGAATGGTTAAGCTAAGAGAAAATAAAGATAATCCTGACTAAAGCTCTAGGCATTTGCATAAGTCTTTCTGAAAAGAGATTTCTCAACTATAAAAATGTCATGTGGATCATCTACGCTGACAGCTATATAATCGCCTTTTTTACCCACCATGTATGTTTCTGATTCCCAATATGGAAACAGCTTGGTGGTTTTTTCTAACTTCCGGGCATAGACATTCATCTCACCTGTCGAGATGCATCCCTTTGCATCTGGAACAAGCGGATATATCTTGCCGTTATCCGCATCCTTAATTGTAGGCGTGTAATCCAAATTGAGCTTGAATTTCTTACCTGTTGTTGTATATGCACTTTCAAATTTCTCTTCAGATATAGCGGTAACATCTCCGCCTATACCTATTATCAATACTGTGTTGTCTTTGATCTGGACGTTAACATCGCCCTTAAGTGTTCGAACTATGGCCATATTACCTGAAGGTACATGCTTCTGAGGGCGTACATATCCAACAACCAATGGACTCTTTACATACTTGGTCATATTGGCTGTATCAAGTTTAGCCTTTTTGGCGTAGATGATCTCTGAGTTCTCAAAATAATCATTCATACGATCTTTGATGATATTTGAAATTGAATATTTCGCAGAATCATCATCTATTTCTATGAATTCAGGATATACTTTCTTGATCAGATCGTTTTTAAGAAGTCCGCCGGCTTTCTCGGTGTGTCCGCCGCCGGAACCAATTCTTGCAGAAAGAAATGCTGCAAGTTCATCAGCTCTGGTCTCCGGAACGCAGCTTCTGATTGAGAACTTTGTTCCAAAGTTAAGCACCGTATAAACTATACATACATCAATTGTATCTACAGCTACAATAAAGTCTCCAATAAGGCCTAATATATTAGGATCACAAGGTTCGCTTCTAAGAATCGCATAGTGATTGTCCTTGTGATATTCAACGCCAAGCATTGCGACTCCTGCAATTCTGGCTTCCTTGAGTGTCAGGTTCATATTTTTAAGGCGAAGAATAAGCGCCTTATCATAATCCAGTGAATCAATCATATCTCGATCCAGAGGATGTGACATCTCGGAGAAAGCATTGGTATCAGAATAAAGCCCATAATAAAGAGCTGTAGATACTTTTTTATCAAGCAGTTTCTCTTCGTTCTCAATTCTAAGGAGATACCATATTACTGTACATGAGCTTCCGAGATTGCTGCGAACCTCATTCAGTTTAGGGAGATTGCCGGATACCTGGTGATGATCAATAACAGCGACTTCTTTGGCATTGAACTTCTTGACATTGCCCTCTCCGTACTGACAGTCAGACATTAAAAGAAGGTCCGGTTTAGACTTAAGGCTTGTAACATACTCGATGGGGATTCGGAGCTTCCTGATAAGATATACAAGATTGCTCTTGCTGATCTCAAAATTCCCGGAGTAAACAAATCTCACTTTCTTATTGTGAGCCTTAAAATACCTGTACAAAACATACCCTGAACAGATTGCATCTGCGTCAGGGTTGTCGTGGCATTGAATTACTATGGAATTGTAATCAAGTAAGCTTGATAATTTCATTGTTCTCCCTCATGCACTTTTATATTACAACAAGGGAGAATATAAAGCCAGTATAAGTATTACTTAAACTCTGTTGAATAATAAGGCATTATCAGAGATTCACCCGACTTAAGATCGGATGCATCAGTTATTGCATTTATCTTACAGATTTCAGCCACATACTCGTTAAAGCTGTTATAATGCTCTGCCGGATATGCTTCCCTGGCCAGATCCCAGAGAGTATCATCTGCATGAACTGTAATAGTCTTATAGTACTTGAAAGATGGTGTGAATTCATCTGACTGGGCGTTTGACATGATTGAAGTTGCAAAAATGACTACAGCAAAGAATAAAACAGCTATTGCAGTTGCCAGAAGCGCTACCTGACGCCTGAAAATGCGCTGTCTTCTGCGCTTATTGTTGCGTATTCTCACTTCGCTCCGGCTGTAATATCTGGGATCATTGTACAGACTTGCTGCGGCTCTCATTGCTTCACTCATATCTTTACTCCTTATACCCAAACAAATGTTACGAACAACTGTTCTGTTATCATAATATCGAACATACTTTCTGTTGTCAATAGTTTTTCGAACATATTTTCCGAACAAACATTTGCATATATCCGTGAAAGTGTGATATACTCTGATATATAAAGAAAACTATTGTTTGTTTTTACTAAGGAGGAGCACATAATGACAAAGGGTAAGATATCAGCCAAGCAGCAGGAAATTCTTGATTATATCAAGGAACAGACTCTTTCCCGCGGATTTCCGCCTGCTGTAAGAGATATATGCAAGGCAGTAAATCTTAAGTCCACCTCTTCTGTTCACTCTCATCTCGAAACTTTAGAGAAGAACGGATATATAGTCAGAGACCAGGACAAGCCTCGTGCTATTGAAGTTGTTGATGAGGAATTTAATATTACAAGAAGAGACATGGTAAGTATTCCTGTAATTGGAACAGTTGCTGCCGGTCTTCCGCTTCTTGCCGTAGAAAACATCAAAGAATACTTCCCTATCCCTGCCGAATATATCAAAGGTCAGGATCACTATATGCTTGTTGTAAAGGGCGACAGTATGATCAATGTCGGAATCTATAGCGGCGACAAGATTATCGTAGAAAAAGCAAACACAGCTAAAACAGGCGATATCGTTGTAGCTCTTATTGAAGATTCTGTTACCGTAAAAACCTTCTACAAAGAAAAGAACCGTATCAGATTACAGCCTGAAAACGACACCATGGATCCAATCATCGTCAGAGACTTTGAATGCCAGATAGTCGGCATTGTTAAAGGTCTTATCAGAATGTTTTAATTCGTTTTTCTTAATTTATATATTGTTGATTAGCTATATAAAAGGACGTATGAAAAATCTTTTTTCATACGTCCTTTTAAATCTAATATTTCAAATTACATTTCAGAAATATCAACGTCTTTTCCGTCTCTCCATATTCTTTCAAGATCATAGAAAAGTCTGTCCTCTTTTGAAAAGATATGAACGATGATATCTTCATAGTCCATAAGGATCCAGTTTGCAGTGTTTGCTCCTTCTATCCTCTTAGCGTTAAAACCTGCTTCTGAAAGTTTTTCATCAACCGCATCAGCCAGGGCCTGAACCTGGTTTGGGTTGTTACCGTTTACGATCATAAAATAATCGGCTATTGTACTTACATTGCTAATATCAAGTATCTTTATATCTTCGCCAAGATGCTCATCCATAGCTTTATAAGCGATCTTAACCATTT
>JAEEGH010013874.1_pt1 | contig 17785 bp, 12 predicted proteins | sample 9134181 | NCBI WGS metagenome assembly JAEEGH01 (sample SAMN16246544, study PRJNA631951) | gut metagenome | biome: gut microbiome; feature: rumen; material: DP-attached | host: Bos | place: Iran: Karaj | collected 2018-10
CGTTGATGGCAGCAGCCAGTTCGTCTGGGTCCCAACTGTGGGATGGCGTTTCATAGATACGCACAAAATCATAGTCTTCAGGGTATCCATATGTCGTATAGCCGTTGAAGTTGCACTCACCAACGAGACGCTCTAGGTCGTTGCTGGCATATACGCCATCGCCGAGGTGCTCGCCAGCTAGGATGGGTCTACGGAATTCGCCTAAGACAGGCGAAGTCATATAGCTGAATGACTTGGAGAGTATGGTCTCCAGTTGGTTGGCATTGGTGAAAGGCAGACGTGCGATGGACAATTCGGGCAATAGGTCGTCTTCTCCGATTTCGCCCCATTTGTTGTCGCCGTCGTCATTCAAGGTGCCATCGAGGCAGGCATAGTAGCTGTCGGAAGGCACGTTGTCGTCGTAGCCTTCTTGGGCGTGACACCAAAGGCTACGATAGGGGACCAAGTTGACATCGCCGCCGAGGAGTACCATGGAGATACCGTTTTTCTCGTATTCGTCGATGATGTAGTTACGGATCTTTTCCTTGTTATCGCGACCTTGCATTTCAGCGTAAATGTCTTGGGTGGTGGCAACACGGACGCGTATGCCGCGACCAGCATAAAGGGCCACATAATCTGAGAAGTTCTCCACATAGTTTTGTGGTGTGATGAGGAGCATCTCGTATTCCGGCAAGGCACCGTCGCGGCGGGCATAGCTATCAAGCATCTCGGCATTTTGCGCCAAGCGGTTGATGCTGTTTCTCGTTTCGGGACGTAGCCAGAGTTTGCGGCTGTGGTCGGCACGAGAGGCCTGATATTCCACTGTGACCGTCACGGTCTGGGCATAACTGACCTGACCTGAGGCAGGTTTGTATTTCACAGGAGTGAAGCCTCCGAAAGCAAACGACACGCCGTTAAGCACTTGCGTGTTGACGGTGTTGAAGTCTTTATTGGGATAGGCCTCGTTGGAGCGGTATAATGCCTCGTTTTTCTCAAAAGCCATCGGGCTGTCATCCGAAATGGGGCGCGACCTTTGCGCAGGGATGAGGTTATATTGGCCTTCCAGTTCCACAAAGTTGCTCAAAACCACATGGATGGCGGAGGCTTCTGTGTTGGGCGGCAGCATCAGGCTGATGCTTTGCCAAGGTAGTTGTGGCTCGCCGAAGGTGCCGTTTTGGATGGATTGCTCAAACGAAAGCGTTTGGTATTCAACGACTTGTTGAACGGTGGGCTTCCCGAAATGATAAGTGTGTGTGATGTTTTGCGCCGAGACAATGATGCTAACGGCAAGCAATAAAAAGGTTAAAGAAAGCTTTTTCATATAGATTTCAATATTGAGTCGCAAAAGTAAGCAGAAATTAGTTAAGGGGTAAGGACTTTGTTGTAAAATCTCACTCATTAGGATTGCCCAACACATCATGCACTTCCCAGGACTGTGATTTGTTGAGATGGAATGATGCCGTGGCACGAATATCATCAACAGAAGCCCCAAACAGTACCTGATAATTGCCCGCAGCAGTCTCCCAAGCCGAATGCATTTCATTGAAAGAAGCCAGTTCGTAGGCACTGACCTTCATCGTTAAAGTCTCGGACTCGCCTGGTGCCAATAGTTTGGTTTTGGCAAAGGACTTCAGCTCGCGAGAAGGTTTTTTAAGGCCTCCTGATGGAGCAGAAACATAAAGTTCAACCACTTCGCGACCTGCCATTTTGCCCGTATTTGTCACGGTAATGGTGGCGGTGAAGCCGTCTTTTTCAGCTTTTACATTTGGCTTCGAATAGCTGAACGATGTGTAACTCAAGCCGTAGCCGAAGGGGTAGGATACTTCTACATTGTTGGTTTGGAAATAGCGATAACCCACCCAGATGTCTTCGGTATAGTCGGTGTAGTCGACGTTTGGACGTTCGCCTTTTCTGCCTTTGGTCATATCCCAATGATAGGGGAAGTTTTGGGATGACGGCATGTCCATATAGTTGATGGGGAAGGTCATGGGGAGCTTGCCTGAAGGATTCACTTTGCCTTTCAAAATGTCGGCCACGGCATGGGCGCCTTCTTGTCCAGGTGCCCAAGGCAGTACGATGGCATCGACCAGATGTCTCCAAGAAGCCGTCTCTATGACGCCGACGATGTTGAGCACTACGACGACTTTCTTTCCCGCTTTATGATAGCTCATGCTGATGTTTTGAAGCAGCTCTCGCTCGATGGTGGTGAGTTCGAAGTCGTCTTTCACGGCACGGTCGGCTCCTTCGCCTGCGATTCTTCCCAAGACCACTACGGCCACATCGTTGTCTTTGGCCTGACGTTCAATGGCTTTCACGGAAACTATTGGCTCGAGCCGGTGTCGTTTGTCGATGGCACTGCCTTCCATCTTTTCCGTTGCTGACTGAGTTGCATAGCACGTACGGTAAAATTCAGCCAGATTTTCATCCAAGGTAAAGCCCGCTTCGGTCATGGCTTCCTGCATATTGACGATGTGTTTCGAGTTGACCTCGCCCGAGCCTGTCCCGATGCCAAAGAAGTCGACAGAAGTGAGGCCATAGAGTGCAACTTTTTCGCTGCCTTTTAGCGGCAAGGTGTTGTTTTCATTGCGCAGCAGAATGATGGATTCCTCGGCAGCTTTACGTGCCACAACCGCATGAGCTTTCAAGTCGGGCTTGTTGGAGAATTTGTAGCCCTTGAAATGCGGGGTCTTGACAATGTATTGTAGCATCCGACGTACATTGCGGTCAAGTTCCTCTTGGTTGATGGTGCCCTCGTTGACGGCAGCCAAAAGGCGGTCAATCTCTACTTGTCGGCCAGGTTCCATCAAGTCGTTGCCTGCTTTTGCGGATTTCACCGTTCCGTCTTTGACCCCCCAGTCGGTCATCACGATGCCGTCGAAGCCCCACTCGTCGCGGAGGACGGTGGTCAGCAGGCCGTGTTTCTGCTGGGTGCATTCGCCGTTGAGCTTGTTGTACGACGACATCACCGTCCAAGGCTTTCCTTCCTTGACGGCAATCTCGAAGTTTTTCAGATAGAGTTCTCTCAAGGCACGGTTACTCACTCGGGCATCGTTCTCCAAGCGGTTGGTTTCTTGGTTGTTGGCAGCGAAGTGTTTCGCCGAGGTGCCAACACCATTCTTCTGTACGCCGCGAATGTATGCCGCTGCCATCTTGCCTGAGAGCAACGGGTCTTCGGAATAATACTCGAAGTTGCGCCCGCAGAGCGGGTTGCGGTGGAGGTTCATACCTGGGGCGAGGAGCACGTCGACTCCATATTCCAGCACTTCATTGCCCATGGCAGTGGTTACGGTTTCAACGAGTTCAGGGTCCCAAGAGCTGGCAAGGAGCGTGCTGGTAGGGAAGCCCGTGCAATAGAAGGTTTGGTCAGTGCCTTCGCGTTTGGGCTGGATGCGGAGACCGGCGGGACCGTCAGCAAGAACCGTCATGGGAATGCCTAAGCGCTCGATTTCACGGGTATAGCCTGCGGCACCAGGCACCAACGAGCCAGGACCGCCCACCAAAAGGGAGACTTTCTCCTCGTTGGTCATGGCTTTTAGGATTTCTTCGATGTTGTCTTCACGAAGTACGAGATTATTTTGGGCCGAAGCAGTGGTAGCCAATGCCATTCCGCACATTAGGCTAAGGATAAGGATGATGTTCTTTTTGTTCATGGTTTAGAGTATTTATTATAGCATTAGTCTGATAATTTTGTAGAATAGCTATGGTCAAAGAATTTAAAAAAATCTTTATGTGTCATTTTAAGATTTTCATCTGGTATTTCTGGATTAAATAAATATACGTACTTGTTATCTGCTTTTGTTGCAGTATAAGCATGATATTTCTGAAAAGCATAATGATTTATTTTATAAGTATTATGACTCGCTACAACTGTTGAGTAGTTGCCGGATTTAATTTGTTCTATTGTTTTCTTATTTGGTCGGATATCATAATCTAATGATTTACCAAATAGTATGTAATAAGGGGTACTTAAATTGTGCATTCCATGGTACATGTTATAATCAGAAAGATGAATATGTGCACCGCTAAATCTGTTTTTTATTGTCTCTAATAAATTGGCATAATCTCCAGTTTCATTTAGGTACCTTCTGATTGCAATCTCTATTGCCCTCATATCCAAATCACCTTGGGCAAGTTCGTTTTCCCCTTCAAGTTCTTCTTTGGATATTGTATATTCTCGCTGAACTCCTTTAAGTTTAACTGTTACATTTCCCTTTTTGTCTATAGACATTATATCATCAAGCATTTTCTGCCCTTTTTGATTTGCACTTAGAGATTTTACAGCTGCAATGAGCCAGCAATCGCTTAAATAATCTCCTTGATTAAATTTCGCATCAATTTTACCATTTGCCGGATATACAGTATTTTCCTTCCATTTTGTCTGTTTGCATCTGTCTGTTAAATATCTCATATCTCGGTCTATAAGTTTAGAATTCATTCTGCCGAATTTATTTTTTTCGTATTCTATATGCCCTTCTATAGATTTACCAATATCATCTGTATAAATGCCACCTCGCTTCATAGCCTGCATATACATATCATTTATGTGTTTTACTGCATCTGCTCTTGTATCACTTGAAATAAACATGTTACGCATTATAGCTTTAAAAATAGAATGTCCGTATTCATTTTTATAGCTATTTACAACAAAGATTACATTATTAACATTAATTTTTTCTATATTTTTTTTGAGTTTTTCTGAATCACAAAACAAACCGCAACTGTCATGAATTTCATCAACTACTCTCCTTGGATTAACGGTAGTTTTTGCTACAGGTTTACTATTGTCATTCTTGCTACCATCGCTTTTATTCCAAATGCTTGGCGTTTCCCAATCTTTATTTTCTACTTTTTCATAGGGTTTGTAGATTGTATCTTGTGCATAATAATTGCTGTCGATTGATGTAGCCATGGTTTTGCCCACGCTTTTTATTCTGCCTGAGTCGGTTTGCGTACAGGAGAACAAGCCGCAAGCGAGGCAAAGCAAAATAATGATGATAGGTTTTTTCATGGCAAACAGTCATTTGAGTTGGTTAGCCTGTGATTTAGGCTCTCTTCGGGTGTCCCAAACGGCTGCAATGCGGATAATGTCGCCTTTGATATAATAAACCAACTTGTTCAGATGGTTAACCACAACACTTCTGTATTGCCTTTTCTTGTTTATCAACAATGGCTCAATGGGGCCAAGATAAGGGTTGTCTTCCAATAATTGGCTCACATGAGAAATTTCGGAAAGGAATTTTTGACTGGACTTGAGCCCAAACTCCTTATAAATATATGTAGTGGTGGTTTGCGCAGATTTTGCAGCCTTTTTTGACCATGACACTTTCATGCCGATTCCAATTGCAATAAAGATTCCTCACACATCTTCAGCACTTCTTCCGTGCTGTAGCATTTCCCTGCTTCAAAATCGCGTTCAGATTCTTCAAGCATGGCATCGATTTCTTGCATGGAATAGGGTGGCATGGAGCTTTCCATTTTTTTTGCATGTTCAATCAAATGTTCACCAACCCACTTCATGTTGCTGGGAGTAAGGATTCCGTAGAGAAACTCTAATAGATTTGATAAAGTCGTAGTGCTCATTTTTGAATTATTTGATGGCAAAAATATAAAATTTCGCTAGATTAACAGATACTTTTTATAATTTTGCTCTTTAAATCAGAAGAAAAATGAACAAAATCAGAGCCGCCGTAGTAGGTTACGGCAATGTGGGCCGCTTCGCACTCGAAGCTTTGGAAGCCGCCCCTGACTTCGAAGTGGCGGGCATCGTCCGTCGCAATGCTAACAAAACTATTGAACTCTCTCAATACGAGGTAGTTAAAGATATCAAGGAACTGAAAAACGTGGATGTGGCCATCTTGGCATGCCCCACGCGCAGCTGTCCCGAATACGCCAAACAAATCCTGCCTTTAGGCATCAACACCGTGGATTCCTTCGACATCCATACTTCCATCGTGGACTATCGCCGTGAATTGATGCCTATTAATAAGGAAACAAAAACCGTCAGTGTCATCGCCGCTGGCTGGGACCCGGGTTCGGATTCCATCGTCCGCACTTTGATGCAAAGCCTTGCGCCTAAAGGCTTGTCATACACTAACTTCGGCCCTGGTATGTCGATGGGCCACAGCGTTTGCGTTCGTGGCAAGAAAGGGGTGAAAAATGCCCTTTCGGTGACCATTCCGCTTGGTGAAGGCATCCACCGCCGCATGGTGTATGTGGAACTCGAAGACGGTGCTACGCTTGAACAAGTGACCAAAGACATCAAGGTAGACCCATATTTCGCCAATGACGAAACCCACGTGTTTGCCGTTGACAGCGTTGATGCGGTGCGCGATATGGGCCATGGCGTCAACTTGGTGCGCAAAGGGGTCTCAGGCAAGACTGCCAACCAGCGTATGGAATTCAATATGAGCATCAACAACCCCGCTTTGACGGGACAGGTGTTAGTGAATGTGGCCCGCGCCACGATGCGCCTGCAGCCTGGATGCTACACGATGGTGGAGATTCCTGTCATCGACATGCTGCCCGGCGACCGCGAGGAACTGATTGGGCATTTGGTTTAATGGAACAAAACCTACAAAACTTGCAAAACAATGAAATGGTAAAAGTGAAGCCCGCCAACCGGCGGCTTCCGTCGGCAAGCCAGTTGGCGAGCCGATGATGTAAAATACAGTTTTGACGGTTTTGTCAGTTTTGTGATAAAAAGAAAAAGATGAAAGGAAGGTTTTCTGTATTGTTGGTTTTCATAGTCTTATTTTGTTCTTGTGCCAAGAAGCAAGACAAAATCGAGACCCTTTTGTCGCAAATGACCATAGAAGAAAAATGCGGCCAGCTGACATGCCCCATAGGTTTCAATTTCTACGGTAAGGATGGTGATTCACTTTGGCTTACTAATGATTTCATTGGAATGATGGACACTATGCCGCTCGGCTCATGTTGGGCGGTGCTCCGTGCCGACCCTTGGTCAAGGAAGACAGTGGAAACGGGGCTGCATCCACGTGAGTCGGCAAGGTTACTGAACAAAATGCAGCGTTATGCAGTTGAAAACACGCGACTTGGCATCCCCTTGCTGTTTTGCGAAGAAACACCTCACGGACACATGGCGGTAGGCACCACGGTGTTTCCGACGGGTATAGGCCAAGCCAGTACCTGGAATCCTGCCTTGCTTGAACGGATGGGCGAGGTGATGGGGAAGGAGGTTCGCCTTCAAGGCGCACAAATCGGTTATGGTCCCGTCCTCGACATCGCCCGCGACCCACGTTGGTCAAGGGTGGAGGAAACCATGGGCGAAGACCCATATCTTTCGGGCGTTTTAGGTGCTGCGGTAGTGAAAGGAATGCAGAAAAACGTTTGCGCCACCTTGAAGCATTTAGCCGCCTACGGCATCCCACAAGGTGGACACAATGCCGCTACGGCAGAGGTGGGCCAAAACCGCTTAATGACAGATTACCTGCCTTCCTTTGAAAAAGCCATTTGCGAAGGCGGTGCCAAGACTGTGATGACTTCTTACAACACCATCGATGGTGTGCCATGCTCAGGAAATCAATGGCTACTTCAAGAGGTTTTGCGCAATTCGTGGGACTTCAAGGGTGTCGTTTTCTCCGACCTAAATGCCGTCAACGCCATCTATGCAACACAACACGTCGCAGCCGACCCAGCCGAAGCCGCGGCCATGGCTTTGAAAGCAGGTGTCGATATTGACTTGGGCGGATACAACTATGGTGGCTTCTTAAAAGAAGCACTGAAGCGTGGCCTTGTCACCGAAGCAGACATTGACCGCGCAGTGCGCCATGTTTTGCAATTGAAATATGACCTTGGTCTGTTCGACAATCCATACGTTGACGAATCATTGGCTGAGGCAGAAGTGGGCACGAAGGAAAATGCCCAGTTGGCCAAGCAAGTGGCCTTGGAATCAGCCGTTTTGCTGAAAAACGACGGCGTTTTGCCTTTTGGCGAAAACATCAAAAAGGTCGCCGTTATCGGGCCGAATGCCGACAATATGTACAACCAACTCGGTGACTACACCGCGCCTCAAGACCCCTGCCGCATCGTGACCATGCTTGAAGGCATCCAAGAGAAGGGCAGGGCAGAGGTGACCTACGCCAAAGGCTGCGCCGTGCGCGATGAGAACGATGCCAACATTGACGAAGCAGTGAAAATCGCCAAGGCAGCTGATGTTGTGGTGCATGTGGTCGGTGGCTCATCTGCCCGCGATTTCAAGACAAGCTACGAAGAAACAGGTGCAGCTATCGTCAATGAATCCATTTCTGACATGGACTGTGGCGAAGGTTACGACCGTTCCACTTTGATGCTTTTGGGCAAACAGGAGGAACTGTTGCAGGCCATTTACGCCACGGGCAAGCTCGTTGTGACGGTCTACATCCAAGGTCGTCCCTTGGACATGAACATTGCCTCCGAAAAATCCAATGCCTTGCTGACGATGTGGTATCCTGGCATGGAAGGCGGTTCTGCCTTGGCCGACATCCTTTGGGGCGACTACAATCCCGCTGGACGTCTGCCTATCTCTGTGCCACGCTCGGTGGGACAAATCTCAGTTTATTATTCCCAACCTGCCACAGGTGATTACGTCGAGGAATCCGCCAAACCACTTTATCCGTTTGGCTACGGACTGAGTTACACTCAATTCGAATACAGCGATTTAAAGGTAGAAGTCTTGTCGGACATGTCATCCCAGCAGAGGCTTGTGGGTGAGCGGGAATCTATGGCCGACACTATAGTAAGAGTCTCTTGCCAAGTCAAAAACATTGGTCCATGTGATGGCGACGAAGTCGTCCAACTCTATGTCCGCGATGAAGTGGCCAGTATCGCCCCAGCCTCAAAACTGCTGAAAGGCTTCCAAAGGATACATATTAATAAAGGTGAAACCCAACAGGTCACTTTCTACCTCACCGAACACGATTTGGCGGTGTATTCAGTTGAAAAAGGCTGGCATTTGGAGCCAGGCGATTTTACAATTATGATAGGTGGAAGCTCTGAAAATATTGTGCTTTCCAGTAGTTTCAAACTGAAGTAATCAGCTAACTTTTACATTGACAATCCCGTTCCTGTCGCAGCGCACCACGATGCGTTTGTACTCAATCTTGCCCTCATAAACGCATTGGATGACGAAAGTAATATGGTACACTTTCTTTCCTTCGATGGGTTTGTATTCTTCGTCCTCCCAAGTGCCCGAGAGCGGGAAACTCGGATTGTCCATCTTGCGCGTGTATTCCGTGATGTTGTAACGAAGGATGTCGTTGATGCCCCTGAGTGGATAAGGGCTGGCCTTGGCCAATTCGGCAGGCCAAAGCTGGACTTTCTTGCGATAAAGTAACACCTTTTCGTCCTTGCCGCTCACTTCGGTGAAGAGAGGATTACGGCTGCGTAGCTTCATCACCTCGGGCAGTATCTTGTCGCTGTCGATGAAGTCGACACTGTCCTTGCTCCAGCCAATGTATCTTTCTTTGACGCGGAAGTCAGTGCGGGTGTCAAACACCTTGCTGCTGACACGACGTGCGAAAATAAGGCGTAGCCAGTCTTTTAGCCTGTCCTTAAACATATAGCTGATTACCAATGCGATAAGGAAAGGTAGAGTGAAGTTGCCGTATCGTTGCTGGAAGAAAAACGACGACAAAGTGGCCACCACCATGGCAGCACCTGCAGCGAGGCTATAGAGGATTTGTTCTACCAAGAAGGTGTTCTTTCGCTTGGTGGCGTTAAGGTAAAGGTCGCTCTCGGTGAATTTTTTAAGGAGGCTGGCTCGGAAGACGAAGTCTTCGTTGCCTTTGGGCTCGTCCACTTTTACGCAGAGGTAGCCCTGTTTTTCCCTATAAGCCCTTTCTTCAAAGAGCACTTCTTTGAACCGTGCTTCAAGTTGCTGATATTCATCGGGATGCTTCAACCGAATGTTGTCGCGGAGTCGGTAGGCGTATTTCTCTAAGACATTGCTCAAAAATTCATCGCCGTAGGCAAATACTTGCCTTATCCTATCCGAAGCGTTTTTCTCATCCAGCTGACCAAGAAGATGGCGATAGCGTCCTAATATCTTGCAGCCGTCTATCAAATAATGTTGGCATTGTTCTCGACGGTTGGGCATGTCTGCCTCATGGGTGAGGACAAAGCAGCCATCACGGAAGGCACTCTTTGCAATGGCACAATACATCCTGATGGCATGTGTGAGGTCTTGCGTGTCATCGGGAGCGATGTCCAGGTCGTTGAAGTTGGTGATGAGCGCTTGGTTGGGAAGCAATTGCTCGTCGTTAGCCAATTCATGCAAACTATAGGACGGGGTGATAAGGCGCACACCCGACTTGAGGTCGCGGTAGAAGTCGTCTTTGCTGTACTTTGCCGCGTTGATGTCGAGGCTGTTAGGGACAAAAATCCACGTGTTCATCACATAGTCGGCGTATTTCGTTGGACGTTCCGCTTGATGTGTATTGAACCCTACCTTGAACTCCAAGGTGAACTTGTCGTGGACTTTTGTCTCTAAGTCAATCATTGTTGTGCATTTCTGTATTGTTCATCAAGATTGAAGCCTTCTGGATGCTTGGCTTTGATGTCTTTGTAGTAGTCCCAAATCTCGGCCAAGTCTTTGTCGTAATCGCCAGTGGGATAGAAGATTCGTTCTATGCCACAATACCGTTTCTTGTAGTCGATGAAGCCAAGAACGATGGGTACATTGGCACCTTGAGCGATGACATAGAAGCCTTTTTTCCAATGCTTTACGGCTTTTCGGGTGCCTTCAGGACAAATCACGAGTTGTGTGTCTTTGTTTTGGCTGAACATGTCAACCATCTGCTCCACAAGGTGGTTCTGATGCCCACGATTGACCGGAATGCCGCCGACTTTCTTCAAAAGCCAGCTAATGCCAGGCTTGAAGAACTCTTGCTTGATCATCACCTTGAACTTGATGCCGTAGTACCAATAATAGGCCAAGCCGACAAAGAAATCCTCGATGGCGGTATGCGGTGCCATGATGCAGACGGCATTGCCAAGGTCCTTTGGGGCCTCGTTGACGGTCTTCCAACCGCCAAGGCGAAGCCCCAATTTACCTATTTGTTTTTTTATACCCATGATTACCAAATGGTTGCTCTCTCTTCAGGAGCGATATACATATTGGTTCCTTCGGGAATGTCGAAAGCCTCATAGAAGTGCGGCATCGAGCCGAGGGTACGGTTTACACGGGCTTCAGCGGGTGAGTGCACGTCGGTCTTCACTTGGCGTTCGATGTACTTGTCGCGCGAGTTGTTGCGCCAGATGGTACCGTAGCTGATGAAGAAGCGCTGAGCAGGAGTGTATCCGTCGATGCTTTGGTTGGCCTTTGCCTCATCGGTCATCTGGTAAGCATCCCATGCCACATTAAGACCACCGAGGTCAGCGATGTTCTCGCCGAGAGTGAGTTGACCGTTGATTTGATAGCCTCTCACATTGAATTCGTCGAAGAGCTTCACAAGTTGTTGGGTGCGTTCGGCAAACTTGGCGGCATCTTCTTCTGTCCACCAGTTGTTGAGGTTGCCCTTCTCGTCGTACTTGCAGCCTTGGTCGTCGAAGCCGTGGGTCATCTCGTGGCCAATCACCACACCGATGCCACCGTAGTTGACAGCGTCGTCAGCATCCATGTTGAAGAAGGGAGGTTGAAGGATGGCGGCGGGGAACACGATTTCATTCATTTCGGGGCTGTAGTAGGCATTAACAGTCTGCGGGGTCATGAACCATTCTTCTTTGTCGACAGGCTTGCCGATTTTGGCCATTTCTCTCTCGTTCTCAAAACGGATGGCGCGGTGCACATTCTCGAAATACGAATCGGGTGTGACTTCATACTTGCTGTAGTCCTTCCACTTGTCGGGATAACCAATTTTCACGTTGAAGGCATCGAGTTTGACGAGAGCCTTGGCTTTGGTTTCTTCGCTCATCCAGTCGAGGTTCTTGATGCGCTCACCCAAGGCGATACGAAGGTTGCCAACAAGGTTCAGCATGCGCTCTTTAGCCTCGGCAGGGAAGTGCTTTTCCACATAAAGTTGACCGATGGCTTCGCCCAGACAACCCGAAGTGGCGTCAAGGATGCGGCGCCAACGAGGCTGCTGCACTTCCTGACCGTAGAGGTAGTTGCCATAGAAGCTGAAGTTCTCAGCATCGAGGTCGCTGCTCAACATGGAGGCACTGCCGTGGATGACCTTCCAACGCAGGTAGTCCTTAAGGGTATTGAGGTCAGTGTTGAGGATGATTTTGTCCATCGCGGCCATGAAGTCGGGCATGCCCACGTTAAGGCTTTCGATCATCGGGGCACCAGCGTTCTTGAAATAGGTGTTCCAATCGAAGTTGGGCGTCGTTTTCTGTAATTCGACAAGCGTCCTCATGTTGTAGGTCTTGTCGGGGTCGCGGCGTTCCACGCGGGTCATTGAGTTGGTGGCTAGTTTGGTCTCAAGGGCCAGGATGCGCTTGGCCTTGTCGGCAGCGGCTTCTGGCTCAGTGCCGGTGAGTTCAAACATCTTGGCGACGTGTTCGACGTATTTGTCGCGCATCTCTTGCGACTCTTCAACGAGATAGTCGTCACGGTCGGTCAGGCTCAAGCCACCTTGATAAAGGTGCATGATGACCATTTCGGCATTCTTCGGGTCGGGGCTACCGCCTGCTCCAAAGAATCCGCCGATGCCTTCGCTGTGGAGCTTGCCTAAAAGCTCGGCCAGTTGGGTCTTGTCGTTAAGGTTGTCGATCATCTCGAAATAGGGCATCAGCTCGCTGTAGCCGCGCTCGTCGATGGCGACGGTGTCCATGCCAGCGTTGTAGAAGTCACGGATTTTCTGGGCCACGCTGCCTTGTTGTGCGGTGGTGTCTTGTGAAACCTCATCAATGATGTCTTGGATGAGAAGTTCGTTGTGTTGGTCGATTTCCGTGAAGGCTCCGTAGGTGGAGTATTCTTCCGGAATCGGGTTGTTTTTCAACCACTCGTTGTTGACGAAGCGGAAGAAATCCTCAGCCGGGTTGATTTCGGTGTCCATGTTGCTCAGCTCGATGGCGGGAACAACTTCTTTCTTGGGTTCAGGTGTTTCGGCTGTCTTTTGTCCACAGCCAGCTGCCACTGTACAAATAATCGTCATGGCTACAATGTGTTTTTTCTTCATTACTATTTATTTAAAGATTTAGGATTCAAAGATTTAAAATTCCCCATTCTGCATTCTTAATTCTGCATTCAGCATTCAGCATTCTACATTCCACATTTTATAAATCTCCCTCCAGTTTCAATTCCGTCTGCAATGTCCTCAAATAAGGCCGTTCTTCCACCATCTTTTCAAACTTATCTTTGTCGGTGTAGGCCTCGATTTCGGCGGGACGCTCCATCACCTCGGGCTTGAGTTGGTATTGGTTGTTATGCAAACTTTGCTTCAGATGATGCTTCAAAGCGCTCATGCCTTCTGTGTCGTGCTCAAAGAGCAGATTGTCGACGCTGAAATGAATTTCAGCTTTACCCATTAATTTAGGAGTATATTTCCCCAATGCCGCTGCGAAGTTTGGGGAGACATTCTTGTAACGGTTAACAAAATCAGCCCAAGCCGCAGTGAGTTGTTCTTGGGTGAATGGGGTATCCCAAGTCTCCTCTTTTTCTTCAGACTTCTTTTCGGCTTGCTGCATGGCCTTGTTGATGCTGATGCTGCTTGTCGTTCCGCGTGGACGGACGACAGGCTGAGCGGACGTTGAGCCCGTCGGAACGAGAGCAGCTTGTGGTTGGATTGTTGGCTGTTGAACTATTGAATTGTTGGGTTGAGGTTGTGGTGGCGTTGGCTTGTTGGTGGGCCCTTCGACCCTTCGAGGGGCCTCAGGGACCGCAGGTTCAGGGACCTTAGCGGAAATCACGGGCTCAGAAACCTTTGCAGTAGCAGACGTTGAGCCCGTCGAAACGTCGCTAGGTACGGTAGGGTTTACGTTTTGCGCAGGTCTATTCTGCGGCATCTGCACAGGCTGTGCTTGTGCCGTAGGTAGATTCAAGGCTTGGCTGCACAAGGCGCACATCTTCAGCAAGGCAATCTCCAAATGTAGGCGTTTGTTGTTGGCGGCACGATAGTCTATGTCACACTTGTTGTTGATTTCCAAGGCTTTAATCAAGAAGGGTAGGGGACAGGTTTGCGATTGAGCCAGATATCTTTGTTTCAATTGCTCGCTGACTTCCAGAAGCTGAATCGTAATCGGGTCCTTGCAAACCAAAAGGCTTCTCAGATGATTGCCCATGCCACTGACAAAATGCTGCGGCTCAAAGCCTTTGCTGATGATGTCGTTGAGGATGAGCAGGATGTCGCTCGTGTTGCCATGAAGGATATGGTCGACGATTTGGAAATAATAGTCGTAATCCAGCACATTCAGGTTGTCGATGACATCCTTGTAGGTGATGTTCTTGCCGGAGAAGCTGACCATCTGGTCGAAGATGGAAAGTGCATCACGCAAGGCGCCATCGGCTTTTTGGGCGATGATGTTCAAGGCTTCTGGCTCGGCAGCAACGCCTTCACTTTGGGCAACAAAAGCCAAATGCTTGGCAATGTCATCCACCGTAATGCGTTTGAAGTCAAATATTTGGCAACGTGAAAGGATGGTAGGGATGATTTTGTGCTTCTCCGTGGTGGCCAATATGAACTTGGCATACGCAGGCGGCTCTTCCAAGGTCTTCAGGAAAGCGTTGAAAGCTGCCGCCGACAGCATGTGGACCTCGTCGATGATGTAGACTTTGTACTGCCCGATTTGCGGGGGAATGCGCACCTGGTCGACCAGACTGCGGATGTCCTCTACCGAGTTGTTGGATGCAGCGTCTAATTCATAGATGTTGAACGAGGCGTTGTTGTTGAAGGCGCGGCACGACTCGCATTCGTTGCAGGCCTCCATGTTCTCCGTGGGGTTGAGGCAGTTGATGGTCTTAGCCATGATACGGGCGCAGGTGGTCTTGCCCACGCCTCGCGGACCGCAAAACAGGAAGGCTTGCGCCAAGGTGTTGTTGCGGATGGCATTCTTCAGAGTATTGGTGATCGAGCCTTGACCTACGACGGTGTCGAAAGTGATGGGCCTGTATTTTCTTGCTGATACGACGAAATTTTCCATATCGGTAAGGCTTGGTTTTAAACCGACAAAATTACAATTTTTCAGTGTTGTATTCGCGAAGTTGCAACAAATTTCGGTTTTTTGCCTTTTGTATCGAAAATCGTCCTATTTTTGTGCCTATGAAAATGCTGATTTTGGTTCCGAAAGTCACAGGTCGCGTGATGTATGTCTTCGATTTGATGTTCAGGCAGTTGCTTGGCCTCGAATTTGATTTGACTACCAGCGAAGAACAATTCATGGCTTTTGAGGGATTTAAGATGCATTATGGTACTCAAAGGATTGAGGATGAGCCTTTTGTGAAAGCGGATGAGTTGCTTTTTGAACGTCACATTCACGAACAATCCTTCCGAACGGTTGAGTTTGAGGGTACCGTGGCTCCATACGCGGTTTATGGCAACGGCAATCTCATGCCTTTCGATGTTTTTGCGGCTTCGTTTTTCTTGGTTTCCCGCTACGAAGAATACCTTTCGCAGGTGCGCGACCAATACGGACGTTTTCGTGCAGAATCGACGTGGATGTTTGAGAACGATATGCTTCAAAAACCTTTGGTCAACATTTGGGCTTTGGCTTTGGGCAAACGATTGCAAGCCGTTTTTCCTGATTTACCCATTAAAAAGCCGAAATTCACTTTCGTCCCGACTTACGACATCGACGCGGCTTGGTCATATAAGCATAAAGGTGTTTACAGAACCGTAGGCGGTTTCCTCAAGGATTTGGCTTCTGGCGACAGAGAACGCATACGTGAACGGCATCAAGTGCTGCGCGGCAAGCGGAAAGACCCTTTCGATTCCTTCGATTTCCAGTTTGAGTTGCAGAAGGTGTTCAAACTCAAGCCGATATATTTCATTCTTTGTGGCAATTACGACACCAACGACAAGAACATATCGCTCCGCAAGGAAGCCTTTCGTAACCTCATCAAGCACCTCGGAGACTATGCCGATGTGGGTATACATCCTTCGTTTTCATCGTATCTGGACATCGACAAGATGAGGGCTGAAATCAGCAACCTTTCCGAGGTCTTGCATCGTCCGCTGACCAAGAGCCGCCAGCATTTCCTGAGGATGAACCTGCCACGCAGCTATCAGAAACTCATCGAGTTGGACATCAGCGACGACTATACGATGGGATTTGCCTCACAAGCAGGCTTTCGCGCGGGAATCGCTGATACTTTCCGTTTCTATGATTTGGAGAACGATATGGTCACCAACCTTCGTGTGCATCCTTTTGCCCTCATGGATGGTACCATGCGCGACTACCTCAACCTTGATGTGGAAGCCTCGCTCACCCTCGCCAAGCATCTTGTTGATGAGGTAAAAGCGGTAGGCGGGACCTTTATCTATTTGACACATAATGAGACCCTTGGCGGCGAACAGCGTTGGGTCGGCTGGCCAGAAATGTACCGTCAACTTTTGGAATATATAACGCAGGTCCCTGAGCATGTCGAAGGGCCGTCATTTCCACAATAAATTCAAAAAATGATACACTATCTTCAACATAAAGACATTGACAAGAAGAAATGGGATGCCACCATTGAAGTTTGTGGTAACATTTACGCATATTCCTGGTATTTAGACATTGTCCACCCTGGCTGGGAGGCACTGGTCGAAGATGATTATCAGTCCGTTATGCCTTTGACAGGAGGTAAAAAATTTGGCGTCAACTATCTCTATCAGCCATATTTTGTTCAACAGTTAGGTGTGTTTTCAAAACAGGCTTTGACCGAGCAAAAACTAAACGCTTTCAAGGATGCCATTCCTAACAAGTTTCGTTTTGCAGAGATTCGATTGAATGAAAACAATACTTTCGATAACCCATCTCAAGGTGTTGAATATCATAGAAATGTATTGCTTGATTTAAATCAAGATTATGAAGCTATTCGTGCCAATTACCATCAGAATGCAAAACGCAACTTGGCAAAGGCGGAGGCGAATAATTTACAAATTGTCAAAACAGTAATCCCTTACCATGTGGTGGCTTTGTTTACGAATAACCGTGGTGCATTGCTCGACAAATGGGGCGATGCCGAATATGCGCGACTGACAGCTTTGACAAAGGTGGCCGTTAATCGAAGCCATGCTTTTATTTTGGGTGTGACCGAAAAAGACGTGGGGCAACTGATTTGTGCCGCTATCTTTATGAAAACTAATGACCGCATTACTTTCCTTTTCTCAGGACTTACCATAGAGGGCAAGCAACGCCAAGCCATGACCTACCTTTTGGATCAGGTGATACAACAATATGCCAATCAGTCGTTTACCTTTGATTTTGAAGGCTCTGATGATGAAAATTTGGCGCGTTTCTACTTAGGCTTTGGAGGATATGAGGTTAAATATCCATCCTATACTTTCAATCGGCTTTCACCGTTGGGGAAGGGCTTGTTGAAAATTTGGAAACAAAAGAAATGAGATAATGTTTGCTTTGTATCCAAAAAAATTCCTACTTTTGTGCAAAATACCAACACTATGATTAAAATTCACAACCTAGAGAAAGCCGACAGCGTCTTTAACCAGTACATGGCTGAACTCCGCGACGCCGTCATACAGCAAGACCGTATGCGCTTTCGCCGCAACCTCGAACGCATTGGTCAGATTATGGCTTACGAAATTAGTAAGTCCTTCGAATATGACGATGAAGAGGTGACCACTCCTTTGGGCATCAAACAGATTCGTACGATGCATGAGCAACCTGTCATTGCCACCATCTTGCGTGCAGGCTTGCCGTTCCATAA
>JAEEGH010013875.1_pt1 | contig 17784 bp, 10 predicted proteins | sample 9134181 | NCBI WGS metagenome assembly JAEEGH01 (sample SAMN16246544, study PRJNA631951) | gut metagenome | biome: gut microbiome; feature: rumen; material: DP-attached | host: Bos | place: Iran: Karaj | collected 2018-10
TTATGCCCTGAGCTGCTGATTGGCGTCATGCGTCTATGAATGCGAGCATTCCCATCTGCATGTCACCATTCATCAGCGCACATTCGCTTGAATGTGCAGCCTTCTTCAAAAGAGAAAAAGGCCTCCTACCTCTAGGAGGCTGAAAAAAGGCTTCGCCAGAAAAGGACCCTCTCGGTCCCCCTTAAAGGGGGAGGAGGTCAAAAGACTGTTTATGCTCTTCGAGCAGAAATCTTGGAGGAAATCTGATGAGGAAATTGAGGCTTGACCCTACAATCGCTTGACCAGGCGTTATTTCCTCAAAAGATTTCCACAAAGATTTCTAGCGAAGCTATAATATTTTATGCTCTTCGAGCAGAAATCAAGGGGGAAATCTAGTGTGGAAATGGAGGCTGAAAAAGGCTTCGCCAGAAAAGTTTTGTGGGTCGAGAGTCGGATTGTCGAAGTTAAACTATTGCCATTTTTGATAATTAATACGCTACTTGGTTGGTATTTTTAACTTTCTAAAGTAAAAAATTTACAAAAAATTTGTTTTTCCAAAGTAAAAAATGTAACTTTGCGGCGTGATAATTATTCTTTCTACAAATGGACAGATTGTATAAAACCTATGGACGCCTGTTGGCGGAGACGGACTTGAGTTTCACCAGATATCTTTATGAGAAGATAAACTGGGATAACAGATTGATTGTGATTAAAGGTGCCAAAGGAGTTGGCAAAACGACAATGCTATTACAGCATATTTTGCGAACTTTTGAAGACAAGCAGAAAGCTCTCTATGCATCGCTTGATCATATATGGTTTGCCAATCACTCGATTCTTGATCTGGCAGAGTATCACTATACGCACGGTGGAACACATCTATTTCTTGATGAAGTACACAAGTACAAAGGTTGGCAGCAGGAAATCAAAAATATTTACGATGCCTACCCGCAATTGCACGTCGTTGTGACAGGCTCCTCAATGTTGAAACTGGAGGAGTCGATGATGGGTGATCTCTCGCGCCGTCATCGTCAATACACGCTGGAGGGTTTGTCGTTTAGGGAGTATCTTCAGCTTGAGCAGGTTGCTCAACTGCCAGTTCTTTCGCTAGAGACCATTTTGAACGACCACTTTATGCAGGCATCTCAAATTACCTCGAAGGTGAAGGTGCTGCAACATTTCGAAAAATACATTGAGGCAGGTTATTATCCTTTCTATCGAGAGGAAGGCGATGGCTTTTTCGATCGCCTTCAGCAAGTGATAGAAACCATTGTCACTAGTGAGATCCCCTCGGTAAGCAACATTGAATACGACTCTGTCTATAAGGCCAAACAACTGCTGGCCGTGTTGGCGGAAAGTTCGCCATATACATTGAACATCTCCGGGCTCTGCGTCACTCTGAAGGCTTCGCGCAACAACGTGCTGAAGCTCATCGATTTGATGGACAAGGCTGCATTGGTGCGTCGGCTCTATGCCGCCGACAGCGGCATGAACATATTGACTAAGCCGGAAAAGGTTTTGTTCTACAACACCAACTTGATGCATTGCTTGACTTCAAAAGCTGAAAGTGGAACGATTCGAGAGACCTATTTTGCTTCCCAGGTGGGCGTCGGTCATAAACTATCTATGCCTACCCAGGGTGATTTGGTTGTGGATGGGAAATGGCTATTCGAGGTAGGAGGCAAGAGCAAAGGATTCAAACAGATTAAGGGTATTGAAGATAGCTATATCGTCAGCGATGACATTGATATTGGCCATGGCAAGAAGATTCCGCTTTGGCTTTTTGGCTTGCTTTATTAATGTTTTTATGCTCTTCGAGCAGAAATCTTGGGGGGAAATCTGATGGGGAAATTGAGGCTTGACTGTACAATCGCTTGACCAGGCGTTATTTCCTCAAAAGATTTCCACAATGATTTCTTGCGCTAGCAATATAATGAATTTATGTGTAGGCCGGATGGTTTTTATGCGCAGTTCCAATTACCATTTGGCAAACAAATTAAGGATATAAAAGTAAGGTGAAAATGGCAGTGGCACTGGCATCAATAGCCGTGCCAACTGCCGGAAAATGTGCTGCCCCAATGGCAGCAGAAAATTGCTAACGCAGAAAATATTAATTCGTCCATACCAATCATTTGTGGCCGAAGGGATTTTCCGCACGAAGTGCGATTTTCTGCAGGTATTGGACCTGCTCATTTTCCGGATTGAGAGACGGGCTATTGAAGCCCAACGTCTCCAATCCATTTTCACCTAAATATCAATGAAACATTTGATGCTATATAGAAGCGAATTTTCATAGGATATCATTATGAAACGTATTTTAATTGCGATTGGACTGCTATTGGCTGTGGTGGTAGGCGTGGGGGCCTACGGCTGGTATGCACTGCGTATGAAGCCCGTGACGAGCGGGACGCATTGGCTCTACATCACGGGCGACAGCGTGAGCAATCCGGAACTGCTGGCTGCCCGCGAGATCGGATGGGCGCTGAAGACGACCGAGTACGACAAACGCCTGAAAGAGGGCAAACTGGAGGGCGCCTATCGCCTGAAGGACGGAATGACTGCGACGCAGGTGGCACGCAAACTGGCTCTGCACCAGCAGGACCCTGTGCGCGTGACCTTCAACAATGCACGCCTCAAGGAACAGGTGGCAGGAAAGATGGCACGAACGCTGCTTGCCGACTCGGCTGCCATCCTCAATGCGATGCTCGACCCTGCCTTCCTGGCAGAAGCGAAGGTCGATGCCGCCAACGTGTCGGTGATCTTCCTGCCCGACACCTATGAGGTGTATTGGAACATCACTCCACAGGAACTGATGCAGCGCATGCTGAGAGAATACCTCCGCTTCTGGAACGAGAAACGTCAGCAGCAGGCGAAGGCACTGCAACTGAGTCCGCGCGAAGTGAGCGTGCTGGCCAGCATCGCCGAGGAGGAGACTGCCAACCGACAGGAACGCGGCACCGTGGCTCGCCTCTACTGGAACCGTCTGCAGAAGGGGATGCTGCTACAAGCTGACCCGACGGTGAAGTTCGCATTGGGCGACTTTGCCTTGAAGCGCATCCTGCTGCGTCACCTTGAAGTGGATTCGCCCTACAACACCTACCGCTATGCAGGTCTGCCGCCCGGACCTATCCGCGTGGTGGAGAAGGCAACGATTGACACCATCCTGAATTCGCGTCCGAATCCTTATCTATATATGTGCGCGAAGCCCGACTTCTCGGGACGTCACAACTTTGCGACCACGCTGAGCGAGCATATGCTCAATGCCAATGCCTATCATCAGGCGTTGAATGGGAGGAAATAAGGCAGACCCCCTCGGTCCCCCTTAAAGGGGGAGGAAAGTTTCGTATTCACTCAACTTGAAGGATATTAAGGGATATTGGGGATATTAAGGGATATTTGGGGACGTTACTTCCACTTGGTAGAATCCTGTTCGAGCCGACAATTGTTATTTGTTAATTGTTAATTATTAATTGAACTATCGTCCCTTAAAATCCCTTAGAATCCTTTATAATCCCTTAGAATCCCTTATTAATATAGCATAATGAAAGAGAAGTGGGGGGATTTGGACCCTTTTGCAAAGAAAAATGGCTGAAAATTTGGCAATTCCATTTTAAAGCAGTATCTTTGCCGCTCAAATTTACGTAAAAATATGCCAGATATTTCTGAACGTGGCAAACAGATGCCACTCTCGCCTATCCGCAAACTCGTGCCTTTGGCCAACGCTGCCAAGGCACGTGGCGTGAAGGTATATCACCTCAACATCGGTCAGCCCGACCTCCCTACAATGCAGGCTGGCCTCGACTCACTGAAGCGCGTGAACCGCAAGATCCTGGAGTACTCACCTTCGGAGGGCATCCTGCCTTTGCGCGAGAAACTACTTAACTACTATCACCGCTTCAGGATCAACGTCGATCTGGAGGATATCATTGTGACAACAGGCGGCTCGGAAGCCGTGCTCTTCGCCTTCATGTCGTGCCTCAACCCAGGTGACGAACTGATTGTGCCCGAACCCGCCTACGCCAACTATATGTCGTTTGCCATCGTGGCAGGTGCCGTCATCAAGTCGGTGCCCACCTCGATCGAAGAAGGTTTTGCCCTACCCCCGCTGGAGGAGTTTGAGAAACTCATCACCCCACGCACTAAGGGCATCCTGATCTGCAACCCCAACAACCCAACGGGCTATCTCTACACGATGAAGGAGATGAAGCAACTGCGCGACATCGTGAAGAAGCACGACCTCTACCTCTTCTCGGACGAAGTCTATCGCGAGTTCTGCTACACGGGTGCTCCCTACATCTCGGCCTGCCACCTAGAAGGCATCGAGCAGAACGTGATTCTGATCGACTCGGTATCGAAGCGCTATTCGGAGACAGGTATCCGCATCGGTTCGATCGTGACGAAGAACGCTGCCGTGCGCCAGAACATCATGAAGTTCTGTCAGGCACGTCTTTCTCCACCGCTTTTGGGACAGATCGTGGCCGAGGCTTCGATTGACGCCGACCCCGAGTATATGCTCGACTCGTACAACGAATATGTGGAGCGCCGTAAATACCTCGTGGACGGACTGAACCGCATCGATGGCGTCTATTCGCCCATCCCGATGGGTGCGTTCTACACGATGGTGAAACTGCCTGTCGATGATGCCGAGAAGTTCTGCGCCTGGTGTCTGTCGGACTTCCAGTTCGAAGGCTGCACCGTGATGATGGCTCCTGGAGCCGGATTCTACGTCACTCCCGGCATGGGCAAGAACGAGGTTCGTATGGCCTACGTGCTCAACAAGGACGACTTGAAGCACGCCCTCATCGTGCTCCAGAAGGCTCTTTCGGTCTATCAGGCTACGGTCATGAACGGGGAGGGCAAATAACAATTAACAATTAACAAATAACAATTTATAGTTTGTCGATCGCTTACTTTTTAGCCAAGAGGATACACTTCTCGAAGGGCGACGACAGCCAGCGCGTGTCACCGCCTGCCATCCGCATCGCCATCAGTGGCGTTGCCATTGGTGTGGCGGTGATGCTTATTACGGTGGCTATCGTCGTGGGCTTCAAGGAGGAGGTGCGTCAAAAGGTGATCGACTTCAGCGGACACCTGCAGATGCAGGCGTTCGTTTCGAACAGCACCTACGAACTGCCTCCCGTCTGCGTGAGCGACACGATGCTCAGTTTCGTGAAACGCGTGGCAGAGGTGGAGCACGTGGAGCGCTTTGTGACCAAGCCTGCGGTAATCAAGACCGACGACGACTTTCTGAGCGTGGTGGTGAAGGGAACGGAGGAAGGTTCGAAGGGTTTGAGGGGTTCGAGAGGTTGCTTCCTTCGGGGCGCGCGAGCAGAGCTCGGAGCGAGGGGGTTGAAGGGCTCGGAGGACTCGGAATATTCGGAGAACTCGGAGTATTCGGAGAACTCGGAAAACTCAGATGACTCGGAGGAGGAGTCGGAATGGTCGGAGCGAGAAGTGGCTTTGAGCAAGACCATTGCGGACAAGCTAAAACTGAAAGTGGGCGACCAGGCGACGTTCTATTTTGTGCAAGCTGACAAGGATGCCGACCCCTTTGCGCTCGGTGCCGAAAACACAAAGGTGAAGGTGAGGAAACTCACCGTGAGGGATATTTTCGAGACACACTTTTCGGAGATCGACCAGCAGATGGTGCTGGGTTCGATGGCCCTGCTGCAACAGGTGAGCGGTTGGGACGAAGACATGTACAGCGCCGTTTCGCTCACACTGAAAGACTTTGACCAGATGGATGACGCTGCCTGGCTCATCAACCAACTGAACCTCGTGGACCGTCAGGGTGTGCAGGTATATGTGCAGACCATCGAAGAACTGAACCCCACCGTCTTTGCCTGGCTTGCCCTGCTGGACACCAACGTGTGGGTCATCCTGATACTCATTGCCGTGGTGGCAGCCTTCACGATGATCAGCGGACTGCTCATCATCATCCTCGAACGCACCCAGATGATCGGCATCCTCAAGGCGCAGGGTATGGACAACCGCACACTGCGCAAGGTGTTCCTTTGGGTGGCACTTTTCCTTACCGGCAAGGGCATTCTTTGGGGCAACCTCATCGGACTGGCCTTCTGCCTGGTGCAGTGGAAATGGCACATCATCAGCCTCGACCCTGCCAACTATTACCTCGAATGGGTACCTATCCACCTCACCCTGCCGATGTTCATCCTGATCAATGTGGGCACCATCATCATCACCCTGCTGGTGCTCATCGGTCCGTCGGCTTTGGTGGCAAGAATTGCGCCAACCAAGGCTATTCAGAGCGAATAGGGGGCCGAAATGCAGTTTTTCGGCTCCAAATTTGGGCAATTCCATTTTTATTATTATATTTGCAGCGATAAACGCATATTATTTAATCACACCATTTTATACTATGAAGAAATATCTTATCCCAGGACTGGCGCTGGCATTGGCAATGGCTGGCTGCAAGAACTTCTGTCCACCCCAACTACCTGCTGACGACCTAAGTCATTACACCGAAGGACTGCCCTTCGAGATGGCACAGGTGCAACGTCCCACCTTCAAGGACTTTACGGAACGCATCACCGAATACGGTGCACGCGGTGACGGACACTACGACAACACCGAGGAATTCAACTTCGCCATGCGTCGCATCAGCGAGCGCGGTGGAGGCCACCTCGTCGTGCCCCGTGGCGTCTGGCTCACAGGACCCATCACCTTCCAGGACAACGTGGACCTGCATCTGCAGGACGGCGCTGTAATCCTCTTCTCGGGCGATTACGACAAGTATCCCATCGTCGATACCTACTTCGAGGGACTGAAGACACGCCGCTGCATCAGCCCGCTGAATGCCGTGGGCAAGAAGAACATCGCCATCACAGGCTTCGGCACCATCGACGGACAGGGTGACGCCTGGCGCTGGATCAAGCGCAGCAAACTCACCGAAGGACAGTGGAACGCGCTGCTCAAACAGGGCGGCGTGACGGGCGTAGCACAAGGCTCGGAGGTTTGGGCTCCCACACAGGCCATCCTCGACGAACTGCGCAAGTGCGACATGAACGTGCCCACATGGTGCCAGACCGACGAAGACTGGCAGCAGGCACGCGACTTCCTGCGTCCAGCACTGCTCGACTTTGCACAATGCGAGAACGTCTGGTTGCAGGGCGTCTGCTTCCAGAACTCACCAGCCTGGAACCTGCATCCCTTCATGTGCCAAAACGTCATCATCGAGGAGGTGATGGTAATCAACCCCTGGAACAGCCAGAACGGCGACGGACTGGACCTCGAAGCCTGCAAGAACTGCCTCATCATCAACAACAAGTTTGACGTGGGCGACGATGCCATCTGCGTCAAGTCGGGCAAGAACAAGGACGGACGCGACTTGAAGACACCTTGCGAGAACGTCGTGGTGGATGGTTGTGCCGTCTATCACGGACATGGCGGCTTCGTAGTGGGTTCGGAGATGTCGAGCGGCGTGAAGAACGTGAGCGTCAAGAACTGCATGTTCCTTGGCACCGACGTGGGACTGCGCTTCAAGTCGGCACGCGGACGTGGCGGCGTGGTGGAGAACATCCACATCGAGAACGTCAACATGATCAACATCCCCACCGACTGCATCCTCTTCGACCTGCACTACACCGGACTGTCGGCTGCCGATGCCTTGAAGCAGAAGCAGGAGATGGCTGCCAAGGGCATTGTGCCCGAGCGTGACATGCAGCCCGTGAGCGAGGAGACACCTCAGTTCAAGGACATCTACATCAACAACGTGACCTGCCAGGGTGCTATGCGCGCCTTCTACTTCAATGGTCTGCCCGAGATGCCTGTGACGAACATCAACATCTCGAACACCCAGGTGACTGCCGACTACGGCATCGAAATCAACGAGAGCAAGGACATCACCATCGACCATGTGCAGCTCTTCCTCCCCCAGGGTCGTGAACCCTTCACCAGCGAATATGTCGAGAACGTCAAGGTCACCGACCTTAGGGTCAATGGGGAGTTAAAGACTATTGAATAAAAAACAACAAGCTCTATATTATGAAAAGAAGCATTCTGCTTGCTGCCAGCCTTTTTGCCACAGTAGCCTGGGCACAGCAGCATAACGAAATGACATACGTGGCCAGCACGGCACAGGCACAAATCGATGCCATCGGCAAGAAGGGCATCGTGACCGTTGAGGTAAGTAACCCGAACGACCAGGCGATGAAAGACGCACCCGTCTGCATCAAACTGCCCGACCTGAAAAAGTTCAAGAGCGTCACCGTGCGTGCCGAAGGCATAGAGATACCTTCGCAACTCGACGACCTGAACGGAAACGGGACCTATGACGAACTGAGCCTCGTGGTCGATCTTGACGCCAAGGCCACGAAGACCCTGGAACTCACTTTCGGCAAGAAACCTTTGCCCGCCGACCGATATGAGAGCCGCGTCTTCACCGATATGCGTCTGCGCGTAGTGAAGAAGGGTCGCACCATCGACCTGCGCAAGGAGAACTACCAGATTGACACCATTTCGGAAGTCGAGGACATCCATTACAGCGACGTTTATCCCCACGGACTCTGTTTCGAGAACGAGCTGATGGGCTACCGTGTCTATTTCAACAGCGGACACGGCACCGACCTCTATGGCAAGCGCGTGCCTCAACTGGAACTTGACCGCAGCATGTGGTACACCCCCGAGATTCGCGATTCGGCAGCCATCTACAACTATGGCGAGGACTACATCATCGTGGGACAGACCGCCAGCCTCGGCACCCTGCGCGGATGGGATGACTCGAAGGACGACCCCAACTACTGCAAGACCCCTTCGGGTGCCAAGATTGCCGACCCCTGTATGGTGAAGATCGAACCTTTCGACTGGCGACAGGCACACATCGTGGCCAAGGGTCCCGTGCGCACCGTGGTCGATATGAACGTTGAAGGTTGGCAGTACAAGGGCCAGAAACTGAACCTCAAGGCACGCTACATCCTCTATGCCGGCAACCGTGAGCACCAGGTGGTGAACCAGCTCTGCCGCGTGACCGAACAGGGTGAGACCTGCGAAGGCCTTGACAAGCTGGAATTTGTCACCGGTGTGATGAAGGTGGGTTCGCTCAACCACGACAGCGTCGATGTAGCTATCCAGAAGTACATCTGCGACGGCAAGGGCTTTGCAGCAAGTTACGGCAAGGACTGGCCCGATGGCAACCACAAGCTCTTCCCCTATATGAGCAAGGCCGCACTGGCCATCAGTGTGCCCCAGACGAACGTCACACGCACCATCGACCGTCGTGAGCAGATACTCTACGGCGTGAAGCCCAATGCCGACGGTTCGATCGTCTATCGCGTCGTTTGCGCAGCTCCCGACCTCGAGACCTTTGCACCCTTCGAGGATGGTCGCTGGAACTGGGAGCGCTGGTTCGAATGGTGCCAGCAGTGGAAAGAGGGGAAGGCAGCTGTTGTAAAGGTAGTAAAAGGGGAGTAATTGGGAGTTAATGGGAGTTCAAACCTATCCATAAATGAGACACGCATTACCCGCCCTGCTCCTACTGCTTACGCTGCCCTTGCAGGCAGAGATCAAGGAGACGGGATTCATCGATTTCAGCTATTGCGGCTATCACGCTTCGGAAGACAGCATTCCCCTGGCCGAGGTCAAGGCCTACGTGGAATGTGCGGAGGGTGACATGTCGGCCACCATCCAGCAAGCCATCGACTACGTATCGTCGCTGCCCATAGGTCGCGACGGCCTGCGTGGTGCCGTACTGCTGGGACCAGGCACATTCGTGCTGAAAGAGCGACTTGCCATCGAAGCGTCGGGCGTGGTACTGCGTGGTTCGGGAAGGGACATCACCGTGCTTCGCAAGGAGGGCTTCGACCGCGGGTCACTGCTCCGCATCGAAGGCCGCCAGGACAAGACCTACAGCAAGGATACGCTGTGGGTCAACCAGGTGGTGGAACTTGGCACCAAGGAGATCAGCGTGACTGGGCCGAAAGGCGTCGGCACTTTGGCCAACAGGCAGGTGGAGATCGTGCGACAAAGTTCAGCCCCCTGGATCGAAAAGGTGGGGTGCCGCATCTACGGAGGCGGCATCGATGCCCTGGCGTGGAAGCCCGGCGACATCGACCTGCTTTGGCGCAGAACGGTTGTTGGCGTGGATGGAAATACCTTGAAGCTCGATGCACCATTGACGATGGGCTTTGACCCCAACGAGGAGGCTTCGTACATCGACAACAAGAAGAAGTTGCACGAGCACGTGCCTATGAGCCCCTGTTATGTGAGAATCGTCGATGACCTGGGCGAAATCGGAGAATCGGGCATCGAAAACCTGACGCTCGAATCGGGCTTTGACCCAAGGAATGCGCACGACGAAAACCACTGCTGGACAGGCGTCTCGCTCGAATATGCGCACGACTGCTGGGTACGACTGGTCAACTTCAAGCACCTTGCAGGAGCGGGTGTCGTAATGCAGGCTTCGGCACGTCGCATCACCGTGGAGGACTGCCAATACCTGGAGCCCGTAAGCGAGAATGCAGGCCTGCGACGCACATCGTTCTACGTGATGGGCCAGCAATGCCTCGTGCAGCGCTGCTACGCACGTCAGGGACGCCACGACTTCGTGACAGGCTTTTGCGCAGCAGGTCCCAATGCCTTCGTGCAATGCGAGGCAGAGGAAGCGCTTTCGTACAGCGGAGGACTCGACTCGTGGGCCTGCGGAACGCTCTACGACATCGTGGAGATCGACGGACACGACCTTGTGATGAAGAACCTGGGACAGGACAACAACGGTGCAGGATGGAATGCTGCATCGAGCGTGGCCTGGCAGTGTTCGGCCGCCGAGATCCATTGTTACAGCCCCGACACCATCAACACCAACCGCGCCTACGGAGCCTGGGCACAGTTCTCGGGCGACGGATACTGGTCGAACAGCAACAACCACGTGCAGCCCCGCAGCCTCTACTATGCACAACTGGAGGAACGACTGGGGGAGAAGATGGTGGTCAATCCGCGCATACTGATGCGTTCGACCGAGGCTTCGAGCAGCCCCACCGTGGCGAAGGCAATGGAGATGGCGATGGAGGCAAGAAATGTGCCTCGACAGACGTTGAGGGAGTGGATTGAGGAAACACCGGCGATGCTGGCGGAGGCGGAGGCGAAGGGTTTGAGAGGTTCGAAAGGTTCGAAGGGTTGCGATGGCATCGCAACAAACGGAACGAGAGTAAGAGGGGATAAGAAGGGGCACATCGAAATCAGCAACGGACGACTGACACAGCAGGGAGAGATCCTGCTGGGAGGACGATATCAGACACCCTGGTGGAACGGAAAGCTGCGCACTTCGTACCTCAGCAGCAACGCCTGCAAACCTGCCCTGACACGCTTTGTACCCGACAGAGAGGGCACAGGACTGACCGACCGCATCGACAGCGTGGTGGCCTGGATGGAACGCGAAGACATCCTCGCCTGGGACCAGAACTACGGCCTGTGGTACGACAGACGACGCGACGACCACGAACGCATCAGACGTCGCGATGCTGCCGTGTGGGCACCCTTCTGGGAGCAGCCTTGGGCCAACACTGGCCAAGGAGAGGCGTGGAACAGGCTTTCGCTTTACGACCTCACACAGAACAATACCTGGTACTACGACCGTCTGCACAGGTTTGCCGAACAGGCAGCTCCCTTGGGCAAACTCCTCTACCTCGAACATTACTTCCAGCACAACATTCTCGAAGCCGGTGCACATTGGGTGGACTCGCCCTGGCGACCCACCAACAACGTGAACGAGACCGTCTTTCCGGAACCGGTGCCCTTCACGGGCGACAAGCGCATCTTTGTGGCAGAATGGTTCTACGACGAGCAGAATACGCACATGGCCGACCTGCATCGACAGTATATACGTCGCAACCTGGAAGCCTTCAAGGACCTAAATAACGTCATCCATTACATCAGCGAAGAATATACAGGACCCCTGCATTTCACCCGCTTCTGGGTGGAGACCATCCGCGACTGGGAACAGGAGACCGGCAACCATGTGCTCGTTGCCCTTGCAGCCACGAAGGACGTACAGGACAGCATCCTCAATGACCCTGCCCTGGCACCCACCATCGACATCATCGACATCCGCTACTGGCACTACAAGACACGGGGCGGTGGCGGCGGACGAGGACTCAAGGACGACGGCAAGGACGTCTATGACCCCCAGGGAGGCTTGAACCTTGCGCCCCGTCAGCATGCCCGCGTGCAACCTGTCGGCAAGGTAGGCTTCAACGATGTCTATCGTGCCGTGCAAGAGTACCGTCAGCACTATCCCGAGAAAGCTGTGGTCTATTATGCCCAAAACTATCCCGAACAGGCCTGGGCCATCCTGATGGCAGGAGGATCGGGCGCAGGCGTGAAGATTGCCGACGCGACTTTGCGCAAGCAACTCCCCACGATGCAGGTGGAAGGTGCAGCCGACCGCGAGGATGCCAAGGTCCTGCAATCGGACAATGCCGCCCTCGTCTATGGTTTGTCGGACGGGACCGTGCACCTCACGAATCTTACCCCCGGCACCTATCTGCTCAACGAGATCGACCGACAGACAGGACAGGCACTCGGCAAGCCACAGCGCCTCAACGTCAAGTCAGGCACATGCTCCCTCACCATTGCTCCCGACCGCCTCTGGTGGGTGCGGAGGAAATAAGTTAACCCATGTCCACCAACAAACTTCTCACCCTTGTCATTCCCACCTACAACATGGAGGCGTTCCTTTCGGAATGTCTCAGCACACTCATTGTGGGAAAGGAATACATGGACCTGCTCGAAGTGCTCATCGTCATCGATGGCAGCAGAGACCGGTCGGCACAGATTGGTCAGGAATTTGCCAACCTCTACCCCGACACCTTCCGCGTCATCGTCAAGACGAACGGCAACTACGGCTCGTGCGTCAATCGCGGCATTGACGAAGCAAGGGGCAAATACATCAAGACGCTCGATGCCGACGACAAGTTCCAGACCGAGCATCTGAGCCTTTTCCTGGACCATCTGCTGGCGCACGATGCCGACATGGTCATCAGCGACTATGCAGGGTGGAACATGTCGACAGGGCAGGTGGAGAACTTTGCGTACGACCTTCCCACCACGGACACCTTCGGCATCGACAAAATGAATTTCACCGTCGATGCTCCCCTCACGATGCACGCTGTGGCCTATCGGACCTCGGTGCTTCGCGACATGAATTACCGGCAGAGCGAAGGCATCTCCTACACCGACCAGGAATGGATCTTCATGCCCATCGTCGGCGTGAAGACCGTTACGCATTTCCCCCACATCCTCTACATCTATCGCCTGGGACGTGCAGGACAGACCGTGGACATCAACGTGTGGGTACGCCATGCCAACGAAGAGATCTTCGGACTGAAAAGGATGGCGGAATTCTACAAGACCGAGAAGGACAAGGTAAGCCCCGAGGCAAGGGAATTCCTCCTTAACCGTCTGAAATGCCGCACCGAAGCCACTTATCGCCACATCTTCATCCGTTCCATCGGTTCGGTCGATGAATCGATTGTGCAGGACCTCGACACGTATGTGGCCGAGAATATCCCCGAAATCTATCTGATGCCCGAAAAGGCCATGACTTATCATGGCATCAACATCATCGGAATGTGGCGCAGGCATCCTTCGCTCTACAAGGCATACCTCAGCATCCGAAGTTTTGCCAACAAGGCCTTCAAAGCCCACCGTTCGGCTAAATCCAGCGCTTCGACTACATCCAGCGGTTCGGCTGCAAGTGCGGCTCCATCACCTCTGTTCAGCCCTCAGACCACGCAGGCTCCCGATGATGCCGAAACGCCGGAAGTGAGCATCGCGATACCCGTGTATAATGTGGAGGACTACATCGAAAAGTCGATGCTTTCGGCATTGAACCAGAACTTCGCCTATCCTTTCGAGATTCTGGTGATCGACGACTGCGGCACCGACAGGAGCATCGACATCGTGAAGCACCTGATGGCCTCGCATTCCAGGGGCCATTGCATAAGGATCCTGAGGCAGGAAAAGAACACGGGACCGGGATTGGCGCGCAACATAGCCCTCGAACAAGCCCGAGGCAAGTATTTCTATTTCCTCGATTCGGACGACCTGATGGCACCCAACTGCCTGAGCCACCTGCATGCCCTGGCCGAAGAGAACCATGCCGACTTTGTGGTAGGTTCTTCGGACCAGATTGAAAAGGAATTCCCTTCGCCCCGTTATAACCTCGACGACCAAATCATCCGCAAGGACGCTGCGGGCGTCCATATGTTCGTGCATGACATCTTCATGAACATCGAGGTATGGAACAAGCTCTACCGGATGGATTTCCTTCGCAGGAACAACATCAGGACCACACACCCCATCATGGAAGATTCGATTTTCGACTTCCATCTGCGTGCCTTGGCAAAGGTGATTATCCTGTCGTCGGAGGTGACCTATTACTACAATGTGCGTGAGGGATCGATCATGACTTCTCGCTTCGGACACGAGGCTTCCGACGAAACCATCGCGATCTATTGTGACATCATCCATCATGTGCAGAAACTGATACGGGAGAAGTATCACGACATCGAAGGCATCTACGACCTTTACGGCCTTCGACTTGCATATTCGTTCTATTCCTTCAAACAGATCAAGATTACCCCTTCGCAGGAAAAGTACATCGACGAGCAGATGAAGGGATTCAACACGTTTATCCCCAGCATGCACATCCTTAAGTTGGGCATCTTCCGCTACGCATATCTGAAATGCAAGCTCACGGGTGAAGACTGGCGAACATTCGGCGATGTGTATGCCGAAAGATATACAAGGAAAAAGAGGATTATAGCCTGGATTTTCTCGTGGCTTTGACCTAAGGCTTCTATAAGATTGGAGCGGCCAATCGGCAGACGCTTTCCTTGAGGCGCTGCCAACGGGAGCGACGACGCCATTCGTTCTTCTTGATCTCATGGCAATAGCGGAGGTCATCGAGGAAGGTCTGGCGTTGTTGTTGTGCGGTCTCGGCATCGTAGATGAAGGCGGTGACTTCGAACGACTGACTGATGCTGCGGTGGTCGATGTTGACGCTGCCCACGGTGCAAATCCGGTCGTCAGCCACGATGGTCTTGGCGTGCAGGTAACCGTTGTCGTAGAAGAAGACACGAACGCCTGCGTCGAGCATCTGCTCGATATACCAGCGCGAAGCATAGATGACCACCCAGCCCTTGTCGGGATAGGTAGGAATCATGACACGCACATCGACACCCGAGAAGGCGGCGGCATAGAGCGCCTTCCGGATGGCCTCGGAGGGCACAAGGTAGGGCGACTGGAGATAGACGTAACGCGTGGCCGTGTAAAGGATCTGGGAGTAGGAAAGGTCCATTATGCGGAACTGGGCCGTCGGATTGGATGTCACCACCTGCATCAGCAGATTGCCTGCCTTGGGCTGGGGAGGATAGTATGCCTTGTCGTGCACCCATTTGTCGCTCGCGAACTGCCAGTCGGTGAGGAAGGTGGTCTGGAGTTCGGTGACCGCCGGTCCCTCGATGCGCAGATGGGTGTCGCGCCAAACGCCACCACGAATGCCCTTCAAGTAGCGTTCGGCCAGGTTCATACCGCCCGCATAGCCCACTACGCCATCGACGACTAGCACCTTGCGGTGGTTGCGATAGTTGGAGAAAGGCGAAAGGTGGGGAAAGATGGGACTGAAAGCCTCGACCTGTACACCGCCCTCCTTCATCCGACGGAAGAAACTGCGCGGCACACCGATACAGGCGGCGGCATCGTACATCAGTCGCACCTCGACGCCCTGACGTACCTTGTCGATGAGGATATCGGCAAAGGCATCGCCTACAATATCGTGCTCGATCATGAAGAACATGATGTGGACGTGATGACGGGCAGCAAGGATGTCCTCCTTCATTGCCTCGAACATATCGCCGCAGACCGTGAAGACGCGGATGCTGTTGCCCCCGACGAGATCGGCACGGTTGTTGTTCTCGAGCATCTTGATGAGGCGTGTCCAACCCTCCCCTTCCTCAGCGGGGTGGGAAGTGCGATAGGCCGCAGTGTGGGCCTTGAGTTCGGCAAGACGTTCGCGACTGATGAGCGGACGCAGCATCGCAGGCACACCGAAGAAATAATAGAGCAGAATGCCGAGCACGGGCAGAAAATAGAGTATCAGCATCCACGCCAACGTCTCGGTGGGACGCCGGTGCTGCGTCAGCACCACCACAGCGATGTTGAGCGCAAAAATGATGACCAATATGTTCAGCCAAATCGGTAATGTCATGGCGCAAAGATAGGAAGTTTTAAGGATTAAAGCAAAATTTTGGACCCTTTTTTTGTTTATTTCCCGCAAATGACATATCTTTGCGGTGATTTCGATGTTTAGTTTCGATAAAACATCCTGACTATTCGAAAAGTATGCTGCAAGTTATATTGTTTTTCGTCGTCCTGTTTGTGGCCATCCTGGCCGACCTGTACATCTGGGACAACCATCTGCGTCAACTTGGCGTAGGCTGGCAGGTGCTGCATTTTCTGCCCGTCACCATTCTGATGGTGGCCATCATCATCCTGGCCTTCCGGGGAATGAACACCCTGCTCTTCCGCATCATCTTCATCGTGCTGCTGTGCGTTGTGCTGCCTCAACTGATCCTGCTCTGCTTCTGGGGAGCGGGCAAGATCTTCACCGGAGCTGCCTCAGCGCTTGGCACCATAGGCCTTGTGGTGGCCTTCTGCATCTCGGCAGCCAGTTTCTACGGTCTCGTTTGGGGGTGGCGCCACCTCGTGGTACGGCAGCAAACCATCACGGTACCCGACCTACCCAATGAGTTCGACGGGTTCCGCATCGTTCAGGTGAGTGACCTGCATCTTGAAATGTTCGAGGGGCAGGAGGCGTTTATACGCTCGCTCGTCGATAGTGTGAACGCAGCACGTCCCGACCTCATCGTGTTCACAGGAGACCTTGTGTCAAGGCAGAGCCGGGAGCTGCTTCCCTTCATGGACATCCTCTCGCAGATGAAGGCGCCCTACGGCGTGATGTCGATCCTGGGCAATCACGATTACAGCATCTATGGACCTTTCCACGGCAGTCCGAAGGCCATCGAACACGATCTCGACCTCTTCAAGGACTACCAGCGACAGATAGGCTGGGACCTGCTGCTCAACGAGCATCGCTTCATCCGGCGTGACAGTGCACAGATAGCCGTCATCGGCGTCGAGAACGAAGGCAAGTCGGGCAAGGTGCGACGTGCAGACCTACCACGAGCCATCGAGGGCGTGCCCGACAGTTGCTTCAAACTCCTGCTCACCCACGATCCCTGGCATTGGCGTCACGAGGTGACGAGAACCACCAACATCCAGCTCACTCTTTCGGGTCACACCCATGCTGCACATTTCCGCATCGGTGACGTCTCGCCTTCGCGACTGGTCTATTCAGAGTGGCGCGGTCTCTACCGCAAGGGTTCGCAGCAACTGTTTATTTCTTCCGGCATTGGCGGTATGCTCGCCTTCCGCCTTGGTGCCTGGCCCGAAATCAATGTCCTGACGCTTCGAAGGGAGCGGTAAGGCTCGAAAAAAGACAATAAAACCCAATAATAGCCATGACACTTTTGCTAACCCTTCTTTGGGCCCTTCTTAACCCCTCAGAACCTTTCTTAACCCCTCTCACCGATGACCTTCGTACGCCCGCAGAAGAGCGTCTCTTTCGTTCGGAAGCAGTCGAGAGGCAGGTTGCCGAGATTGTCAGCCAGCTTACCAACCCGAAGCTGGCACAGATGTTCGCAGCCTGTTATCCCAACACGCTCGACACCACCGTCCACTTTGAGGAGGATGAGGACGGGACACCCGACACCTTTGTCTATACGGGCGACATCC
>JAEEGH010013879.1_pt1 | contig 17783 bp, 16 predicted proteins | sample 9134181 | NCBI WGS metagenome assembly JAEEGH01 (sample SAMN16246544, study PRJNA631951) | gut metagenome | biome: gut microbiome; feature: rumen; material: DP-attached | host: Bos | place: Iran: Karaj | collected 2018-10
GAATTTACTTGAACTGGTGAAGATAGTGCCGCTGGTACCGAGACTGATGTTGCAAGCTCCGTCTCCCACGGTACCTGTTCCGACTGCTGCGGCGGCATTGTCACCGGCTCCGGCAATGACCTTCACGTCACAGGGAAGGCCAAGAAGCTCTGCGACCTCCTTTTTGATCGTTCCTGTCACCTCATAGCTCTCAAAAAGCTTAGGGAGCTGATCCTCCCTTACTGAGCAGATCTCCAGCATCTCCCTGCTCCAGCATCTGTTCTTTACATCCAGGAGCAAAAGCCCGCTGGCATCGGAATAGTCGCAGGAATGAACTCCCGTGAGGAGATAGTTGATATAGTCCTTCGGGAGCATGATCTTGGAGATCCTGCTGAAATTCTCCGGTTCATGCTTCTTCATCCACAGGAGCTTCGGAGCGGTAAAGCCTGCAAATGCAATGTTACCGGTATACTCTGCAAGTCTGTCCTTGCCGATCACGTTATTAAGGTATGCGGTCTCTTCGTCGGTCCTGCCGTCGTTCCAGAGGATAACGGGCCTTATGAGCTCATCTTTGTCATCCAGTATCACGAGTCCGTGCATCTGTCCGCCGAGACCTATGGCCTTTACTTCATCAGGATCATGCCCGTCTAAAAGAGACTTTACCGCAGGGACGAAAGCATTCCACCACTCATTGGCATCCTGTTCGCACCAGCCGGGTCTAGGGAAGATAAGGGGATAGTCCCTGGTTACGGAGTTTAGGATCTCGCCCTTGTCGTTCACGAGCAGAAGCTTCAGTGAGGAAGTGCCGAGATCAGCACCGATATACAGCATCTGAATGACCTCCTTATTTCATTGTTCTATGATTAAATGATAGTTTGTTTCAGGAAACGTTTCAAGCAGATGGGGAGAATAAAAAAGGGATCCGGATTATCCGGATCCCATATGTCCATATATGTTTTACCAGCCTGCGCCGCCCCAGCCTCCTCCGCCGTTTGCTCCTGCGATTGCAGCCCATCCGGCATAGTTGTTGCCTCCGTCTCCGGTGCCTCCTCCGCCCGTATAGTCGCTCGGGAACTTGACGTCCCTCTGACCCCATTCCCAGAGAAGGTCTGCAAGGTACGGACCGAAGCATGCGATCACTATTGCCAGACATACCATCACGATAAGGAATATCGTAAGTTTGCTGGCCCTGCTGGTTTTGCCCTTGACCCGGCTGTCGCCGTTATCCCTGAACAGGAAAGCTTTGCTCATCGGTGTCATCTTGAAAAACATAACCATATCCCTCCTTCATATGTCATTCTTCATGTTCATCGTAACATCCGTATTGTACATTGCAACACTTTAGCAGAGTGAATTTCACCTTAAATGTGAACAGCGTGTAAATTAATTGCCAAATCATTCAAAATTGAATTGTTCATAAAGGAAAATTGCATATGTTAAACACTTAACATGATGACAGGAGATGTCAGCCTCAAATCAGGGGAAGTAATTCCGTGCTGAATGTATAAAAGTATAAAACTTTACGAAAGGGGTGTGTGACTATATAATGTAATATACGAATTTATGCGTAACCACGCTGATATCACGAGGTAAAAAGCAAATGTATCTTGTCAGTACAAGAGGAAAAGCCAGAAAGATAAATGCACTTGACGCCGTGCTTCAGGGCATTGCAGAGGACGGAGGTCTCTATGTTCCGGAAAGATTTCCGAGGATCGACGTGACTCAGATCGTCGAATGGTCCAGGATGTCCTTCGAAGGATGCATGGCAAGGGTGCTGTCGCTGTTCTTTGACATCGACATTGAAGAGCTTGAGGATATGGCCAGGGAAGCATATGCTTCATTTTCGGACAGAGACATAGTGCCTCTTCAGAAGATAGATGAAGGCGAATACGTGATGGAACTGTTCCACGGTCCAACGCTGGCCTTCAAGGATATAGCGCTCCAGCTGCTTCCAAGGCTCATGTCAAAGGCCCTTGAAGGAAGCGGAGAAGACGCGATGATCCTCACTGCAACCTCAGGAGATACCGGTAAGGCAGCTCTTGAAGGCTTCAAGAACGTTCCCAGGACCAAGATAGGTGTATTCTATCCGAACAACGGGGTCTCAGACATGCAGAAGCTCCAGATGATAACCCAGGAGGGCGATAACATCTACGTGGCAGCGATAAGGGGCAATTTCGATGACGCACAGAGTACCATAAAGGATCTTTTCACCGATCCTTCATTCATAAGCGATGCTGCAAAGCAGGGACTCAGGCTCTCTTCCGCAAACTCTATCAATTTCGGAAGACTTGCTCCCCAGATAGCATATTACATTTTCACATACGGAAGACTCGTTGCTGCAAAGGAGATAAGGCCCGGTCAGAAGGTCAACATAGTCGTACCGAGCGGTAATTTCGGAAACATACTTGCGGCATATTATGCAATGAGGATAGGCCTTCCTGTCTACAGGCTCATATGTGCTTCCAACAAGAACAATGTGCTCTCCGATTTCTTTGAGTCGGGAGTCTACATGATAGACAGGCAGTTCTACAAGACGATGTCGCCTTCGATGGATATACTCGTATCCAGCAATCTCGAGAGGCTTATATTCGAGATCACGGGAAGGGATCCGAAGGCAGTGGAAATGTATATGAACGACCTGAAGGAACAGAACAACTACAGGATAAGGGAGAGCGACAAGCTGGAACTCGACGGACTGTTCTTCGGAGATTTTGCAGACGAGTTCCCGACAGCCAATACTATCAAGGAGACATTCGAGCAGTACGGATATCTGCTGGATCCCCATACGGCTGTGGCAAGGACGGTGTATCTTAAATACAAGAGACTGATGGGAGACGATACTCCTTCGATCCTTGCAGCTACCGCCAGCCCGTTCAAGTTCTCACAGGACGTTTTAAGATCCATAACTAAGGAACTGCACGAGGATGCATTCGAGGCTGCGGACATATTGGCCGATCTCACGGGGCTTGAAGTTCCTCCTCAGCTTAACGAACTCAGAAACGCAAGGATGATATACACTGATGTATGGGACAAGGAATTCATTGGAGACGTGATACTTAAGAGATTCGGTACCGGTGCAGGAAGGAAAAGGAGGTAAGGAGCATGGAAAACGAACGTAAAAAGGTCATATTCAGCGGGATCCAGCCGTCAGGGACACTGACACTTGGAAACTATCTCGGAGCTCTCAAGAACTGGGTGGCTCTTCAGGACGAGTACGACTGTCTTTACTGTATAGTGGACATGCATGCCATCACCGTAAGACAGGTGCCCTCAGAGCTCAGGAGCAGATCCCTCGATCTTGCTGCCCTCTACATTGCAGCCGGAATAGATCCGGATAAGAACACGATATTCATACAGTCCCATGTTCCCGAGCATGCAGAGCTCCAGTGGGTCTTAAACTGCTATACATATACCGGTGAGCTTCAGAGGATGACCCAGTACAAGGACAAGTCTAAGAAGCATGTGGACAATCTTAACAGCGGACTTCTCACTTATCCGATACTCATGGCATCCGATATCCTTCTTTATCAGACGGATCTCGTGCCTGTCGGTGCGGACCAGAAGCAGCATGTCGAACTGACGAGGGACATTGCCCTAAGATTCAACAACATATACGGAGACGTATTCACGATACCCGAATGCTATTTCGGAAAAGCAGGCGCCAGGGTGATGGGACTCCAGGATCCGACCTCAAAGATGAGCAAGTCTGATCCGAATCCAAACGGATATATCTCTCTTCTTGACGGCCCCGATGATATCAGGAGAAAGATCAGAAGAGCAGTGACCGACAGCGATGCCGAGATAAGGCTCGACACGGAGAATAAGCCCGGTGTCACGAATCTGCTGTCCATATATGCAGCTTGCTCAGGCATCTCTCCTGAGGATGCCGAAGCCGAATTCAGGGGACAGAACTACGGCACACTGAAGGAAGCCGTGGCCGAAGCGGTCATAGGTGAACTTGCACCGCTCCAGGAGAGGTTCAGGGAATTAAGGAGCGACAAGAAAGCCCTCATGGATATCCTTTACAGAAATGCGGAGGCGGCAAGGGGAAGGGCCAGAAGGACGCTGAGGAAAGTATATAAGAAAGTGGGATTCGTGGAGTAAAGCCATGGCAGTATATCTGTACGACAGCCGGTCTTTCGATGGATGGATGAATCTGTCGGTAGACCGGTTTTTTCTTGAAAATCTGAAAAGCGACGACATAATGCTGTATTTCTATGTGAACGAGAATGCGGTCATTATAGGGAAGAACCAGAATGCCTGGAGGGAATGCAACGTTTCCGCGATGGAGAGGGATCATGTCCAGCTCGTACGCAGGCATACCGGCGGAGGAGCCGTATATCATGACAGGGGGAACCTCAACTTCTCTTTCATAGCAGGAGAGGGCATATACGATCAGTTAAGGCAGTTCCATGTCATACTTAAAGCCCTTGAGAGCTTCGGACTTAAGGGGGAGATGTCCGGCAGGAACGATCTTCTGATAGACGGGAAGAAGTTCTCGGGAAATGCTTTTGCGAAGAAGAACGGTATGTCAGCTCATCACGGTACTCTTCTGATTGACTGCGATATGTCGAAGCTCCAGGGATATCTAAATCCTTCCGAGACTAATCTCATGGCTAAAGGTGTCACGTCCGTGAGGAGCAGGGTAGTTAACCTGAAAGAGCTCTCTGATGAGATTACAGTGGAAGGAATGAAGCAGGAGATTATAAAGGCGTACGGAGAAGAATACGGAACGCCCGTCTCTTATGAGCCCGGGAAGAAAGAAGTGGACAAGATAAGCGAAATATATCTTGAACAGTCATCCTGGGAATGGAACTATGGCCATACACCTGTATTTGAAAAGGAGTTCTCAGACAGACTGTCCTTTGGTGAGGTGCAGATATTTCTGAATGTTAAAGACGGGTTTATTACGAAGGTAAAAGTTTACTCTGATTCTCTAGATACCAGTATTCCTTTATGTGTTGAGAAGATTCTTCTTGGAGTAAGATTTGACTATAACGAGATTAAGAATAGGCTTTTTGAATCAGAGAATGGTGTTATCAAGGAAACGGCAGAACTGTTTAGTAATGTCTGATTGCTGTATATGGAAAAATATAGTTTAATATAATCATAAATATTTTTGGCACTTTATTAGCCATTCATTTTCTTGTTAACTATGTACAGGATTGAAGAGGTAATCAGATGAGATTTGTTAGATTTTCATTGTTTATTCTTATACTGTGTTTTCTTATTGTGTCTTGCGTGATGGATCATGATAATAAATCTATGATTGATGTGATTGACACTAGCATTATTTCTCAAGAAGAAGTAATAGATCTTTCCTCAGAATTAATGTATAGATTTCATTTGTCATTGAATAAAGGCAAAGTTATAGATTTTGCAGATATCATCGAAATCAATGAAGACACGGAACTATTTCTATTTGATCTTCAGTTGGAAGTGCTTAGGATTAATAATGGAGTAAAGGTAGCGCCTGAATCAGTATATAAAGATAAAGGTGAGATTATCAAGACATTATATAACTATGGTTCTGTATGGAAAGGCATTGTAAGAGCGCATACAATATGTATTTCTTCAACTTCGAATTCGTATCTTGAATTATTGCTTTATAAAGACAAAACTGGCGTAAAAATAATAGGGATAGAATTTCTGCCGGATGATAACTATTATTCTGTAGTTTTAAAACCGCAAGTGAACATAATAATCATGGAAGAAGAAATTGATAAACATACAGCAAATATAAAAGCATTTGAGATATTAAAGAAAGGCTTAGAAGGTAAATAAAAAAATAGGAAGAGCGATGAAGGTTATTTCATATGGATAGAGATTCGGATTGACTTTGATATTTCCGGTCTATAATATGTATATGGAAAAAGTTTCACAGAAGTGATAAGAAATTAGGAGGAAATTCACAATGTTAGTTCCTATGAAGTACATCCTTAACAGGGCTTACGAAGGAAAGTACGGCGTTCCGGCAATCCCGAGCTTCAACGAGATCTTCATCCGTTCCGCATTCGAGGCTGCAGAAAAGACGAACTCCCCGCTCATTTTCCTTACGCACAATATGCCTACCGTTCTTCATAACCATGCTCTCATCGCTGAGCTTGCAGCACAGACCGATATTCCGGTAGCTACATGCCTCGACCACAGCCCTTCCTTTGAAGATGCAATCAAGGGAATCAGAAACGGAGTTACGTCCCTTATGGCTGACCGTTCCATGAAGAGCTTTGAAGAGAACGTTGCAGAAGTCAAGGAGCTCGCGAAGATAGCTCATGCTCTCGGACTCAGCGTTGAGGGTGAGCTCGGACATGTAGGACAGGGAGAAAACTATGCCATTGACGGCGTATCCATGCTTACAGTTCCTGAAGAGGCAAAGAAGTTCTTCGAACTTTCCGAGACAGACGCACTTGCAGTCGCAGTCGGAACCGCTCACGGAGTTTATGTGGGAACACCTCATATCGATTTCGAGAGATTAAAGGACATCGACGCAGCATGCGGAAAGCCGCTCGTTCTCCATGGCGGATCCGGTTCCGGAGACGAGAACATCTCAAAGGCATGCACTATGGGTATCACGAAGGTCAATATCGTTACCGACTTCTTCGTAGCTACCAACAATGCTATCCTCGATGCAAAGCTTCCTGATGCTGAAGCCAAGTTCATCTACAGAGTTGCACAGAAGGCAAATACAGATTTCGCAGTACATACCTTCGAGCTCACAGGATGCAAGGGCAAAGTTGACAGCGAGTACATCAAGGGCCTCAAGGAAGAACTCAAGAAGTAATCTTCATAGTAAAACAGTTATATTTACAGACCTCTGCCTGATTTCAGGTGGGGGTTTGTTTATTTGTGCTTTTTCTGTTATACTTACTATAACTATGTATAAACGGAGGGTTTCTGACACAATATCATGAAGACTGCCATAGTCGACGGGACTACCAACAATGACCGATTGCCTCGGGAGATACTGATCGTATCACCCGATGATGGAAAACAGATAAAGGGCGTGGTACAGCTTATCCATGGGATGGCTGAACACAAGGAAAGATACCTGCCCTTCATGGAGTTCCTTGCAGAGAACGGATATGTTGCTGCCATCCATGATATAAGAGGCCACGGAAAGAGCGTAAAAGATGATTCCGATTACGGATACTTTTACAAGAACGGGGCCAGAAAGATAATAGAGGACGTCCATGACGTGACTGAAGAACTGAAGGAGATGTACGGAGAAGAGACACCGTATGTCCTGTTCGGTCACTCCATGGGATCTCTGATCGCAAGATGCTATATCAAGCAATACGATTTCGAGCTTGACGGAGTTATCCTTTCAGGAAGCCCGAGTGAGAACAAGGCTCTTCCTGCAGCCAGGGCCATTGCCACGGCAATCGGTACCTTCAAGGGCGAGAGATACAGGAGCAAGTTCCTGAACAATCTTTCCTTCGGTTCTTACGCAAAGGACATAGAGGACAGGAAGACTGATTTCGACTGGCTGTCACACGATGAGAAAGTCGTGCAGGAATATATCGACAATCCTCTTGACGGATTCATGTTTACTATAAACTGATATCTCGGGCTGTTCAATCTCCTTGAATGGACCTATTCTCTTTCCGGATATGTCATGAGAAATCCTGACATGAAGATACATTTCGTTTCCGGAGAGGAAGACCCATGCATGGTCAGTGAGAAAGCATTCATGGAGGCTGTCGAGAGACCTCAGCACGCAGGATATCAGAACGTGACATATAAGCTCTATCCGGGCATGAGACATGAGATACTGAACGAAGTAGACAAGCAGACCGTTTATGATGATCTTCTCGAGATCATAAACGAGTGGAGCAAATAACAGTGACAATGAATAACAAGACCTTTCAGTAATGAAGGGTCTTTATCTTTATATGGGAGATCATTTCTACAGTGCTAATAAATATATGAGGGAGCGGTTTGGATCCAAGGTGTATCGCCTCTCCCTTGACGGAGGCATGACCTGTCCGAACAGGGACGGGACTCTCGGAACAGGGGGATGTATATTCTGTCTTGAGGGATCGGGCCATTTCAGTGAAGGGATCATGGGGGATGTTTCCTTGCAGATCGAAAAGGCAAAAAAGAGAGTTGCCGCCAAAGCAGGAAATGACGCCCGGTATATTGCTTATTTTCAGAGCTATACGAATACTTACGCTCCTGTCTCAAGGCTAAGAGCTCTTTTCATGCCTATTTCTGAAAGAGATGATATTACAGCCATATCCATAGCCACCAGGCCTGACTGCCTGCAGGACGGAGTACTGGATCTGCTGGAAGAACTATCTTTAAAGAAACCTCTTTTTGTTGAGCTCGGACTTCAGACATCGAATGAGTCGACAGCCGGGTACATAAGACGGTGTTACGGCAACTCTGTCTATATTGATGCCGTAAAGAATCTTAAGTCTCTCGGTATCAACGTGATAACACATATGATACTCGGGCTTCCCGGGGAAGGAATTGATGATATGGTCAATACTGCAAGATTCATCTCAGAGTCGGGAAGTGACGGCATCAAATTTCAGCTTCTCCATGTGCTTAAGGGGACGGATCTGGCAGAAGACTATGAGGCGGGACTTTTTGACACACTGAGTCTTGAAGAGTATGCGACGATCCTAGAATGCTGTATAAGATCGATAAGACCTGAAATGGTGATACACAGGATCACGGGAGACGGCCCTAAAAGATACCTTATCGCACCTTTATGGAGTGCTGACAAGAAGAAGGTCCTCAATTATCTGAACAGACGTTTTGAGGAAGACAAGCTGGTGCAGGGAAGCGACTGCATAAAAAATAATTTGGAGTAAATCCTTTTGGTGGATTATAATTAAAATAACTTGAAACAATTGTTATAGGGGTGTTTTTTATGAAAACGGTTGGCTACTACAATGGTGTCATCGATGAAGTCGAGAATCTGAAGATACCGGTGCTCGACAGGTCGGTGTATTTCGGAGACGGTGTATATGATGTTGCCATATGCGAGAACAGGAAGCCTTTCCAGTTCGACCGCCATATCGACAGATTCTACAGGAGCTGCAGAAAACTCGATATCGACTTCAACATGTCTAAGACAGATCTCAAGGACCTTCTTAACGATCTCATCAGCAAAGCCGATGACGACGACCTTATGGTCTATTGGCAGGCTTCAAGGGGAATTGCTCCGAGAAAGCATGAGTATTATGACAATATCGAGCCGGCTCTGCTCGTCATGATCACTCCTTTCAAGACTCCGGATTACAGGAAGAAAATGAGGCTTATAACGGTTCCGGATACCAGGTTCCTCCATTGTGACATAAAGACCATAAATCTGATCCCTAATATACTTGCCGCAAAGAAGGCAATGGATTCGGGATGCCAGGAGGCAGTACTCCACAGAGGTTCATATGTTACAGAGTGTGCTCATTCCAGCCTGTTCATCATTAAAGACGATGAACTTCTCATGCCTCCTCAGAGCGAGTTCATTCTTCCCGGTATCACGAGGAAAGTAGTTGAGAAGCTCTGTGCGGAGAATGAGATACCTCTAAGATACGGAAGGTTCAATGTGGATGACATGATGGCAGCCGATGAGATCATCATCGCAAGCACTACCAAACATCTTGCGTCCGCTTCCGAGATCGACAATATTCCTGTCGGCGGAAAGAACCCGGAACTTCTTGAACTCCTCCAGACGCTGTTCATGGCTGAATTTGCAAAGGAAACCGAAGCATGAGCTCATGTGATTTTGAACATCTCACAGAAACGACTGTCGGTGTTAAGCAGATATTCGAGGGCAGGATAATAAACGTCCATGTGGATGATGTGAAGCTCTCGGACGGTTCCTTCTCCAAGAGGGAAGTCGTAAATCATCCGGGCGGAGTTGGGATACTTGCAAAGACTCCTGAGGGAAAACTTCTTTTCGTAATGCAGTTCCGTTACCCAATGAAGAAACTCATACTTGAGATCCCTGCAGGAAAACTTGAGAAGGGTGAGGATCCTTCCGTGTGTGCGGTAAGGGAACTGAAGGAAGAGACCGGAGCCGAATGCTGCCAGCCGGTCTTCCTTGGAAGCTTCTACAGCAGTCCCGGCTTTTCGGATGAGATGATATATCTCTACTATGCTTCAGTTACAGAGATGAGCGAAGCTACACCTGACGAAGGAGAATTCATAGAGTGCCTGAGATACAAGGTAGCTGATGTCTTCGATATGATAGATACCGGAGAGCTTATTGACAACAAGACTGTAACAGCTATCCTTCTTGCAAGACAGAAAGGATTCATTTGAATCTAATACAGAATTAAAGAATGCCCGTTCATAACAGACCGGGCATTTTAAATACAAAAAAGACCGGTCGATCGACCGGTCTTAATGGATGGTAGCGGCGATGTGATTTGAACACATGACCTATCGGGTATGAACCGATTGCTCTAGCCAACTGAGCTACACCGCCTCAATCCAACGTTTGTTATTTTATATGAAACCCTTTTCAGTGTCAACACATAAGTTGACTCCTGCAAACACTCTCCTCTGTTTATACCCGTATTTTTTCTGTTATAATCTAGTAGAGATTTACAGCAAAGGATGAAATCATGAAAAAGAAACTCCCGTTCATTATTCTAATAGTCTATCTCCTTCAGTTCTTCGTCGGTTTCTATTATTCCTCAACCGTATTCATACAGCTGGAACTGAAGACCGAGTTTGGCATATCGAGCACTCTCATGGCTACGATAACGTCCATCAACCTCATCACGGGACTTCTGATGACCTTCGTTTTTGCAAAGATACTGGATCATATAGATATCAAGATAATAATGATCGTGGGTGCCGTGGTTCAGCTGACAGGTATCTTATTGTCACCGCTCTCCAACGGGCCTCTTATGACTGCATTTGCATATGTGATCTCGGGAATAGGTTCCAATATCCTTATGGCATCTCCATATCCTGCGGTAATGCTCGTGGATCCCGAGAACAATGCGAAGCATGTGAACATAGAACAGGGAGCCTTGTCCTTCGGAGCGTTCGTTTCTCCTCTCATAATGGCACTTCTCATCAATACTTTTCATTGCAACTGGAGAGTCGTCTATTATATCGGAGCTGTATTTCTTGGGCTCATGCTCGTTATGATACTCATGGTGAAATCCCCCGGTAAATCGGATGACATAGCAAAGGAAGAGGAGACTGAAGAGGAAAAGGCAATAAGAAAGAAGATCATATGGACCCCTGCATTTGTCTGTATGGGACTCACTCTCGTGTTCTATATGCTTATCGAGAGCAGCATACTCAACTATTCTAAGGACTATTTCACAGTGCTTCTCAACGATACTTTGAGCGCATCGCTCTGCATCTCTGCGATAAGGGGAGGCATGACGCTCTCAAGATGGTTCGGGGACAAGGTGATAAAGAGCAAGGTAAAACTGACGGGAATAAGCCTGCTTCTTCCCGCACTGTCACTTATGCTGATGGGGATAATTGCAGTACCGAAACTTTCCCTTCTCTGGACGCTCCTTTTCGGGATATTCTCAGGTCCGTGCTGGCCTTTATCCTTCAGCATGGGACTTTCCCTAGATGAGAAGTCATCTGGCAAGCTCTCGAGTATATTGTTCCTATATAACAACATAGGAAATAACCTGGGCAATATCTTCAGCGGTTTCCTTGTGGACAATATAGGGGTTAAAAATGCTTTCCTGATAGACGGGATCATAGGCGCCCTCGGAATATTCATTTTTATCTACGGCATCAGGTCCTTCAGGAAGATGGGCAGGGATCCCGAGATGATCTGACGGTGGAAACATGAAGAAAACGCTCACCGTAACCGGACTCCTTCTTTTAATGGTTATAATAGGTACCCAGCTTTCGGGATACCAGTATTCGACTATATACATCAACGAGGAATATGCTCTTACAAATACTGAGATAGGGCTGCTCTCCATGATGCAGTTCATCCCGATGCTTATAATGCCGATACTGTTCGGAGGGGCCATAGACAGATATGACAAGAGGCTCCTTGCGATATTGTGCGCTGTCTGTTATTTTTCCGGCAGCCTCATTATATTTCTGTTCAGATCGACGATTTCTCTCATAATAGGCATTTTCGTAAATGCAAGCGGCGGTTCAATGGCGCCTGCCATAGTCACCGTGCTCCTGGCGGAGATTAATCCCGCGAAGGAAAGGGAATACACCAGTTTTGTCGAGGCAAGCTATTCATCCGGCCTCGTTCTTGCTCCGCTTCTCCTCGGATTCCTGATAGGAAAGGGGATAATGGACTGGAGAGGTGTATTCCTGATCGCAAGCATAATGTCTGTCGTATCGATCGTCCTTCTAACGGTCTCAAGAGCGGAACCAGTCAAGAAACTGGAAAAGGCAAAAAATGCGAGCGACAGGTTCAGGCTTGACTTCGTGATAGTGATGCTGATACTGTTCGGTCTCATATATACGATGATGGAGATCGGATTCACTACATATTCCGCACTTTATTTTATGGAACTCTTCGACTATGAACTCGGAGCAAGACTGTCTGTTTCCCTGGTAGGCTTTGCCATGGTAGTGAGCAAGCTTGCTTCAGCCAGGTTCAGGTCAAAGAAGGAGAACACTCTCATATTCTGTGCATTAAGCTCCCTTGTCGTGAACCTGTTCATGGTGATCTTTCCGGGTAAGATCCTGTCAGTCATATGGTGCGTGCTCTTCGGTCTCGTAGCCGGGCCATGCTGGCCGACTCTCATGAGCACGGCTCTCGAACGGTACTACAGTAATGCGGGAAGGATAACTACCATCATACTCCTCGGAAGCGGGATAGGAGGCATAGTCGTCTCGCCAATAATGGGGATACTGATAGATGCAATAGGAGTGAGACTGTCATATACCATAGTGAGCGTATGCGCGCTCCTTGCAGCCGTGACGGTGATACTGATACTCCTAGATGATAAAAAGAAAAAGGCCGCAGATCTTTCATGATCTGCGGTCTTTCATACATCGGGCCTGTTATTCCCGGGCATTTATCTCTTCCACCTTTTTCTGAGCTTCTTCCAGAGCCTTCGTACATTCCCTTATGAGCCTTATTCCTTTTTCATAGAGCTCAAGAGACCTGTCGAGTTCCAGATCCTTGTTCTCAAAAGCCTTCAGTATTTCCTCAAGTTCACCTATCTTCTGTTCAAACGTCTGTTCCATAATCCTTCTCCTCAATTTCCCTGACTTCCGAAACGATCCTTCCGTCCGGTAGGGTAATATATAATCTGTCTCCCTTTGAGGCATCCCTCGCTCTTGAAAGGGGAGAACCGTCTTCCTTCGTCACTCTTGAAAAGCCCTTTCTGCACAGCTCAAGCGGGTTTGATGCATTGAGCTTTTCCATGTCTATCTTCAGTTTAGATCCTTTGTCATTAAGAAGCACGGTGACAAGACCTGAAAGTCTGTGCTTCATTACATCGAGCCTCGAGAGCGTCCCGCTTATCCTTACTGATGAATGGCTCTCGATCCTTGAAGAGGCCAGCTTCAGCTTCGACTCAAAGGCGGTCAGCATCATCTGTATCTTCTGATTCAGCTTCTGCTCCGAATTCATAAGATCCATCAGCACATCTTCGGTGCTCGGTATGGCGATCTCTGCGGCGGCAGACGGAGTAGGAGCCCTTTTGTCGGACACGAAGTCTGCGATCGTAAAGTCTATCTCATGTCCTATGCCCGTGATGATCGGGGTCTCGCATGCATAGATGGTCCTTGCTACGGTCTCGTCATTGAATACATAGAGGTCTTCAAGAGAACCGCCTCCTCTTGCAAGTATCATCACATCAAATCCCATGGCATCTGCACGTCTGATGGCTTCCACGATGTCAGCGGCAGCCTCCTGTCCCTGGACCGTAGTCGGGATGACAGTGTATTCCACAAGGGGATAGCGTCTACGTATAACGTTCTTCATATCCTGAAGAGCAGCTCCGGTGGGGGATGTGATAAGACCTATACGGGAGGGATACTTGGGAAGCGGTTTTTTATGGGACTCGCTGAACAGCCCCTCCTTCTGGAGCCTGGCTTTCAGCTCCTCGAACTGCATATATACGTCCCCGATGCCTGCCTGCATCATCTTTGTCACATAGATCTGTATGGTGCCCGTCTTGTCATATACGTTCACGTCACCTATCACAAGTATCTTCATGCCGTTCTTGGGGATGAACTTCAGCGAAGCCCTGTACCCCCTGAACATAACAGCCCTTATTGCAGAACTGTCGTCCTTGAGGGTCATGTATATATGACCGGAGGAATGAAGCGTGAGATTCGAGATCTCTCCCTCCACGCAAACAGTCTTAAGGTGAGGGTCTGACTGCACGAGATTCTTCAGATAAAGATTCAGTTGACTTACCGATACCGGTTTAAGTGATGTCTGGTTCAATTAAAACACCTCTAATTCGATATATGTTAATTGTATTGTCGAAATGTCCTTCAGTCAAACCGAAGGTACAAAAGGGCCATCTATGTTCAAATAACCCTTTACATATATTTTACAGCCATATTGATGAGAGTTGATAAAAGTGGGTTGACTTCAGGTTTCAATTTGTGTACATTATTCAAGGACATAAAAGATCCCTGAGGGAGTAGTTTGCACAGTTAGCTGTGTGTCAAATCAACAACACGTCTAGTAATAGAATGGTTTGCCTTAATGAACGAGACTCGTAGACAGAAAAATACACATCATTTCTGTTTGCGTGTTTTTTTATGTCAGGAGGAAAAGTGAAACATTATCTAGAAACGAAAGAGACCGTCCTTAACGAGTTCGGATCCTCCGCTCACGGCCTGAGCGATGGGGAAGCCTTAAAGAGGCTCGAAAGAGACGGAAGGAACAAGCTCAAGGAAGCAGAAAAGGTGCCTCTGATAAAGAGGTTTCTGCTGCAGCTGGCCGACCCGATGATAATAATGCTGCTGGTCTCGGCGGTGATATCCGCTGTAACGGCCGCGTATTCCGGGGAATCCTTCATGGATGTTTTCATCATACTGTTCGTGGTAGTGGTGAATGCCGTTCTCGGAGTGATCCAGGAGAGCAAGGCAGAACAGGCCATAGACGCTCTGAAGCAGATGAGCGGTGAGACAGCAAAGGTATACAGGAACGGTGACCTTAAGCACGTACCCGCAGAAGAGATCGTCAGAGGAGACATAGTGCTTCTTGAAGCGGGAGATGCTATACCTGCAGACGGAAGGCTCATAGAGACGGCAAGCCTCAAGGTCGAGGAATCTTCTCTCACTGGTGAATCCGTACCTTCCGACAAGGATACGAAGGAACTCTCTTCGGAAGACGGAAAAGATATCCCTCTCGGAGACAGGGCCAACATGGTCTACATGGGAAGTACCGTGGCCTATGGAAGAGGAGTTGCAGTCATCACTGATACCGGCATGTCCACTGAGATGGGTAAGATAGCAGATGCTCTTACACAGGCAGAGAATGAAGAGACTCCGCTTCAGAAGAAGCTCTCCGAACTGAGCAGGGTACTTACCTACATCGTGACCGGAATATGTCTCCTGATATTCGTGCTCGGAGTCATTGAGAACGGATCCTTTACGATACCTGTTCTCATCAAGTCCTTCATGATCGCAGTATCCCTTGCAGTGGCCGCAATACCTGAAGGCCTTTCTGCGGTGATAACCATCGTCCTTTCGATCGGTGTCACGAAGATGGCTAAGAGAAGAGCGATCATCAGGAAGCTTACAGCAGTGGAGACTCTCGGATGTACCCAGATAATATGCTCTGACAAGACGGGCACGCTCACACAGAACAAGATGACCGTCGTACAGTCTGTGGCCTTTGACGAGGACCTGCTTGCAAAGGCCATGACTCTCTGCTGTGACTCTGTATTCAATTCAGAAGGTGAAGTCGAAGGCGAGCCTACAGAGAATGCTCTTGTGAACTACGGTCTTACAAAAGGCATAAACAAGAACGAATATGATATCAGCATGCCAAGGATCGGAGAGGTCCCGTTCGATTCGGACAGAAAGAGGATGTCCACGATACACGATGACAACGGAAGCATAGTCCAGTACACTAAGGGCGCTCCCGATGAAGTACTCAAGGTATGCAGCGGATATCTGACTGAAGAAGGCATAGTTCCCATGACCGAGGAGAGAAAGGAAGAGATCCTAAGTTCCATGACTGCCATGGCAGACAGAGCGCTCAGAGTCCTCGGAGCTGCATACAGGGTGTATGACAACGGACCTTCCGCTTATGACGTTGAGACCTGCGAAAAGGATATGATATTCATAGGTCTCGTCGGCATGATCGACCCGATAAGGCCTGAGGTCAAGGATGCCGTAGAACAGTGCAGAAGCGCAGGCATAAGGGTCGTTATGATCACAGGTGACCACAGAAATACCGCAATAGCCATCGCGAAGGATCTCGGCATAATAGAGAATGAAGACCAGGTGCTTACCGGCCTCGAACTGGATGAGATATCTGACGAGGAATTTGCCACCAAGGTCGAATATTTCAGAGTATATGCAAGGGTGCAGCCCGAGCATAAGGTCAGGATAGTAAAAGCATGGAAGGCTCTTAATGCGATCACCGCAATGACCGGCGACGGTGTCAACGATGCCGCATCCATTAAGGCCGCCGACATCGGAGTAGGAATGGGCATTACAGGTACCGATGTCACAAAGAGAGTGGCGGACATGGTCCTTGCAGACGATAACTTCGCCACCATAGTCTCTGCTGTGGAAGAAGGAAGGAAGATATACGACAACATAAAGAAGTGCATACAGTTCCTCCTCTCATCGAATCTGGCAGAAGTGCTCTGTATAATGTTCTCGACTCTTATGAACTTCACGATAATGCAGCCTGTACATCTGCTCTGGATCAACCTCGTGACCGACTGCTTCCCGGCTCTTGCGCTCGGAATGGAAAATGCTGAGGATGATGTAATGAAGATGAAACCGCGTCCGTCTGATGAAAGCATATTCGCTGGAAGGACCGGAATAGAGATCATTTATCAGGGTATACTCGTTACGATACTCACATTCATATCCTTTGCTGTCGGATATAAGATGGAGTTCGGCACGATAGGCTTTGGCAACAGCGTGATAGGTACCACGATGGCCTTCCTCACCATGAGCATGGCTGAGATATTCCATTCGCTCAATATGAGGTCACAGAGACATTCGATATTCTCTCTTAAGACTCAGAATATCTATCTGTTCGGTTCCATGATACTATCGTTCATACTTACCGCAGCAGTGATATTCGTACCTTTCCTGAGAAAGGCAGTCGGGCTCTATCAGCTCACTATCGGAGAGTATGCAGTGGCTATGTTCATAGCTCTGTCGATCATACCGATAGTTGAACTCGTAAAGCTCATCGAGAGGACAGTAAAGAAGAGATAACCTGTAAAAGGTATAAATGATCATCAGAAATAAAATGCCCCCCTGAAGGCTCTGAGAAGACCCGAGGGGGCTTTTCTTTTATGATATAGCCCAGTATGAGCTGCAGGATAGCTCGCGCTTGAGCAGTGTATTCAGAGTATAGTACAATCTAACTGAATAAACAGTTGATGGGGGTAATATTATGAAATGTTCGAACTGCGGTCAGCAGATACCCGATAATGTCAGATTCTGTCCTCAGTGCGGAGCTCCTCAAAACACAGCTCAGTCACATAAGTTCACGGCTCAGCAGAATGCCCAGCCTTCAGGACCATATGCCGCACATATGTATACCGGACCCGGATATGCGGGGAACAGTGCAGTGCGTTTAGGCATACCCCTGCCCGGATATTCCGACAGGGTCAATGATCCCGAGATTCTTGCAGCCGTAAAGAAGAACCGCAAAGCGGCAGGCGTCTTCGGTCTCATACTTG
>JAEEGH010013885.1_pt1 | contig 17779 bp, 10 predicted proteins | sample 9134181 | NCBI WGS metagenome assembly JAEEGH01 (sample SAMN16246544, study PRJNA631951) | gut metagenome | biome: gut microbiome; feature: rumen; material: DP-attached | host: Bos | place: Iran: Karaj | collected 2018-10
TAGTATAAAAGAGGTTCGCGTGTGAGCGCCAGGTGTCCAACGGGGGATTGGCAGGATTGTCGTTCTTGTAATAATGCAGCGGTGGCGCCACATCCTTACGGATATCCTTGTCACGCTTGTATTCATTGTCAAGCGTGTTCGGCGCATACTCCAAATGTCCTGTGATGAAGAACTCACGACCACTACGGGCCATCACGATGCTGACACCACTATCCTCAGACTCTGCAATCAGCGTCAGTTCAGGATTAGCGAGAATATCCTCACGATGTATCTCCGTATGACGGCTGTGGGGCATCATAAACTCATCGTCAAAGCCTCGGAAGATGGGCAGACGCGGATCCAACGGTTTCTGCGGGAAGATGCCGAACATCTTCATCGGCAACGGATACTTGGGCACACCATAATGATAATACAGTCCTGCCTGGGCTGCCCAGCAGATATATAAGGTACTGGTGACGTGCGTCTTAGCCCACTCGAAGATATCTGTGATCTCATTCCAGTAGCTCACCTCTTCAAACTCCAACTGCTCCACAGGGGCACCGGTGATGATCATACCGTCGTATTTCTCGTGGCGCATCTCTGCAAAGTCACGATAGAACATCATCATGTGTTCTATCGGCGTATTCTTGGGCGTATGGCTCTGCAATTTCATAAAACTGATCTCCAGCTGCAACGGTGTGTTCGACAGCAGACGGATCAGGTCTGTCTCCGTGGTAATCTTCAACGGCATCAGATTCAGAATGGCAATCCTCAAAGGTCGGATGTCCTGAGAATGAGCCCTGGTGTCGTCCATCACGAAGATGTTCTCCTGCTTCAACAGGTCGATGGCAGGAAGTCTATCTGGTAATCTTAATGGCATCTATTTATTTACGATTTACTGATTTACGATTTACTATTTAATGGTAATCACACAACAAGAGACATTATCGATACCTCCTGCCTCGATGGCTGCACTGCAAAGGCTGTTGGCATCTGCTTTCCCTTCTAACAGTTCACTGATTACCTTGTCTGAAAGCATGTCCGTCAGTCCGTCACTGCAGAGCAAGTAGACATCGTCAGGCATAATATCGTTCGTCATCGTCACCATATCAATAAAGGAAGATTTGCTCCCTCCACCGATACAGTTGGTGATGACGTTTGTATGCTTCTCATTTCCCACCAGATTACTCAGCGAATGGTCTGTCGTCAGCTGGACCAACTGGCGGTCACGGAAACGATAGAGTCTGCTGTCTCCACAGTTCATGGAGTAGAAGTCGTTATTGTAGTAGGCGATGCCCACTAAGGTTGTTCCCATGCCCTTGAACTGTTCGTCAGCCCGACCTTTCGAGGCTATGTAGTTATTGATGGATTCGAGCCAACCTGCCATCGCCTCGTTGAAGTCGTTGACATTGAGACACGACGGAATGTCGTAGAAGAAGTAATGGAGGTTGCGGAGGGTGTCGTTGCTGGCGATATCCCCACGGTTATGGCCTCCCATACCGTCTGCCACCGCTATCATCATACGGTCTTCACGGCCCAGAACGATCTGTGTCTGGTAAGTGTCTTCACGAATAAACCGGTTATCCACCAATACCATATCCTCGTTCTGACTCCTCACACGGCCAGTCCAACTTGCTGCCGATACATCCAATATAACCATCTGTTACTATCTGATAATGACTTGCAGGTTGACATTTGCTATCGCGAGGACATCGCCATTGTTCAATGTCATTTCCACATCGGGCTGTATCTGACGCTGGTTCAACTTCGTTCCGTTGGAGGAATGCTTATCCACCACGCACCAGCCCGTCTCTGGCTTGAACATCAGCTGGGCATGAACACCCGAAACGTATGCCTGTTTATCGAAGAACTGCGTATAGGGTCCCTTACGACGACCGATGATGGCACCGTTCATGGCAACAATCCGAATGTTCAGACTGTCATTGGCAAGTGTTAGCACAGGCATACCACCTTGTGCCCCAGGACGAGAATCCTCCGGTCTAATGGATCCGTATGTAGCATATCCAACAGATGCGATACTCTCCATCTGTGGTTGTTGCGCCTCTTTGCCTGGAGCCACCATAAGGCCACCACAATAGGTGCAACGCCGCCCAACACCCACCCGACCACACTGGTTACAGTACAGCAAAGCCTGTCCACACTGGTCACAATAGCGGGAGTCGTCGTCAATCTCTTCTTTGCAAGTCGGACAAATTATCATATTTACGATTTAGTAATTTACGATTTACGATTTATATATCCTCTGGCAGGATGAGCTGATAGGTTTCTTTCGTCACCTGGTCACTTGGCATCTGCGACACACGGAGAGACAGCTTCTGAATCGTGGCATCCAGCAAGTTACGCATCTCACGGGCATTGCCCCAAGACTCATCCTTGGCCAGCACCATCTTGTAAATGGTGTCAAGTGCCTTGTACTCTGCCGTCTGAGAGAGCGTGTACTGTTCCTTTTGTGCCATGTGTTTGTAGATGGCCAACAGCTCGTCTTCGTTATAGTCGTCGATATGGAGCTTATGGGTGAAACGGCTGGCAAGACCCGGGTTCATCATCATGAATTCCTCCATCTTGTCCTTATAGCCCGCTGCTATCACCACAAACTTACCACGATCATCTTCCATACGCTTCATCAACGTGTCGATGGCTTCCTTGCCATACTGGTCGCCGCCATCGCTGAGGGTGTAAGCCTCGTCGATGAACAGAATGCCGCCCATAGCCTTGTCGCACATATTGTTGACGATCTTAGGCGTCTCACCCATATACTTACCTACCAAGGTGGCACGGCTCACCTCCAAGACACGGGAGGTAGGCAGGATGTCCATGGACTGGAGGATCTCGCCCATCTTCCTGGCGATGCTGGTCTTACCCGTTCCTGGGTTACCCGTAAGAACGAAGTTCATCGCCATCTGCTGAACCTTTCCGGCACCCATGGCGGCACGCTGTTTCATAAACATGCTCTGTACAGCCAAACGACGGATGGAGTTCTTAACAGACCGCATACCCACAAACTCGTCGAGTTCATTGAGCACCTCGTCGAGCGGACGGGCGGTTTCGCTCTGAGCCATCGGCAGGTCTTCGGTGGTCAGACTATACATATCGCTCTCCTGGAAGCCCGGATCGTTCATCAGCTTCACCAGACGCTGACTCTGACGCTCGACAGCCTCATCGAACACCTTTCTGGCTTCACGGGCATTGCCGAAGTTCTTGTCACGACGCAGATAGAGCTGTTCGAACTGGCGGTGGATGGCGGCACGTGTATCCTCATCGACAGTGAAGTTCTTGCCTTTCGCCAGATTGAGGAAGATCTCCGTCAGTTCGTCCGGCGTATAGTCGTCGAAATGGATGGTCTGGGTGAAACGACTCTTCAAACCCGGGTTCGAGTCGATAAAGTCGTGCATCTGATCGGTATAGCCGGCCACGATACAGATGAACTTGCCGCGGTCGTCCTCCAGTCGTTTCAGCAACGTGTCGATAGCCTCTGAACCGAAGGTGTCGCCATCGCCAGACTTCAGCGTATAAGCCTCGTCGATGAACAGCACACCACCCATAGCCTGATCCACCAGTTGGTTGGTCTTGATGGCCGTCTGTCCGGAGAAGCCTGCCACCAGCTTGGAGCGGTCTGCTTCCACCAGCTGCCCCTTCGCCACGATGCCGAGAGTTCTGAAGACATCGGCCATGATACGGGCAACGGTAGTCTTACCCGTTCCAGGATTACCAGTAAACACATAATGCTTGCCCTGGAAGGTGTTGGTCTCGCCACGTTTGATCTGCAGGTTCAGGAAAGATGCCAGGTTGGACACCTCCTTCTTCACACCCGTGAGACCCACCAGGCCGTCGAGTTTCGCCAGACACTCTGAGATGTCCACCGACTTGGGAGCCTCATAAGGTATATCCTCTTCCTTGATGGTCATCAGTTCCTCGTTCGTCATATTGGCGATGCTGGCACCCTGCAACCGCTGGGCCTGCTTCTTACAGATCTGGTCAAAGAGAGAACGCATGGTACGACCGTTGGCAAAGTCCTTGTCACGGGAGTTGTACATCTCCGTGATCATCTTCTTGGCCAGTTCCTCACCTTCTTTCGAGAAGATGTATTTCTTATCCTTGGCGAAGACAAGCATAATCTGGAAAAGCTCATCTGGCGTGTAGTCCTTGATGTCGAGGAAATAGTTGAAACGGCTGCGGAAACCTGGATTGATACGGAAGAGATTCTCCATCTCCATCCGGTAGCCGGCAGCGATGACGATGAACTTGCCACGGTCATCCTCCATACGCTTCATCAGCTTCTCCAGAGCCTGTGCGCCTTGATTGTCACGTTCTCCTGAAGCACTCAACGGTGCTAGGGTATAGGCCTCATCCACGAAGAGGATGCCACCCATCGCCTTGTCACACAGACGGTCGACGACCTTGGGTGTCTCTCCTTGGTAGGGGCTGACCATCTTCGCACGGTCCACTTCCACCACATGACCACTGTCAAGGTAACCGACGGAAGCCAATATCTCGCCCAGTTTTCTGGCGATGGTCGTCTTTCCCGTTCCGGGATTACCCGTCAGGATGATGTGCATCGACATTTTCTCCTGTTCGCCCAAGCCCCGTTCGGCACGCTGCATGGCATTCTGTACAGAATAGGCCATCTCACGGACAGCACTCTTCACCTCATCCATGCCGATGTACCTGTCGAGATCCTTCAGGATATCCTCAATAGTCCGCTCCTCAGGCACATAGCCCTTAATGTCATCACGCTCCACCTGAGTAGCATCGGCCCCACGGCTGATGAACTGGGTGAAGATATCCTCGGCGGTCTTATTGGCCAGGTGGCCGTTTCCAAAGAGTTCGTCTTTGATCTTAACCTGGTATTTGAAAAAGCGCGAGAGCTGGTTCTCAGCTTCCTGCGAGAATTTGGTGACGCCATATTTCGACCGCAGGTTCATCTTACAGATTTCCGTCAACTCGTGATAGCCCGGAGTAGGCAGACGGAAGGTGTACTTGAAACGGTTCGTGACGGCCGGGTTACTCTCGAGGAAGTCCTCCAGACCTTTCGTCAGACCAGAGATGACCACGATGGGATTATCCTCCCACTTATCCATCTCCACGAACAACTTATCCAGAGGATTCACCTGATTGGAATACTTGTCTGGTAACAGCTTCTGCACATTGTCGAAGAACAGAATGCCGCCCTTGGCCTTTCGGATATTATCGTCCCATTTGTCCACAAACCGCTGATAGTCAACGGCATCGACCATCGTCAGTTTCGGTTTCTCAATGATCTTATGTTTGTAGAAATAGTCACGGAGAATCTCGGCAAGCATGGTCTTACCCGTTCCCGTTTCACCTATGACGATAGCGTTGACGGAGATCCTGACTTTGGCGATATCCTTACGGGACTGAAGGTAGGTGTAGGTATTGACGATCGTCTTCAATTGCTGCTTCACCTCATCAAGTCCTACCAGACGGTCCAGCAGATCCTGACTCGCCAGAGGAGTTCCGCACCACTTGCAGAACTTCGCTACGCTTCTGTTTTCCTTATGACAATTCTCACAAACCATTATTCTACATCTTTTTCTAATTGGTGCAATACCTTCGAGGGAGAGATACTTATCTGATCCGGGTTACTGACATTCAGCAGACTTGGACTGAAGATAATGAAGTTCAGGACGAAGATCAAGGCCAGGATACTCCACAGGACATAGTGGAGTACGCTCTCGCCACTAATGGAACGCACCTGATCCGTCACATCGTTCAACATACCGAACTTAGAACCATTAAACTTATACGACTTGGTCTTGAAAGTATAATACAGCGGTTCCAGCAACGTGGACTTCACATCATCGTCAAGTACCTCTGAGATCAGTTTACTATCTGCTTTCTGGTCGCCACGGAAGTCTGTCAGATGGCAGACCAGCATATAGGCAAGGGTGATGAGGACGATGGTCACATTGAACAAACCCGGATGTGACTGGCCCATATACTTTAGTATTATAATAGGTATAAAGGAAGACAAGGCTCCCGCTATGCCCCATAAGACTGAGAACATAAAGTCGTAACCACGGAAATAAGCCCTCGTTCCGACGATGATACCCGTCATACCACCCAACGGCAGACCGATGCAAAGGAAGGTATGATTCAGCAGGTAGGTACGATCCTTGACACCAATGAACAGCACCAACAAGATCCAAAGGCCGCACAGCGAATAGAAGACCGTGCGCCACAGCTGCTCCCTACCCTTGGCCCGTTGCCAGTTGTCACGGACACTCTTCACCCGTTTCGTTGTCTCCTCACAGGCATCTACGAAACGTTTATGATATGGATAAGAGAAGTCAATCTCGCCAAGCTTCCTCAACCACTGCTCCAACGACCGTTCGTAAGCATATTCCTCAGAGAAGTCGGTCTGCGGATTCTCGTGATAGAATACCGACAGCCACTGGGGGAACGAGCCATTACGAATCTCGTTGCGAACCAAAGCGTTATTGTGGATATTCAGGTTAAGCCCATCAGTATATTCCGTTCCGTCTGGCATCTTATAGGTCGGTGTCACACCAAGGATACGACAGAAACGATAGGTGGCCGTCTTATAGTCATAGATTCCGAGGCGTTCACGGTTCTCTTCTGTCTTCAGATCGAAGCAACGGTTATACTCATTGAGAATCTCCGTCCAGCCGTGCAATTGGGCATAATAGCTGAAACGGCCGTTCAGATCCGTCAGATCACTCATCTCCTCACAGAATTCCTTCTCGCCAAGATGCTGAGCCTGCTTCAACCGTTCACACAGATATTCACCAATCTGGATGGATGTGGATGCGCGATTCAAGTCGTAAGCGGCGTCACGGTCCAGATTGTAAAGCACTTTGTATGACAGGGCTTCCGAACGAGGCTGTCCCTCCGTCAGGATTCTCAGACTTTCACAGGCCATCCGGTCTTCATGACTATACATCCACGACAGCAGACGGCCATCCGTCAGACTGCACCAATCATCCGCCGTCAGGACCTCTCTGCCAAAAGTCTTCACGATCTCCTTCAAAGAAGAAGATGGGAAACGAGGAATCAACGGAATCTCCGGATCTATCTCCAGAGCCGTCCTGATGATGGCCACACGGATCTTAGAAGCGTCTGACTTAGAGAAGTATGAACGGATACGCTCCACATTACATTTCGTATGAGATTCCAGATACAGGAACAAACTGTCGTTAGGATTGGTCAGCAACAGGCCATACTCTTTCTGGTAACTCAACAGCGAAATGGCCAGGCTGTGTATGTCTTCGCATAAGTTTCCTTTCACATCCTTGTAAGGATAGGTCGGTTCCATCGCATAGACGGCAGCCATCAGACCAGCGTGCTGGTCGACGGGATAACGGTTCACGACGATATCCTTCACGATGGTACTCAGTTTCTGGTTACCACAGGACTCCAACCAACTGCTGATACGACCTGTATAAAGATAACCTATAGCCAGTTTCTCGTTGTCGAGAAGCAACGGTATCAGTTCGTGGATATTGTCTGCCACCAGATTTCGTTCCGGATCGACAATAAAACTCTTATATTTCAGGAAAGGCGAAGAGAGGTCAACCGAAGGTGTTCCGCCGAGGAACCACTCCTCCACCTGATCATATCCCCAACGTTTGGTGGGGTTCACGACTGTCAGTCCCTGAATGAGCAGCCGGATGCGCTCTGGCAGTTCGTTGATATGAGGAATACGACCTTCATTCTTCTGACGCATCATCACCCGTTCATTGGAACTCATAGGCGACTCTCCCAACCACAATGCCATCAGGGTGATACCCAATGAATAAAAGTCGGCAGCAGGAGTCACCTCCACCACACCGTCAATCACATCGGCGTACATCTCAGGAGCAGCGAAAATCGGGGTACGGGCCTGGGTGGTCTTATGAGCCTTACCGTCCTGGTCCAGCATACTCGAGATACCGAAGTCTCCCAACACCAGTTCCGAATGATCCTTGTCGCGGAAGAAGAAGTTGCTGGGTTTGACATCCTTGTGAAGGATATTGCTCTGATGACAATAGGCCAAAGCAGCAGCACCCATCAGAGCGATGCGACGGAACTTATCCTGGTCACCATTCAGACGATACTCCGACAATGTGCCTCCCCTCAGGTATTCCATCAGTTCATAATAACGGTGCTTGCCGTCAACATAGGTCTTACCGAAGTCGTAGACTCTGACGATCATTTCAAAGCCGAAGTTATAGACGGCCTGAAGGATCTTCTTGTTCACGTCGAAGTTAGGATAGTATATCTTCAACACATATTCGTTCTCATCACGTTCCACCAGGAAAACCTGTGCCTCACCGGAGTTGTCGCTCAGCACACTCAAACGCCGGTAGTTGATACCTTTCAGGATAAAACTATCTTCCTTGACATCAGCTGCTGAGGCTTCTATACCGTCAGCTCGCGCCGTTCCGTCTAATGTACGTTCCTCCGGTTCGACCACCGAAGGGCGCATCGTCGATTCATTATCAGGCCGTAACGTATGATCCGTCTGATCCGGGCGTCCTGGATCCAAAGTTCTTTCCGTACTCATATTTTACTTATCGTCTTTTATTTCCTTTTTAATATCCTTGCCAAGAATAATCCACTTGCCGCCTAACTGGGGCTTGGCACAACCGCAGGGACTGGAATGCAGGGCGTGCTTGAAATTGCACTCCCAGGCCAGTCTGACACCTTGCGGACGGCAGGCCATCGCATAGTTGCGGACCTGTGCCGGCTTGGGCTGTGGCGCCTGGACCATCTTATCCAGAATAGCGGCGATCTGTTCAAGGCGTTCCTTTTTCTTGGCATTATACTCTTCCTTGCTCAACCTTTTGTTCTCTGATTCTGGAATCACCGGATGGGCGATGCCACGGTCTTCTGCCAACAGGGTGAGCACCCTTTCACGCAATTTGATGTTCCGCTGATCCTTGAGCAGGTCGCGCTCTGAAGAGTAAGGGATGCTCTGCTCCAGCTGCTGAAGGCTGGAAGCCAACTTCTGCAGTTCCTTGAACTCAGGCATCTCGTGCACTCTCTCCAGCAACTGACGGGCTTCCTCAGTCAGGGCAGATCCGCACTGCTTACAGAAAGAGAAGTCGTTCAAAGTGTGGCAGACCGGACAGACGATGCCACCCCTCGGACTTCCGCACTCCGGACAGAACGCATCGGCGCTGGAAAGTCGGGCTCCACAGAAACTGCAAATATCGTGTTTGATATATCTGCGGCACGATTCGCAGAAGTCGGCATCAGGGTCGAGTTCTGCACCACAGTTAGGACAAGAAGTCTTGCCGATAGGGTTACCACACGATTCACAATAGATTGCTTCGGGATCATTGATAGTGCCACAATGAGGGCACTTGACACCTGCAGCAGCACGCATCCGCATCTGCTGTTGGGCAGGGGTTTCAACCTCACGAGTCAGACTGATCTCCTCGCGTTGTCTCTCCAGCATTCCATTACTGGGATTCTCAGGGTTAAGTGTAATATCTTCGTCCATCATAATTTAGCATTTTCTCATAAGTTAGGTGCAAAGATATGAAAAAAATCTAATTAAACAAAAAAAACCGCCGTAAATTTACATTTACGACGGCATTTTATGCTAAAAAGAGCCATTTTTACCACAATTGGAGGCGTTCTGACTCAGGTATGAACATCTTATCTCCCTCTTTTATGCCAAAAGCCTCGTACCAGGCATTGATATGCGGAAGGGCTCCATTGACACGCCAACGACCCAACGAGTGGGGGTCGCTCTTCGTACGATTACGAATCTCCTCTTCCGTGATATTGCCAGCCCAGACACCAGCATAGGCATGGAAGAAACGCTGGTCGGCCGTCAGACCGTCCTTCTCTCCCAGAGGCTGACGCTTCGTTGCATTCTTATAAGCGGCATAAGACACCTGCAGACCACCGTGATCCGCGAGATTCTCACCCAAGGTCAGACGACCATTGGCCTTGAGGTCAGGCAGCACGTCGATAGCTCCAAAGAAGTCAGCATACTTATCCGTACGGGCTGTAAAGTTCTTTCCATCAGTTTCCTTCCACCAGTCGTGCATATTTCCGTCCTTGTCGAAGCGGCGGCCAGAGTCATCGAAGCCGTGCGTCATCTCGTGGCCGATCACCACTCCGATGGCACCATAGTTAAAGGCATCGTCGGCACTCATATCGAAGAACGGATACTGCAGAATACCAGCGGGGAAGCAGATTTCGTTAGTGGTGGGATTATAATATGCATTGACGGTCTGCGGGGTCATATGCCAATCATCGCGATCAACGGGTTTTCCGACGGTATGATCGAGGTGCCAGGCATTCCAGAACTTATAGCACTCCTCCATATTTTCGTAATAAGATTTGGCAGGATCAATCTGAAGCTTAGAGAGGTCTGTCCACTTGTCGGGATAACCCACCTTGACATAGAAGGAGTTCAGCTTCAGCAGGGCGTTGACCTTCGTAGAGTCATCCATCCAGTCCTGGGCGGCGATACGCTCGCCGAGGGCAATCTGGAGGTTCTTGATCAGCGTAATCATACGCAGCTTGGCGGCCTCAGGGAAATATTTCTCTGAGTAGATCTTACCCAGCGCCTCGCCCATCACACGCTCCACCTGACCGGTACTGCGCTTCCAGAGCGGATGGTTCTCCTTACGACCAGAACGGACACGGCCGTTGAAGTCGAAGCTCTCTGCGACAGTAGCATCGCTCAAATAGTTAGCTGCACCTGAGATAAAGCCCCACTCCATCACATCGCGGTATTCTGCGGGTTTGATACCAGCAACCAATGCATTGGCTCCCTCTAAGAAAGCAGGCTGTCCGACTACCATCTCCTGCAGGTATTTCGTATCGACGCCCTGGGCGTTCATCACCTTCACCAGCGGGAGGTTGGGATACTTGGCCTCGAACTCCTGCAGGGTCATCTTGTTGTAGTTGGCCTCTGGGTCACGGAGTTCTGTGCGCGACTTCGACACCTTGGCCAGAGCCGTCTCCACCTTCATGATGTTCTGCATCTTCTTCGTGGCCGCGCCTTTGCTGAAGCCAAAGAGCTGGAACATCTTGACGACATGCTTCTTGAAGGCCTCACGGATGTCGGCCGTTGCCTTATCGTTGTCGAGGTAATACTCTTTCTGCCCCATCGAGAGACCACCCTGATAGACGTTCAGGATGTTCTGCGTGGCGTTCTTCTCGTCAGCACCAAAGCCACAGAAGAAGAACTCCTCCTCTCCATAAGGAGCCTGCTCCAGCTGGATGGCCAGCAACTGGTCGTTGGTCTTGGCAGCCTCCAGGCGCTTGATGAGCGACATGAGGGGAGCTACACCCTCCTGATTCCTGCGGACAGAGTCCATCGCAAGCTTATAGAGGTCGCTGAGCTTCTGCTCCAGAGTGCCTTTCTCATAGCTGTTCTCAAGGAGTTCCTTCAGGATGCCGTTCACCCGCTTGTCGTTGTCTTCCTGCAAACGGTCGAAGCTGCCATAGCGGGAATAGGCTGCCGGCAGGGGATTCTTCTTCATCCATCCGCCACAAGCGTATTCATAGAAGTCATCACCAGGACGAACAGTCTTGTTGAAGTCCGTCACATCCAGTCCGGAGCGCAGTCCGTCCTGGGCCATTGTCATCAGTGAAATTGATGCCATTGCTAACATTGTTACGATTCTTTTCATATCATTCGTTTAAAAGTTTCTCTAATTCTTCACTCAGTTTCTCCCAGCGCTCCACCTCTTCGTCGAGGCTCCGCTTGGTCGAGGTGTATTCCGTCACTAACGTCATATCCGAGGCGTTCTCAGGCACCATCAGCAGTTCGTCGAGTTCTTTCAAGCGCTGTTCCATCTTCTCAATCTTCGCTTCCGACTCCTTCACGGCCTTCTCTCCACGCTTGATACGCTTCTGTTGCTCCTTATGCTCGGCATAACTGAGGGCTTTGCTTATGGTTTCCGGATTGGGAGCCTGCCGATCACCGGATGTTCCCACCGTGGGAACATCATGTTCCCTTACTGGGAATGTGTTGTTCCCAGCGTGGGAACTTTTTGTTTCCTTGCTTTCCCTGCCCAGTTCGCTGAGTTCTTCGATTTTCTTTGAACGGAGGAAGTCGTATATACCTCCGAGATGCTCCCTCACTCTGCCTCCTCCAAACTCATAGACCTTCGTGACGAGGCCGTCGAGGAACTCACGGTCGTGACTGACGATGATCGCTGTACCGTCGAAAGCCTTGATGGCCTCCTTCAGCACATCCTTGGAAGGCATATCGAGATGGTTCGTCGGCTCGTCGAGAATCAGCAGGTTCACAGGTTCCAAGAGCAGGCGGATCATCGCCAGACGGCTGCGCTCACCACCGCTGAGCACCTTAACTTTCTTATCCGATTCCTCACCGCCAAACATGAAAGCGCCAAGAATATCGTTGATTCTCAGACGGATATCACCCTTCGCCACATTGTCGATGGTTTGGAAGACGGTCAGACTCTCATCGAGCAGCTGAGCCTGATTCTGGGCGAAATAGCCAATCTGGATATTATGGCCGATCTTCAACTCGCCCGTAAAGGGAATCTCACCCATGATACATTTCACAAGCGTAGACTTTCCTTCACCGTTCTTGCCTACGAAAGCCACCTTCTCGCCACGCTTGATGGTCAGCGTCACATAGTCGAAGACGGTATGGGCACCATAGTCTTTGCGCACCTCATCGCAGATGACGGGATAGTCGCCAGAGCGCAGACAGGGAGGGAACTTCAAGTGCATCGCAGAGTTGTCCACCTCGTCGATCTCGATGGGAACGATCTTCTCCAACTGCTTGATCTTCTGCTGCACCTGAACGGCCTTGGTGGCCTTATAACGGAAACGCTCGATGAAGTCCTTCATCTCTGCCATCTCCTTCTGCTGGTTCTCGTAGGCTCTGATCTGCTGTTCGCGACGTTCCTGACGAAGCACGACGTACTCGTTGTATTTCACCTTATAGTCGATAACTCTGCCACAAGAGATTTCAAGCGTACGGTTCGACACATTATTTATAAATGCACGGTCGTGACTCACAAGCACAACGGCACTTGCCGACTGTGCCAAGAACTGCTCCAGCCATTGGATACTTTCGATATCGAGATGGTTCGTGGGCTCGTCGAGCAGCAACACATCTGGTTTCTGCAAGAGGATCTTAGCCAGTTCGATACGCATACGCCAGCCTCCAGAGAACTCTGAAGTAGGCCGCTCGAAGTCAGAACGCAGGAAACCCAGTCCGATGAGTGTCCTTTCGAGTTCTGCCTCGCGGCTTTCAGCGCCCATCATCAGGTAGCGCTCGTGTTCCGTCGTGTATTTCTCAATCAGCGCGAGATAGCTCTCACTCTCGTAGTCCGTCCGCTCGGCCAGTTCTTGGTTCATCTTGTCGAGGCGTTCCTTCATCTTCGTGATATCGGCAAAGGCCTTCTGAGCCTCCTCGCGGACGGTCGTATCGTCCTGAAGGATCATCACCTGAGGCAGGTAACCGATGCGGCAGTCGTTGGGAATGCTCACGTTGCCTGCCGTCGGCTTCTGCTGTCCGCAGAGGATCTTCAGCATCGTCGACTTGCCAGCACCGTTCTTTCCCACAAGGGCAATACGGTCGCGGTCGTTGATGACGAAACTCGCATCAGCGAACAGCGGCTTTACGCCAAACTCTACTTTCAGACTCTCTACAGAAATCATCGCTTATCTACAAACTCATAGTCTTTGTACTTCTCCTTGGGGAAACGGAGCATCTCGTCCGTAATGTCGCCAGAGTGGAAGTTAGAGATCTTGATGGTCGTCCAGATGAAGGCCACCTTGATTCTCAGGCTGATAGGGTGATAGGTCTTGCGCTCCACTAAGGCGTGGATCTCCTTGATGCCCTTCGCACCCTTCTTGGCCTTCAGCGTCAACATCAGCCCCCGTTCGTGCTCGGCCACGCTATAGGTGAAGTTCTCCGGCTCGAACTTAAACTTTTCAGAATACTTGTCCGACTTGTTGTTCTTCGCGCTATGGATCTCCACCTCCTTCTTCTTTTTCTTATTCTTGATGGTGTAGACCGTCGTGCCGTCGTTCCAGGAGTTCATTTTCTCGTCGACGAACTTGCTCTTCTTGCCCTTATACCATATCGTGCCGTTGGTCTTATAGATGCCGATGATGTTCACATCGTAGTGCAAGGTGGCACCTTGCTCACCGAACACCTGCTGATAGGCACTATTGAAGATGCGACGTGCCTGACGGGCATTCGGCGTCTCCTCTGTTTGAGCGGTACAGAGCAGGGGAATCATCAGCATCAATATCAATACGATTCTAGTTTTCATTCTTTTTATGTAATTTCGGGGTGCAAAATTACACATTTCTCGCGGATTATTGTTATTTTTGCACACAAATTAACGATTTTACCTCAATAAGTATGGAAAAGAACATCTTTGCTAAGCTCATAGCCAATGCCTTACAGCTTCAGGAGAAGGCCGTTGCCAACACGCTGTCACTCCTGGAAGAAGGCTGCACCATTCCCTTCATCTCACGCTATCGAAAAGAACGGACAGGAGGACTCGACGAGGTGCAGATAGCCGCCATCAGCGACCGCTTCGACAAACTGAAAGAGATTGAGAAGCGCAAGGAGACGGTCATCAAGACCATTACCGAACTCGGAAAGATGACGCCAGAACTGCAACAACGCATCGAAGCCTGCTGGGATGCAACGGAACTGGAAGACATCTATCTGCCCTACAAGCCCAAGCGTCGCACCAGAGCCCAAGTAGCTCGTGAACAAGGACTGGAGCCTCTTGCCAAGATTCTTCTGCTCCAACGGGAGCGGGATCCTGAGCGCATTGCAGAGAAATATGTTAAAGGCGACGTGAAAGATACTGAGGCAGCCATCAAGGGGGCTCAGGATATCATCGCAGAGACCGTCAGCGAGGATGAGCGCAGCCGTCAGCAACTCCGCAATGCGTTCAGCCGACAGGCCGTTATTTCCTCTAAGGTTGTCAAGGCCAAGGCCGATACTGACGAGGCAGCCAAGTACAGCGACTACTTCGACTGGCAGGAACCATTAAAGCGTTGTTCCTCACATCGGTTGTTGGCCATGCGACGTGGTGAGGATGAGGGTATTCTCCGTATTACCATCTCCCCCAACGACGAGGAAGCCGTCGAACGCCTGAAACGCCATTATGTCTATGGCAACACGCCCTGCGGCAAACTCGTGGCAGAGGCCATCGACGATGGGTATAAGCGTCTGCTCAAGCCTGCCATCGAGACAGAGTTTGCTGCGCTCAGCAAGGAGAAGGCCGACGATGAGGCCATTCATGTCTTCGCAGAGAACCTGCGTCAATTGCTTTTGGGTGCTCCCTTAGGACAGAAGCGCGTCATGGGTGTCGATCCGGGTTTCCGTACAGGCTGTAAGGTGGTGTGTCTCGATGCCCAGGGCAATCTGCTCCACCACGAGGCCATCTTCCCCCACCCGCCCGTCAACAAACGGACGGAGGCAGCCGTCGCTATCCTGAAGATGGTGAAGAAGTATCAGATTGAGGCCATCTCCATCGGTAATGGTACTGCCAGCCGTGAGACGGAACATTTCATCAAGGATGCCATCGCTGGCCGTTACAACATCGATGCCAGCAGCAAAGTCCTTGACCATCAGCCTCAAGTGTTCGTCGTCTCGGAGTCCGGCGCCTCTGTCTACTCTGCCTCTAAGATTGCCCGCGACGAGTTTCCTGATGAGGATGTGACCGTGCGTGGAGCCGTCTCCATAGGTCGCCGACTCATGGATCCCCTCGCAGAACTGGTGAAGATAGACCCCAAGAGCATCGGCGTCGGACAGTATCAGCACGATGTGGACCAGACGAAGCTCAAGCACTCGCTGGATCAGACCGTCGAGAGCTGTGTCAACGCCGTGGGTGTCGACCTGAATACAGCCTCACAGCATCTGCTGACATACGTCAGCGGCCTTGGACCTGTGTTGGCAAAGAACATTGTGGAGTATCGGAAAGAGAATGGGGCCTTCACATCACGGGCCCAGTTGAAGAAGGTCCCACGCCTCGGCCCATCCGCCTTCCAGCAGTGTGCAGGCTTCCTCCGCATCCCAGGAGCCAAGAACCCACTCGACAACTCTGCCGTCCATCCGGAGAGTTATCCGATTGTTGAGCAGATGGCGAAAGATCATGCCTGCTCCGTGACAGACCTTATTAATAATAAGGAGAAGCGTGAGGCCGTCGATATCAGGAAATACGTGACAGCTGAGGTGGGCATCCCTACCCTGACGGATATCATGAAGGAACTGGAAAAGCCAGGCCGTGACCCTCGTGAACAATTAGAGGAGTTTGAATTCGACAAGAATGTCTCTACGATCGATGACCTTGTAGAGGGAATGGTGCTGCCAGGCATCGTCACGAACATCACCAACTTCGGAGCCTTCGTCGATATCGGCGTCCATCAGGATGGCCTGGTACACATCTCCCAGATGGCCAACCGCCGCATCGCCCATCCGCTCGATGTGGTGAAACTCCACCAGCACATACAGGTCCGAGTGATAGAGGTAGACCGTCGACGCAACCGCATCTCCCTCTCCATGAAGGGGATATAAGAAAAAACCTTCCCTGCGTGGGGAAGGTTTTATTTAGACTTGCTGTATAATCTTGGCTCCTTCCTTGAGAGCCTCCATATTCAGGGGGATGAGGTCGTGATGGCGCTCAGGCAGCGTCTTCCTCAAAGCCTTCTCCACACCCTGATCGTGCACAACAGGAGCGACCTTGAGCAGACCACCCAGGACGATCATATTGAATACCTTACCGTTCTTCATCTCGGCAGCCTTATCCATCGCGTTAATCTCATAGATGGTGATATCCTTACGAGTGGGCTTGTTGATGATACCAAATCCGTCATAGATAAGGATACCTCCGGGCTTGATCTTCGGCTCGAACTTCTCCAGTGAAGGTTGGTTCAGCACCACAGCGATGTCGTATTTGCTGAGGATGGGCGAAGAGATACGCTCGTCGCTGACGATGACCGTCACATTGGCAGTACCACCACGCTGCTCAGGACCGTATGCAGGCATCCAGGTAACCTCCTTGTCCTCCATCAGTCCACTATAGGCCAGAATCTTACCCATCGAGAGCACGCCCTGACCTCCGAAACCACTGATAATTATTTCTTTCTTCATACAAATTAACTTTTTAAGACAGAGTATCTTTTTAAAAGACAGAGTAACATATTAACATATTTATCATTTCTTGTTATTCTGTTATAATGTCTTTATTTGTTATTCTGTTACTATGTCTTTATTATTACTATGTCTAAATTGTTGTATCTTTGAGGTCTCCCTTGGGATAGAAGGGGAACATGTTCTCCTTCATCCATTCGTTAGCCTTGGCTGGTGTCAGTTTCCAACCGCTGTTACAAGTAGAGACAAACTCCACGAGACTTGAGCCCTTGCCGGCCATCGAAGCCTCGAAGGCCTTACGGAGGGCCTTCTTCGCCTTGTTGATGGAAGCCACGCTCTCCACACTCTGACGAGTGACATAGCAGGTACCCTCCAAACCAGCAGCGATATCAGCCATCTTCAAGGGATAGCCATGCAACTGAGGATCACGGCCATAAGGACAGGTAGAGGTCTTCTGACCAATCAGCGTCGTAGGTGCCATCTGACCACCCGTCATACCATAGATGGCATTGTTGACGAAGATAATCACGATGTTCTCACCACGGTTCAGGGCGTGAATGGTCTCACAGGTTCCGATACAAGCCAAGTCGCCATCACCCTGATAGGTGAACACCAGACGGTCAGGCCAGCAGCGCTTGATACCCGTAGCCAGTGCGGGAGCACGACCGTGGGCAGCCTCCTGCCAGTCGATAT
>JAEEGH010013889.1_pt1 | contig 17779 bp, 14 predicted proteins | sample 9134181 | NCBI WGS metagenome assembly JAEEGH01 (sample SAMN16246544, study PRJNA631951) | gut metagenome | biome: gut microbiome; feature: rumen; material: DP-attached | host: Bos | place: Iran: Karaj | collected 2018-10
CCGGCGTAGGTGAAGGCGGACGCACCGGTCTCACCGCTTTTTCCGTTGCAATTTTCTTTGCTCTGGCCCTGTTCCTCAGCCCTATCTTCCTTGCCATCCCCGGCGCAGCAACCGCTCCCGCCCTTATTATCGTGGGTGTGATGATGATGCCTTCCGTCAAGGCCATCCACTGGGAAGATTACTGCAAGGCCATCCCTGCCTTCATCACCATCATAATGATGCCTCTTGCATACAGCATCTCCGACGGTATCCGCCTCGGCGTCATCTCCTATGTTCTCTGCCACGCTGTCGCAGGCAAGTTCAAAGAGATTTCCGTTACCATGTGGATACTCGCAGCGCTGTTTATCTGCAAATACATATTTATCTAATATAGTACTCTGATAGCCACCAGGCTAATGCATTTGCTCCGCTACCGCCACGCGCGGGCCAGCTCAAAAAACTTCCGCAAATGCATTAGCCTGGTGGCCATTTTTATTATCTTTGCGCTATAATGAAATTCCACCTGAATTCGGCATACCAGCCTTCCGGAGACCAGCCGGAGGCCATCAAGCAGATTACGGAAGCCCTGGAAGGCGGTGTCCGGGACATCTGCCTGCTGGGCGTGACCGGATCCGGCAAGACCTTCACTATGGCGAACGTCATCGCCAACCTGCAGCGGCCGGCGCTTATACTGAGCCACAACAAGACTCTGGCCGCGCAGCTTTACGGCGAATTCAAGACCTTCTTCCCGGAGAATGCGGTGGAATACTTCGTTTCCTACTACGATTACTATCAGCCGGAGGCCTACCTCCCCACCACCGACACATATATCGAGAAGGACCTCAGCATCAATGACCAGATAGAGAAGCTGCGTCTGAGTGCCGCCAGCGCCCTTATGTCCGGCAGGCGTGACGTTGTGGTCATCTCCTCCGTCTCCTGCCTCTACGGCATAGGCAATCCGGATGACTGGAAGTCCCAGACCATACATCTGCACAAGGGAGATACCGTCAGCCTCACCACCTTCCTCTACCAGCTTGTGGAGTGCCTGTTCTCCCGCACCGAAACCGATTTCCAGCGCGGCACCTTCCGCGTTCGCGGCGATACGGTAGATGTGTTCCTGGGAGGGGCGGATGAGGCCGTGCGCATAGAGTTCTTCGGCAACGAGATAGATGCCATCAGCCTGATAGACCCGGTGACCGGGGCGCGTATCGAGGCCCTGGACAGCGTGGAGGTGTACCCGGCGAACAACTTCGTGACCAACCGCGAGCGGGTGGTATCCGCCATCAGCGAAATCCAGGACGACCTGGTGAAGCAGATGGCCTACTTCGAGGAGGTGGGCAAGCCCATCGAGGCCAAGCGCCTTCAGCAGAGGGTGGAGAACGACCTGGAGATGCTGAAGGAGATGGGATACTGCCCCGGCATAGAGAACTATTCCCGCTACTTCGACGGCCGCAAACCCGGCCAGAGGCCCTTCTGCCTGATAGATTATTTCCCGAAGGATTTCATCACCTTCATAGACGAGAGCCACGTCACCCTTCCTCAGATACGAGGGATGTACGGCGGGGACCATTCCCGCAAGAGCGTGCTGGTGGAGTACGGATTCCGCCTGCCCGCCGCGGCTGACAACCGTCCCTGCACCTTCGACGAGTTCGAGGCAATCACCGGCCAGAAGGTCTATGTGAGCGCCACTCCGGCAGAATACGAGTTGGAGAAGTCGGAAGGCCTGGTAGCGGAGCAGGTCGTGCGCCCTACCGGTCTGCTGGATCCTCCGATAGAAGTGCGTCCCATCGAGCATCAGGTGGACGACCTGGTGGAGGAGATACGCAAGCGCTCGGAGCTGGACGAACGCGTGCTGGTGACCACCCTTACAAAGAGGATGGCGGAGGAACTGGACGAGTATCTGCGCCGCATTGGCATACGCGTACGCTACATCCACTCCGACGTGGATACCGGAGAGCGCGTGGAAATCATAGAGGATTTCAAGAACGGCCTGTTCGACGTGCTGGTGGGAGTGAACCTCCTGCGCGAGGGCCTGGACCTGCCCAGCGTATCGCTGGTGGCCATCCTCGATGCCGACAAGGAAGGTTTCCTGCGCACTACGCGCGCCCTTACCCAGACCGCCGGCCGCGCCGCCCGAAACGTAAACGGGCTGGTAATAATGTATGCCGACAAGATAACTCCTTCGATGGAAGAGACCATACGCGAGACCAACCGCCGGCGTACCAAGCAGATGGAGTACAACAAACTACACGGCATAACTCCCAAGCAGATAGAGACCCGCAGCAATGTGCTGGCGGCGGAACTGGTTTCGATGGGAGGCGGCAAGGCCATGAACCCGCGCGTGGCGAACGGCACCACAGGGCGCGTGAGCGCTGCCAATTCCTACGACGATCCTGTCTATATCCCCAACCCCTCGGACCTCGGTTCAGGAATGGTTTCGGTGGGATTCGGGCACGATTCCAAGCGCGAGCCCGGTTCTGCCTATGTGGACGGATACGTGAAGGCCGACCTGGCTGCAGTGCTGCAGGATCCGGTCATACGTTCCATGAACCGCGAACAGATAGAGAAGATGATAGAAGAGGACCGCCGGCGTATGCAGAAGTCCGCGGCCGACCTGGAATTCGCCGAAGCAGCCCGCTACCGCGACGAGATGTGGGCACTGCAGCAGTATCTTAAAGTTTGGAAGAGCTGAGCGCATCCTGCATATAGCTGCGCACATAATCCTTCAGCTCCTCTCCTTCCAATATCTCGACTTCCTGGGCAAGCCCGGTCACGAAACGGCCGGCTCCCGGCAGCGCGTGGATAAATCCGTCGAATACCCACTCCCCTTTCTCTTTATGGACGGACTTCTCTGCCAGGGGATACTCCTCCAGAAGCAGGTTCTTGGCCCTCTGGCTCAGTTTCAGGCGTATATGCATCGACTTGTTGCCGTGGATGCGGAAGGCGTCGGCCGTCTGCAGGTGGTGCTTGTCCTCTTCCGTCCAGGCCTTGAGAAGCACTTCCACCTCGCCCATACGGGAGATCTTGAATATCTTGTTGCGCCCGTCCTCCAGGTCGTAGCACCAGGCATCCACATAGTTGGTCGTGAAGGCGAAGGGCTCCACCAGACGGTCGCGAACCTGCCCCGAGTTGGAAGATTCGTAGTCGTGCAGGACCACCTTGCTTTTGTTCTTGATTGCATCTGCCAGGGCCTGGACGTTAGCCGTATTGGACCTGTTGCCTATGTACGACGATATCGACGTGCTGTCGTACACTGCTGCAAGCTTGCGCTTCAGGCCTATCTTGAGTGCATTGGTGTTGTCCAGGCCGTCTATCATATTGTTCACTATCGCGGCTTCCTCATCCGAAAAATAGACCAGCTTGCTCAGGTCGAGGGTGTCGTCGTTAAGGCTGGTGAGGCGGTAGATGTTGCCGTAGAGTTTTTCGACGGCGAAGCCGGCGGCCTTGAAGGTGTCTATGTAGCGATAGATGGTGCGCTCGGACATCTCGAGCTTGTCGGCAAGTTCGTCGATGCTGTAGGTCACGTTGCCGCTGAGCAGACGCATCAGCCGCAACATTCTTTCGAATTTCGGTTGGTCCATGGCGTAAAATTATGCAAATATTTTGAAATTGTCAAAAGTTGACAATCCGGGGGCGTACTTTTGCATTGTCAAACAAAAAGAACAATGCCATGAACGCAAATGATCTTAAAAGTTTTTTCGAGAATAGCGAAGTTGCAGCCCTTATCGCAGACCTTGGTCTTGAGATAGAGATGTAATCACAGAATATGTATTCCTGAGGCTGTCAAGGTCCGAGAGCACTTCCGCCTTGCGGCCCTGGGCCCTTTCGGCAAAGTTGCGCACTTCGTCGAAGAATCCCTGGACATACACCTGATTCTGCTTGAGCACCGGCGAGAAACTGTTCTGTGCGAAGAGCACACGGGCGCCCTTCTTCCCAAAACCTATTTTCTCCAGCGGAATGCCGGCGATTACTGCGGGCTTGGGCTCGAGCGTGAGGCTCTGACAACGGTCGAGAGTATAGAGGCCGGAGGCAGTATTCACCGCCAGAGTCTCCTTGGCATCATCCCAACTATAGCCGGTGGAGAGTTCGAGCGTGCCGCAGATATCTTTATGTCTGAGCATCAGCAGATAGGAGTCCTTGGAGGGCTTGGCGCAGGCCACGACCTCGGCCCTTCCGAAAAGGTGGCAGACAAGGTCTATAGGATGGATGTAGAGGTCCAGCAGGGCGTTCCCTTCAGGATAGGCGCCGGTGCAGTAGTGAAGGTCGTAGTTCAGCAGTTTCTCCCCGGAGATCTTCTTCTTAAGTATGCGTACGGCCGGTGCATAGCGCTTCTGCAAGCCTGCGACCGCAATGCCCTTGGCGCCGTTCTTTACAAGTTCTTCCAGTTCCGAGGCGCTCCCGCACGGGGGTTTCTCGATGAACAGGGCCTTCCCGCTGTGCAGCACCTTCTGCGCTTTGGCATAGTGAGCCTTGGGGCTGGCAGCGACGAACACGCCCTTGATTTCCGGATCTGCCAGTATGGCGTCAAGGTCGGTGGTTCCGATGACTCCACGGAACTTCCTGCCGATGAGCGCGGCCTTATCTTCCGAAGTCACGCAGATGTACTTCAGGGGAATCTGGAGATAGTGGATGACCGGATAGAGGTTGCTCAGGCTATGCTGGCCCATTCCCACGAAAGCATACGCGCCCTCGTAAGTCTCCTTCAGGTAGGCCTCGCTGCGGAGGCGCTTGTATTTCTCGATTATCTTCATAATCTACTGTGTTTTGTCATGCCCGACTTGGTTAGTCATGCCCGGCCTGGTTAGTCATGCCCGACTTGATCGGGCATCTTCCCAAAAAACCGCCTGTACGTCATCCGCCTGTCCCCCGACCACTGATAAGGCCCATAGAACCACTCTATCACCCTCTTGGGAAGCAGTTTCTCGAGATTCCGGAGGAGGATGATGTCGTACTTCCGGTGGAAATTGATCCAGCAGCCATTGCATCCGCGGTCATAACTGCACTGCAGCTTGCGGGCCGCCCTACCATTGAAAATCTCGTCCAGGCTGTTCTGCCGTATGTTTCCTAGATTCACCCCGAGATTCTGGCAGATGGGCACGTCGCCGTTGCTGTGTATGACCAGGCTGCTGCGTATGCTCTGGCAGCGCAGCTTGAGCCGGCCGCTCCGCCACTCGTCGTAGAGGGCCACGAAGTCGTAATTCTCCTCCGTGTCGTGTATGCTCGCGGGGATGCGGCTGCGGAAATCCTCGGCATCCAGCAGCTCGGCCTTGGTATCGAAGAAGTCCATCGTGCCGTAGATGCCTATGCGGACGTCTATGCCATATCTTTTGGCCACGCCGATTACGTAGTCCATATCCTCGAAACTGTTCCAGGGAGTGAGGCAGAACATCAGCGAGATGGGAATCTCGTCCTTAAGGGTCTCGATAAGCTCTATCACTTTGTCGTGGCCATCTATCCCGCGTACGCCGGGATAGGTTTCCTTGTTGCCGTCAAGCGACATATAGAGGCGGACGGGCTTATACTGGCGCACGGCGTCTATGACCTTGTTGGGGGCAAGGCCGTTGGAAAGGAGGGTGTAGTACGGGTGGTTCTCGTGGAGCCAGGACATTATCTCCCGGTACTGGGGATGCAGCACGAACTCGCCGCCTTCCAGTCCGACCACGGTCCTGGGCGTAACGCATTTGCTGCCGACTATGGCCTTGATTTCGTCGAGGCTGAGACTTTCGTGCGGCTTCTGCCATATGGAGCAATGCTTGCAGCGCGACTGGCAGATGGTCGTAGCATAGATCATCAGCTGGCTCAGTTTCTTATGAGCCGGCCGCAGCATATTGTTCGCGAACAGCAGGCCATTATGTATGTAATCCCCTATCTTGTACATATATTTTGTAAAAATAGAGAATTTTGCCGACAATCCCAACAGCCCCTCCGCCTCTCCTCTCTCCCCTTCCGCGGCTTGCGAGCTCCACTTCGCGGCATGCGAGCTCCCCTTCCGCGGCCCGGAACCCCCGTAGAGTGCCGTTCAGTGTGAATGGTGTAATTTTAGGGGTGGGACCATTCCCACTGGAAGTGGCTGGAAGGCCGAAATGTGTAAATGGTGTAAGGCCTGGAATTACACCATTCACACTATGCTTGCTTAAGTATCTCCACAATTCGTTCGCGCGGGATACCGAATACTCGCGAAAGCTGCGGAACCGTTGTCTTCATAATATGGTAGATATATAAAAGCAGTCGGATTTTCTTTTCTTCCGGAATGGTGGATAGCTCTGTCTGATACCAACGCAGGCAAACATCCTGAACAGATTTGTAGAACTCTCCGTCAGATTTCATCATCCTTGGAGCATCTACCAGTTGGTTTTTCATATCCGCACTGTTCAAAGCGCCAATTGTCTTCATAAAAAATGATTGGTCATTCGAAAAAACTTGTTCAAGGTAAGCGCAATCGCAAAAACTGGAAGGTACTAGATGCCATTCCCGGTCGAGAAACCATGGTGCATCATCGAGATTGATTCCGGTGTGCATTATCTCCAAGGCATCTCTCCTGGATAATGCCGACACTTTTATCGCTTTGTCACCCTTGTCCCCGCCGAACATGGCTCGGAAACCAGACCACGGGTATTGGTATACATTGCATCCGTTATCCAGTGCATTGCGAGGGATGTAAGCCAGGGCGTTCCGCACGTGCCAATCATTAGATAATGGGATTGCCTTTACATTTACGCTGCGCAGAGTTCTTTTCTCTCTATACTTCTTGCTGAACCACATGGAGTATATCTTCTTCAGCTCGCTCCCATATGCCTCGGCATCCTCCTGACTGGCTGCCAGGAGGGCTACGTGGCAATGGTTGGAAACGACGGCGTAGATTACCACGATCACGTTTTTCCGTTTAGCGGAAACGCAGATGATCTTCACCATCGCGTCATAATCCTCCTCATCCCTGCACAGGACGACGGTTTCCATCCCTTCCATGCTCAGATGGAACGGCGCGAGATACAGTACCGTCCCGTCCGGCATAATCCTCTGAACTATTCTCTTCACGGTGTTTCAGCTTTTCTGGCCATTGGGCATTATGCCTGGTCCGAATGTTATGACCCGCCCCCCTTTGCGCTCGAATTCTTCTTTCGCCAGAGTCATCGTCTTGGCCACGGCCTCGGAAGATGTTTCAAAGTGTTTCAGCATCTGTTTGCGGTTCACGCTGACTGAGAGATCGGCTATGGCGAGGGCCCTGATCATCGCCAGGACCGCCTGCTCATTCCCGCCCCAAAGCCTTGTCGTCATAGCGAACGCAACCCTTGCAATAACGTCCACGATTACCTCTTGGTTCTTTGCCGGATCGAAATCAGTGTTGAACCGGATGTCCATGTCTCCATACTGGAGTACTTCCAAAATCTTTTTCATATTCAATCGTTTTTAATTGCGGATGGCAAGATAGATGGAAGCGACGTGTCCGCCAAAGATTCTTCGGAAACATTTTTAAGTTTCCGGTACCGGAATTCTTTTTATTGTAACGGTTCCGAAAATTTTAAACCGTCAACAGACCTCCGTTCCGGCGGGCAAGGTCTAATTTCGTGCCCGACACCTTGCCCGCATTTCGGCCACCCAGGCACTTCTGATGGGCAAGGTCCCCACCATGAAATTAGACCTTGCCCACTGAACGGCACTCTACGGGGGTTCGGAAGGAGGTCCGGGGGTTCGGAAGACGCTTGCGGCCAGCGAGCCAGACCCGGGCGGGCCTGTCCACCCCCGGACAGGGGCAGGGGGAGGGGCCCGGCGGAGACAAGTTCTTGCGGAGCAAGGACGTAGGATACGTCGGGAGGGGCCGGAGCGACCGAAGGGAGCGGAGTCCCGTCCGGGTCTGCGCTCGCTGGCCGCAGCAGGGAAAGAAAGATGCCCGGACGGGCCGGGCATGACGGAATGCCGGGGCGGGCCGGGCATGATGTGGATTGGTCGGGTATCAGATACCGGACAATTAGATGCAGGTGTAGCCACCGTCGACGGCGATGTTCTGGCCGTTGACGTAGGTGCTGGCGGGAGAGGCGAGGAAGAGGGCGCAGGTGTCCAGCTCGCCTTGCTTGCCGTAGCGGCCAAGAGGGATGTTGTTCTTGGCTATGGCCTGGAAGTAGTCGGAATCGAGGGTCGCGGTGGTAAGATCCGTGTAGAAATAACCGGGGCAGATGCTGTTGACGGTAATGCCGTACTTGCCCCATTCGGCGGCGAGGGCGCGGGTGAGGTTCACTACACCACCCTTGGCAGCGTGGTAAGGAGCGCTGCCTACGATGAGGTTACCCACCAGGCCATACATGGATGCAATGTTGATCACACGGCCAAAACCAGCCTTGATCATCTCTTTGCCGAACTCGCGGGCGCACACGAAAGTACCATAGAGGTCGATGCTCATCTCGTGCTTGAACTGATCGTCGGTAATCTCCTCGGCAGGACCAACGGCGCCGGTACCGGCATTGTTTACGAGGATGTCCACACGGCCGAAACGCTCGATGGTAGCCGCAACCGCAGCCTTGACCTTCTCGGTATCGGTAATGTCGCAAGCGAAAGGAAGCACCTCGGTGCCGAATTCCTCGGTAATGGCTTTGGCATTTTCTTCGAGGAGATTCATTCGGCGGGCAAGAAGCACGAGCTTGGCTCCCTGGCTGGCAAAAGCTTTGGCCATCTGGAGGCCGAGCCCTGTAGAAGCTCCGGTAACCACGGCAACGCGGCCGGAAAGATCAAAATAATTCTTCATGATCGTTTAACTTTAATGATGTTTCTGAGATTCGATATCTGGGAAATAATCTTGTCGAGTTCGGTATTCGAAGGCACCAGCAGGCGCACGGAAATCTCGTACTGCCCGTTGCGGTTGTTCTCGTTGACATTGAACGAACGCAGCGAGGCCTTGAACGAGCCGATAATCGTCATAATGGACGAAAGCGCCGCCTGCTCGGGCTCCGAAATGATATTCAAAGTACACTGGAAATCCCCCGAGGAAGCACTGTCCTGCCACACCACTTTCTGGATGCGGTAGGGATACCTCTCCATAAGCTGGGCGGCGTTGGGGCAGCTCATACGGTGGATCTTGATGCCGTCGGTCCGGGTTACGAACCCGAAGACATCATCCCCGAAAACCGGATTGCAGCACTTGGAGAGCTTGTAATCCAAGCCCCGGACATTCTTGGCATTGATGACCAGTATCTCGTCGTTGCCGCCGGAGAACACCATCGAACGGTCCTTAGGTGCCTGCGAGGCATCTTTAACCTCTGCATCTTCGTGCTTGAGGATGAAGGACTTGATGTCGTTTATGTCTATCACCTCGCGGGCGATGTCGGCCATAAAGGATATCACCGAGCTGTACTGGTGGGCCTTCATATACTCCTGCTGCAGGGAATCCGGCCACTCCAGCTTCCAGTTCTTCAGGCGCCTCTCCAGCAATTCGCGGCCGTCGGCACCGAGCTTGCGCTCCTCGGCATCCAGCTCCTGCTTGATCTTGGTACGGGCCTTCGAACTCACCACGTAGTTAAGCCAGTCGCGGTTCGGGCGCTGGTTCTTGCTGGTCATTATCTCCACCGTATCACCGGTGTGCAGCTTCTCGCGTATGGAGACGGCCTTTCCGCCTATCTTTCCGCCCGTGCAGCGTATGCCGACGTTAGTATGTATGTTGAAGGCGAAGTCCAACACGGAAGCGCCGGCCTGCAATATGCGCAGCTCTCCTGTCGGGGTGAAGACGAAAATCTCTTTGGAAGGAGGCTGCGGGAGATCCTCGGGCTTGCTTTCTGCGGGATGCTCCAGGGCATAGCGCACCGACTTCAGCCAGCGGTCCATGTTGACCTCGTGCTGCACGCCTTTGTAGGCCCAGTGGGCGGCCTGCCCGTTCTCGGCCTCGTAGTCCATACGCTTGGTACGGATCTGCACCTCGAGGGCATTCCCCCGCTTGTTCTTGACGGTGATATGCAGGCTCTCGTAGCCGTTGGGACGAGGGGTGGTGAGCCAGTCGCGCAGGCGCTTGGTATCCGGCTCGTACTCCTCGGTAACATAGGAATAGACTTTCCAGCAGAGCTCCTTCTCAAGCTTGGGATCCTGCTCGCAATCGATAATGAAGCGTATGGCGAATACGTCGTACACCCCTTCGAAAGGCACCTTCTGCACCTGCATCTTACGGTAGATGGAGTAGGCCGTCTTGGTGCGTATCTTCAGTTTGTACACTATCCCTGCGTCGGACAGTTTCTGCTTCAGGGGCTCGATGAACTCCGCCATCAACCTCTCCCTGTCGCGCTCCGTGGCTTTCAGCTTGTTGGTGATGGCTCGGTACTGCTCGGGGTCGGCGTAGCGGAAGTAGATGTTCTCCAGTTCGCTCTTGATGTTGTACAGGCCCAGCTGATGAGCAAGGGGGATGTACAGCATAAGGGTTTCCAGTATCTTCTGGTCCCGCGAACCTTTGGGGAAGATGGCAAGGCTGCGCATTACCTCCAGGCGGTCGGCAATCTTGAGCACCGTCACGCGGGGGTCGGCAGAATACTGGACTATAAGCTTCTTATAGTTCTCGGCTTCCAGCCGGGTATCTTTCGGTTTGATGGTAGATATCTTGTTCAGCCCATCTACCATTGTCAGGACATCCTGCGGGAACGCGGAGATGTCGATATCTTTGTGGACTCTGGTCGCCTCGTGCAGATAGACGGCAGCGCTGCACTCGGCGGGGAGGCCGAGCTCGTCGCGGGCTATGGCGGCAACCGCGTCGGGATGCCCTATGAAGGGACTCCCGTCGAAACGGAGCTCATCTTTCAGAGCAGAGAGGGCGACTTCGCGCGCCCTTTGCACCAACTCTTCCATTTTACTTTGCTCTTTGGTTCAACGCATTCTGAAAGGCACGGGCATTCTTCTGATGCTCGGAATAAGTACGTGCGAAACGGTGTGACCCGTCGAAGGAGGGATCCGCGCAGAAGAAAAGATACCCCGATGCGGTATCCGGGTTCAGCACGGCTTCAAGATATTCTTTCCCGGGGACATTTATGGGCCCGGGAGGCAGCCCCTTGTTGATATAGGTATTATAGGGTGAAGATATCTTCAGATCCTTCTTCAGGATGCGGTTGGTCTCGTAATTCAGCAGGAAGGCGACGGTAGGGTCGGCCTGGAGGGGCATTCCCTTGCGCAGGCGGTTCAGATAGACGCCGGCGATGCGGGCATAGTCGGAGGGCATGGTGCTCTCCCCGCGCACTATGGATGCCAGGATGGATACCTGCAGGCGGCTTAGGCCCTGCCTGTTGGCTTTCACCAGGCGGTCGTTGGTCCAGAAGGCATCCCAGGCCTTCTTCTGGCGGGCGAAGATCTCATCTACCGGATCCGTCCAATACATCTCGTAGGTATCCGGGAGGAACATGGAGAAGGCGGTGGCGGGGGTGAAGCCGAAGCGGCCCAGCAACTCGGGGTCGTCCAGGGCGGCGGCCACTGCGGCTGAATCCACCATCATCTGACGGGAGATGGATTTGGCCAGCGACCCTTTCAGGCGGACGGAGGGTATGCGCAGGCGGACCGGGGTCTGCCAGCCGTTGTTGAGCATACGGCAGATATACACGCTGGTCTGCCCCTGCTTCACAAGGTAGTGCCCGGGCTTGATATAATCGGCCACCCGGTGCTCCTTGAAGGCCCTGGCGACGCTCTTGGGCCGCGCAACCACGGAATCCAGGCTGGCCAGCACTTCCTCGGGAGCGGTGTCGGGATACACATAAAGGTCCATCGTCCGCCGGACATTGGGTATCTTGTTGTCCGACAGATAAGACCATCCGGCAGGTATGCCCACCAGCACGGCGGCCACCAGCAGCCCCTTGATCAAACCTACAACTATCTTCTTTCCCGTATTCTTCATTTCATCTTCTTCAAATAAATGACATCACCATCCACCGGCCGGTAATCCGCGGTGAGGCCGGGATTCCACTTGAGCAGATACTTCATCTTTATGCCGAAGCGCTGGGAGATCTCCCAGAGCCCGGGGGCCTTGTCGTCGGCCACGAACATAGGAAGCCCGGAGGGCGCGTGGCGCTTCTTGGGCTTCAGGTACACCACCTCCCCGACCTTGAGCGGACGCATCGCGGCCTGGTCGTTGAAGCGGAGTATCTCCTTCTGGAAAAGATTGAACTCGAGGGCTATGGACTCGTAGGTGTCCTCCGGCTCGGCATATACGCAAAGTATGCCGTTCTTCTTGAAGACCTTGCGCTCGAGGCGGAAGGAATAGCTCTCGGCGGCCTGCCCTTTGCGCACGGGGGACTTGACCTCCACCTGGGCCTTCTTCTCTATCTTGAGCGGGGATTCCCGGGGGACGTCTCCGCTGTCATACTTGTCCAGATGATAGTCCTCGATTATCTTGATGAGCTTTTCGGCATACTTGGGGTCGGTGGCATAGCCGGCCTTCTTCAGGCCCTTGGCCCAGCCCTTGTAGTCGGTGGGCTTGAGCTCGAAAAGGGCTTTGTAGCGGTCTTGATAGCGGAGGAAGTCGCTGTGGTCGCGGAAGGACTCCTCGGCGCTGTCATACACGCGGAAGCACTCGTTAGGAGCGTCGTCGTTCACACGCATGGTGCGCCCGCCCCAATTGCGGTGGCATTTGATTCCGAAATGGTTGTTGCCCTCGGCCGCGAGGCTGGAAAGGCCGTAGCGCGACTCCAGCATGCCCTGGGCCAGGGTAATGCTGGCCGGCACGCCGGAACGGTGCATCTCGCTCACCGCGACGGGAGCGTACTTCTTTATATATTCGTTCTGCGGGGTATCAGATGCTGCCGTCAGCGCAGCCATCAACGCCAGTAGAATCAGAAGACATCTTTTCATATTCGCGAATATACGGAATTTCAAAGATATCTCCATCATTTACGGTAAAGGATTCGGGGAAAATTTCCCGGCATTCTTCGGCGAGGGAAGAGATGTCCTTTATGCGCGAAGAGTAGTGTCCTATAATGAGTTGGCGGGCTCCGGCGTCGCGCGCGCACTGCGCTGCCTGGAGGGATGTGGAGTGATAATACTGCTGCGCCTTGTCCTCCATTCCGGCGGGATAGGTGGCCTCGTGGTAGAGGAGGTCGACGTCCTTTACGTAGGAGGCGAGTTCGGGGAAGGGGGCGGTGTCGGAAACGTAGGCATAGGAGCGCGGTTTCCAGGGGTTCCTGCGGGGGGTGACGATCTCGTCGAACCTGTAGCCGTAGCAGTCCATCTTATGGTTCAGGGGGAACGCCGTTACCGTCACATTCTTCGTCGTCATTGCGAGGCCTTGGGCGGTGATGGGATGGAATACGATTTCGTAGCCGAGGTCCTGCCCGAAATAGGACAGATAGAATTTGATGATGGGCCCGAGATTCTGCGGGCCGAAAATGTGCAGCGGAGCAACGCGATGATAAAGACTCATCGTGCTGAGCAAACCGAAAAGGCCGAAGCAGTGATCCCCGTGGATGTGGGAGATGAAAACTGCTTCGATCTTTACGAATGAAAGGTGTTCCTGACGTATACGCTGCTGGGTTCCCTCTCCGCAATCAAGGAGAAACAAGCGCCCGTGCACGGACAGTGCCTGGGCGCTTGGATTTCTATCGGAAAAGGGAAGGGCCGAAGCCGAACCCAATATCGTCAAGGTGAAGTTCACGGGAATTACTCTCCCTTCTCGAGCTTCTCCTTCAGAGCGGCAAGAGCGTCGATGTCACCGAGGGTGGTCTTCTCGACAGCCTTGTTGATGCTCTTCACGGCCTTGCTGGTGTTGCTAGCCTCGGTAGCGGCGGCCTTCTCTTTGACCTCCTGATAGGTGCGGAGGTGGCTGAGGAGGATGCGGCCGGTGCTGCGGCGCAGCTCGATGACCTTGAAGGGAAGTTTCTCGCCAGCGACAGCCTGCTTGCCGTCTTCCTTGACGAGCTCGCGGTTGAAGGCGAAGCCCTCTGCACCGTCGAGGGTGATGTTGGCACCCTTATCGGTGGCGGAAGCGACGGTTCCCTCTACGGTAGAGCCGACAGGGAACTTGGCCTCGATCTCATCCCAAGGATTAGGAGTGAGCTGCTTGTGGCCGAGGCTGAGCTTGTGGTTGACTTCGTCGAAGTCGAGGATCTGGACCTCGATGCTGTCACCGGGAGCGACAACTTCGCTGGGATGCTTGATCTTGGTCCAGCTGAGGTCGCTGATGTGGACGAGACCTTCGACACCGTCCTCAAGTTCGGCGAACACACCGAAGTTGGTGACGTTGCGGACAGTAGCAGTATGCTTGCTGCCGACAGGATATTTCTCGCGGATGCTCTCCCAAGGGTTGGCAGTGAGCTGCTTGAGACCAAGGCTCATCTTGCGTGCCTCGCGATCGATGCTGAGGATCTGGGCCTCTACCTCGTCGCCGACCTTCAGGAATTCCTGAGCGCTGTGAAGCCTAGGGCTCCAGGACATCTCGGAAACGTGTACGAGACCTTCGACACCGGGTTCGATCTCGATGAATGCACCGTAATCAGCGATGAGCACAACCTTACCGGTAACCTTGTCACCGACTTTGAGGTCCTCGCTGAGCTTGTCCCAAGGATGGGCGCTAAGCTGCTTGAGACCGAGGGCGATGCGCTTCTGCTGCTCGTTGAAGTCGAGAACCACGACCTTGATCTTCTCGTCGAGGGAGACGATCTCTTCGGGATGGTTGACACGGCCCCAGCTGAGGTCGGTGATGTGGATGAGTCCGTCCACGCCGCCGAGGTCGACGAATACGCCGTAGTTGGTGATGTTCTTGACCACGCCTTCGAGCACCTGGCCCTTCTCGAGCTTGCCGATGAGTTCGGCACGGCGGGCTTCCTGCTCGGCCTCGAGGAGAACTTTGTGGGAAACGACCACGTTGCGGCCTTCCTGGTTGATCTTGACGATCTTGAAGTCGATGGTCTGGTCCACGAACTGATCATAGTCGCGGATAGGCTTGATATCGATCTGGCTGCCGGGGAGGAATGCCTCGATACCGAAGACGTCGACGATCATGCCGCCCTTGGTGCGGGTCTTGACATAACCCTTGACGATCTCGTCGTTCTCGAAAGCTTCGTTGACCCTGTCCCAAGACTTGAGGGTGCGAGCCTTCTTGTGGGAAAGGACGAGCTGTCCCTTCTTGTCCTCTGCATTCTCTACATAGACTTCCACCTTGTCACCGACTTTGAGGTCGGGATTGTAGCGGAACTCAGGAGCTGCGATGACGCCCTCGCTCTTGCCGCCGATGGTAACGACGACTTCGCGCTTGCTGATGGAGGTGACTTCTCCTTCGACTACCTCGCCCTCGACGATCTTGGAGAGGGTCTGGTCGTAGGCCTTACGGATTTCGTCCTTCTGGGCGGCATCGTAAAGACCGGAGCCTTCGAAGGCGTCCCAGTCGAATGCTTCAGGTGCTACCGATGCATTGAGCATTCCGTTCTTAATTTCTTCTGACATAATAAATTGTGTTTGAACAAATTAGTTGTTTGACTTTATGTTTTGTACCTCACGCGCGGGATGCACCCGCACGAAAAAGCCTGCAAAGATAGGAATTTTTTCTATATTTGCAACCGTTTAAAAGTAACAATTATGATTTTATCATTTCTGCCACAACAAGTTGCGGACATTCTGGAGATAGTAGCCACGCTCACTTTCGTCGCTTACCTGTTCTTCCAGATAAAGCACAGCAAATGGATGTGGTATCTTTATATTCCGAGTTGCATCTGCGCTGCCCTGAACTTCTTCAACAGCGCCACCTGGGCTTTCGCCGCCCTCAACGTCTATTACATCGTGATGGGCTTCGTAGGCATCTACAATTGGAAGAAAGACTCTGCCAAGGCTTCGGAAGAAGTGGCTTCGGGGATAATCCTCAACAAACTTACCCTGAAGGTATTCCTTGTCAGCGCCGCGATGGTGGCCGTGGCCATCCCCGCCCTCTATTTCCTGCTCAAGGCCCTGAACGATCCCAACCCCTTCCTCGATGCCATCACCACCGCGCTCAGCATCATAGGCACCTGGTGGCTTACCAAGTCCTACATACAGCAGTGGTGGATTTGGATTATCGCGGATGTGTTCGCGATCTGGATGAACGTGAATCTGGACAACAAATGGTTTGTCGTCCAGTTCGTGCTCTGCATCATCTCCAGTTTCATTGGTCTTTGGAACTGGAACAGGCAGGGGCGTTATCTCACGATTTCGTAGGATCCAGCCTCGTATTCCTTGCTTTCGCTTTCGCCGGGGAGGGTCACGCTTGCAGTGGCTCCTTCGGGGATGGTGAATTTCCAGGTCCAGACGTCGCCATCGTAACGCCAGGCACTCTTGATGGTGCCTGCGGCGCTCTTGTATTCAGCCTCCACGTGGCCCAGGCGCTTGTCCGGGACGGGCTTCATTATGATGTGCCTGAATCCGGGCTGGGCGGGATCGGCGGCTATGCCGGCGACCGTCTCCCAAATCCATTCGCAGACACAGCCATAGGCGTAATGGTTGAAGCTGTTCATACCTTTGGGGCCCATTCCTTTTTCGATGGTGTAGCTGTTCCAGCGCTCCCAAATGGTGGTGGCGCCGTTATCTACCGAATAGAGCCAGCTGGGGTTCTTGCGCTGGAAGAGCAGTTCGTAGGCTATGTCCACCATACCGTTGTCGGTGAGCGTAGCCATCAGAATGGAAGTGCCCAGGAAGCCTGTCTGCAGGCAGTTTCCGTGGTCTTCGAAGTTCTTTCGCAGGCGGGCTATGGTCGCATCCTTGGCGGCACCATCGACCAGGCCGGCGCGGAGGGCGAAGAGCGCAGGGGTCTGCATGGTATTGAGGATCTCCGTCTTGAAGGTGCCGTCGGCATTCAGGAACCTGGCCTTCATATATGCACGGGCATTGTCGGCCATGGCTGCGTATTCCGAGGCATCGCGGCTGCTTGCCGCAGCCATGTCGCGCATCATCTCGGCGTCGGATAGCCAGTAGCAAGCGCTGAGGTAGTTCCAGTATTCTATGGATTCGGGCAGAGGACGGCGTTTCTTGTCCTTGTTGTTATCGTAGAAGGCGCTGCCTCCGTGACTTTCGAGGGGCTCGTAGCTCAGCCAGTCGGCCCACTGGTAGTTGCCGTTCTCGGCAGCAAGGGCCTCGTGGTCGTATTTGTTGGCATCGATGTAGCGGATGAACTTGTCCATTGCCTCCCAGTTCTCGTCGATGATGCTGACATCGCCGAACTGCTTCCACACTACCCAGGGCACGATGATGCCGGCATCGGACCAGCCGAGGCGCATCATATTGCCTCCGTACTGGGCGGTCGGGGCTACTCCGGGGAAGGAGCCGTTTTCGTTGCGGCTGTCGCGCATGTCGCGCATCCACTTGTGGAAGAAAGCATCCGTATTCGCGAAGAAGGTTCCGGTCTCGGTGAACACCTGGGTATCCGCCGTCCAGCCCAGGCGCTCATTGCGCTGAGGGCAGTCGGTAGGAACCGACAGATAGTTGGAGCGCTGGCCCCAGATGGTGTTGGATATCAGCTTGTTCACCAGCTCGTTTCCGGTGACTATGGTTCCTGTCTGCAAGTCCTTGCTGATGGAAGTCACGGGCACGGACTCGATGCTCTTGATGGTCACCTTGTCCGTTGCAGTGATGGACACGTAACGGTAGCCGAAGAAGGTGTAGCGGGGCATATAGCTCACATAGCCTTTCGCGGGACCGAAGGTATAGATGGCGCGGAAGCAATCATCGGGGGTACGGAGATTGGTGCGGTGCACGCTGCCTTCGGGGCCGTCCATTCCACGGCTCTTGGCACCGTTGCCGTCGTTGAGCATCTCTCCTACCAGGCAGGTCAGCACGGTTCCCTCCTCAGCCTTGAACACGAAGGAAGGTTCGACGGCAGCATTCTGCCCGA
>JAEEGH010013890.1_pt1 | contig 17779 bp, 13 predicted proteins | sample 9134181 | NCBI WGS metagenome assembly JAEEGH01 (sample SAMN16246544, study PRJNA631951) | gut metagenome | biome: gut microbiome; feature: rumen; material: DP-attached | host: Bos | place: Iran: Karaj | collected 2018-10
CTGTGCATTTCGTAGGAATCGATGAGGCCCCAGTCGAGGGATTTTCCTTCGTTCCACTCGGCAAACTGCGCAAAATCCTGTCCCATGAAGAGAAGCTTTTTCCCGGGATGACCAAGCATAAAGCCATAGGCCGCGCGCCGGTTTGCAAACTTTTCTTCGTAAGAACCCGGCATCTTGTTTACGAGCGAACCCTTGCCGTGCACCACTTCATCATGCGAGAATACAAGGATGAACTTCTCACTGTAAGCATACATCATGGAGAATGTGAGACACCCGTGCACGCCTTTTTTAAAGAGCGGATCCTGCTCCATGTATTTCAGGAAATCATTCATCCAGCCCATGTTCCACTTGAGGTCAAAGCCCAGGCTGTCATTTTCCTCGACAATGCCAGTGACATTCGGCCATGCGGTGGATTCCTCGGCGATCATGAGGATGTTTTTGTTCCTCTTGTGCATTATGGAATTCAGATGCTTTAAAAACTCAATGGCATCGAGGTTTTCTCTTCCGCCGTATTTGTTAGGCACCCATTCTCCGTCATTTTTGCCGTAGTTCAGATACAGCATCGATGCGACCGCGTCCATGCGGATGCCGTCCGCGTGGAAACACTCCACCCAGTAGAGCGCGTTTGCGATAAGGAAATTGGATACCTCAGGGCGCGCAAGGTTGTATATCAGCGTTCCCCAATGAGGATGCTCTCCTTTTCTCTTGTCCCAGTGTTCATAAAGGCAGGTGCCGTCAAAGCAGGCAAGGCCGAACGCATCCTTCGGGAAATGGGCGGGAACCCAGTCAAGGATCACGCCTACCCCGTTTTTATGCATATAGTCGATAAAATACATGAAATCGGCGGGGTCTCCGAAACGTGATGTGGGCGCATAATATCCGGTCACCTGATAACCCCAGGAGCCGTCAAAAGGATGCTCCATCACAGGAAGGAGTTCAATATGCGTATAGCCCATCTCTTTCACATAATCGCAGAGCATGGGCGCAAGCTCCCTGTAATTGTAAAAGCTTCCGTCCTCTTCGGAAGGCTTTTTCCACGATCCCAGATGCACTTCGTAGATGTTTACGGGGCTCTTTGAAAAATCGGCCTCGTTCCTCCGGGCCATGTATTCTCCGTCTTCCCACTTGTAATCGTCAAGCGAGAACACTATCGATGCATTGTCGGGGCGTTTCTGAGAGAATGTGCCGTAAGGATCCGCCTTGAAAACATGCGTTCCCGAGGTCGTGCTCACGGAGTATTTATATATGGTCCCTTCTTTGATGCCGGGGATGAACAGCGAAAAAACGCCGTGCGTTTCGTCAAATTCCATGGGACAGCGTCTTTCGTCCCAGAGGTTAAAATCACCGATGACACTGCACTGTAAGGCATTCGGCGCCCATACTGAAAACAGCACACCGTCACATCCGTTTATGGTGCATCTGTGCGCGCCGAGAGTTTTGTATATCTCGTAGTTTATACCCTTTGAAAAAAGGTCCAGAGCCTCTTTGTCGACAGGAATGTTGTAATAATACGGGTCCTCTGTAGTAAAGCTGTTCCCGTCCTTATAGTACAAGGTCAGTGTGTAAGGGAATATCCGGTCGCAGTCCACCACTGTCCCGAAAAAGCCCTTATCATCGATATGGGCCATTTCGATGTTTTCACCTGTATCCGTGCGGTTTAAAACCGCTCCCACCGCATCCGGATAAAAGCAGCCGATGCTCACTTTTCCGTCCGAAAGCCGCGGTCCCAGCACATTTTTCGGGTGCCGGCACAGGCAGTTGATGACATTCTGCACTTCATGTTCGTCAATTCTTTCAATGATCCTTGTATCCATAAACCAATCCCCCATGACAGTTTATTCTACATACCATTCATCTCTGGACTCATCTTCGTGCTTTCCTATGGTGCCGTCGTCCTCTTCGTTTTCTTTCTTTTCCGTATTTTGGTCCGTATCCGTTAATGCTCCGTCTTCTCCCGTTTCATCACCGGATGCGTTTTTCTTTTCGGGTTCTTTGTTTCTCCCAAGTACTTCCAGGACATACCGTTTAAGCACCTTCTCCATCATGAACGATTCAACGAGCATCGCGGGAGCGATGGCAAAAAGTATCATGGCGCCGCCTGTGATGTAAACGATAAGTATGTCCGCAGCCCACAAAAGGAGCGAAAGTATCGTACACCACACATGCTTTACCGAAAGCCCGAAAGAGAACTTCAGGGCATCTTTAAGTGTCATGTTGAATCTGGAGATCACGGGACAGAAAAACACGAGTGTGCCGAGAACAAAGTAAGACACGGCCATAAGGGCGCTTCTCAGCACCGTGAAATATGTGCTTTCTTCACCTTTAAGGAGAATGAAGTCAAGCGAGATTATCCCCGCAAAGATCATGAGGAACACCGAAACTATCGCGCCCTGCCTGAAATTTGCCTTGAAGCTCCTGAAAAACTCCGTCAGCGGATAGCTCCTCTGGTGCCTTATCGCCTTGACTATCGAATAATACAGTGCGGTAAGCGACGGAACAAACACTACCAGGCTCAGCACCGCCGGTATCATCACATATACAAAGCCGGTGGCTCCGTAAAGATAGAGCAACCCGAAGAACGGGATGTAGAGCGCAAGCCAGACCACATTCAGCACTACTATGTCAAATACCTTGCCGAGGAATGAAAATACCTTATTGTCGGGGTTGAAAAAATTGCTCATTTTGTCTCCAATTAACGTCATTTTGGGCATAAAAATGCCATAAATCTCTAACTTATTATTTTAGACCATAAACGAAGGAAATGCAAATGATATTTCCTAATTAAAATAATAACACGGTCCCGTTTGAGAACGAAACCGTGTGTATTTTTTGAATGCTGCGATCTGTATGTCTGCAGCCCGGTCAGTTTGTCTTCTGTTTGGGCTTCTCGCGCTTATCCTCTTTGGAATAGAGGAAGGTCTCGCGGCGCTTTACAATGTTTAAAGAACCGTTGACAACATAAGAATTGGCCTGTGTCTTTTTGTAGACACTCTTTAATTCTGCCTTCAGGGCGGAAGTTCCGATAAGTCCGGAAAGGAGGCCTATGAGAATAACCGCTATGATGATAGCTCCTATGTTCATACTGTCACCTCCGTCACTGGTTTAAAAGCTGGAAAAGTGTCATTATCACGCCGCCGATGGCACCGCCGATAAGTGCGTATTTCCAGAAATATTTTGTGAGAAGCCCCTTGTCGCACGGAAGATCGCCCACCATACGGCCGGTCTGTCCGTTCATCGCAAAGACATACTTCTGACCGTTGTAAGTGGTGTTCAGTATCCATACGGGAAGGAGCACATACTCCGACTTTCCGTCTTTTGTCTTAAGCGTATCTGTTTTGATCGTAAGCTCGTCAAAATCCTTTACGGTAGAGCGAAAAGCCTGTTCGGTGCTGTTCTTTATGCGATATGTGGCCCTTTCAAGACTCTCTTCTGAGGAAACATCATATTTGTCCGCAAGGTATCCTGCAAGATAAGCCGTCTTGAAAGGCACGGCATCCTTCAGATCGTAAGGCTCGATGGAATCCATGAGATCGTCTTCCATCTTTGTGGAACTGTCTACAGGGATCGCTTTGAATCCAAGCGTACCCACACGGGTAATGCTGTAGTAATCCCTTTTCTCATAGTCGTAATCGTCATCGCTCCACTTTTTGATCTTTGTGCCGTTAAAAATGATGTGCGCATCCGCGGTCGCGTCAAGAAGCCAGAAAGGAACATAAACGCCTTTGATCTCGTCGATGTGATTCTGGTCCCTGAACTGCGGAGGAAGCAGCTTTTTTCCGGAAATATGCTGAAGATATGCTGCTTTTGCGGCAGCCTTGTCTTTTTTGAACGGGATGATGCGGCTGGGCTTAAGGTCACCCTTGAACTGTCCCATCATGACAACGGGATTGTCACAATAAGGGCACTTTGTGGCTCCTGTGGTAGAATCGGTAACGATCTCTCCGCCGCAGGATTTGCACACATAGACGTTCATCCCGTCGGTCTCGCCTTCGCCCCATTCACCGCCTGTGGTCGACTGAAAAGCGATATCGTCGGAGCCGGCTTCGGCAAGATCCGCATCCACGCTCTCAAGAACGCTTAATTCAAACTCCGTGTCGCAATAAGGACATTTTACCTTCTGAACGGCGCTGTTGAACTCCAGACCGCCGCCGCAGCAAGGGCATTCGTATTCATGAAGATTTGCCATTTTTGTCTCCCGAATAAAGGTAAATATGGCAGGAGCGGTTTAAAACTAAACCGCTCCGTTACCGTCAGTATTATCTTTTTATTTCAGATTATTTCTTGATGTCGTTGTCATCAAAGAGGTCTCCGCATTCAGGGCAGTACTTCGGAGGATTGTAGGGATCCTCGGGTTCCCATCCGCACTTGTCGCACTTGTAGAGAGGTGCGCCCTCGGGTTTCTTTGCGCCGCAGTTGGAGCAGAATCTGCCCTTGTTCAATGTACCGCATGAGCAGGTCCATCCCGATGCTTCAGCAGGTCTTGCGGTTCCGCACTCAGGGCAGAACTTTCCTGTAGCTGTTGCGCCGCACTTAGGGCATGTCCAGCCGGGTGTCGAAACACCGCCGACAACGCCCACACCGCCTGCGGGAGCCTGTGCCGGAGCGGGAGCGCCCTGGTTCTGTCCCATAGCGTAAAGGTTAGCCGCGCCGCCTGCACCGCCGCCTGCGTTCATAGCCATTCCAAGACCCATGAAACCTGTCATTGCGCCGGCGGAGTTGTTTGCCGCAGCCTTCATAGCTTCGGTCTGAGCATCAACAAATGCAGCGCCTGCATATGTAGGATCCATGAGCATCGCTCTTCTCTGAGCATCCTTGATCATCTGAGCGTCTTCGTCCGGAAGTGTTACGGAACCAAGAGCCACGCTGACTACCTTAAGTCCGCGGAGATTACCCCACTTCTCAGAGAGAACCTCATTCAGAGCATTCTCGAGATCGGTGTTGTGAGCGATGATCTGGTTGGGACGGAGTTCCATATCGGAAAGCTTTGCGAATGCGGGCTGCATTGCACTTAAGAACTCCTGCTTTAACTGTGTCTCAAGCTCCGACCTTGAATAGGAATTCGGAACATTTGCACAGATGTTTGTATAGAATACGATAGGATCTGCAATCTTGTAGGAATATACGCCCGAGCAGCGAAGTGAAACATCGATGTCGAGTTTGAGTCTCGAATCAACTACTCTGAACGGGATGGGATTTGCCGTACCAAACTTGTTGTCAAGGAGTTCCTTGGTGTTGATGTAGTAAACTCTCTGATCCTTACCTGTGTCACCACCGTAAGTGATACGCTTTCCCCATGTCTTGAACGACTCGATGATCGAGGTTCCGAGCTTGCCTGCGAAGATCGAAGGCTCGCTTGATGTATCGAAAGTGAACTGACCGGGCTCGGCGCAAACCTCAACGACCTTACCCTGATCTACGATGAGCATGCACTGTCCGTCGGCAACGGCGATAGCCGAACCGTTGGAGATGATGTTGTCGCTGCCCTTCGTGTTGGAAGAATTAGGTCCTATCCTCTTCTGGCCCTTGACCATGAGTGTATCCTTGTCAAGTGAATCGCAATAGAAAAACTCTTTCCATTGATCCGCAAGAACACTTCCTCCTGCGCCCAAAACTGCCTTAATAAGTCCCATGTTTAAATCTCCTTTCATTATAGCGTTTCTGCTGTATTGTATTATATGCAAACCGTTATTGCTTTGCAAGGATTTTTTTGAATATTTCGCATATTTGAAACATACTGTGACATATTTTTATCATTTACGCAACGCGCTATTTTAATTTCAATATTCCGAGAAGTCCGCGTTTTAAGACCTGTCCTCCGGCCTGGATGAATTGTGATTCTATCTTTGCCTGGCGCTGGGCCTTCTGTTTTTCTTTCTTTTTCCGCTCTTCTTCGGCTTTCTTTTCGGCCTTTTCCTTTTCCTTCTGCGCAAGCTTTTCCGCCGCTATCTTCTGGCGAAGTGCTTCTTTTTCGGCGGCAAGCTTTAAGCGCTGTGCCTCCTTTTCCTCCGCTATCTTCTGACGCAGCGCTTCCTTTTCTTCCGCGATGCGCTGTCTCTCTTCTTCCTTTGCAGCGGCCTTTTCAGCGGCAAGGCGCTCCTTTTCTTCCTGCTTTGCCTGCTCCGCGGCTTCCTTTTCCGCCTGTTTCAGGGCGAGCTCGTCTGCCGCGATCTCTGCGTCTATCTCGGCCTGCTCTGTGAGGATCTCATATGCGCTGATGTTGTCGATGGGTTCGTCATATTTCTCACCCATAAGAGAACCGGCCATGCACTGTGCCTTGGTCGCGCTGCTGCAGGGAGCCATAAGGCTCTGAGGGCAGATGATCTTTGTGTACTGCACTATCTGCGGTATGCCCTTCGCGTCAAGGAACGAAGTGAGCGCTTCACCTGTTCCGAGGTTCATGATCGCGTCTTCCGTTTTGAAATCGGGATTCACGCGGAAGGTCTGTGCAGCCGTCCTTACGGCCTTCTGCTCTGCGGGCGTATATGCTCTGAGTGCGTGCTGCACACGATTTGAAAGCTGGGCGAGCACAGGATCCGGGATATCAGAAGGCGACTGGGTTACAAAATAGATACCCACGCCCTTGGATCTTATGAGCTTTACGGTCTGTTCGATGAGCTGGAGAAAAGCCTTCGGCACATCCTTGAAAAGAAGGTGTGCCTCATCAAAGAAGAACACAAACTTTGGTTTGTCAGCGTCTCCGGCTTCGGGAAGCTGCTCAAAAAGCTCTGCGAGCATCCACATGAGGAACATGCAGTAAAGCTTCGGTTTCTGGATGACTTCCACTGCATGGAGCACATTTATCATGCCTCTTCCGTCATCGGAACGCATGAACCAGTCATTTATGTCAAGTGCAGGCTCTCCGAAGAACTTGTCTCCGCCCTGATCTTCAAGCGGAAGGATGGCTCTCGTTATGGAATTTATCGATGCGCTTGCGATATTGCCGTATTTTGCGGAATATTTTATCCTGTTGTCGGAAATATGGTTAAGAACGGCGCGGAGGTCCTTAAGGTCAAGGATCTTGAGGCCATTGTCATCGGCAACGCGGAACGCGATGTTCAGCACGCCTTCCTGTATCTCCGAAAGCCCCATGATCTGTGAAAGAAGTTCCGGCCCGAAGTCGGATACGGTGGTCCTTATGGGATGACCGCCTTTGCCATAGATATCCCAGAAAGTCACGGGATAGGATTTATATGAAAAAGTGTCGCGGATGCCGAAACGGTCTATCCTCTTCTGCATGCCCTCATTGTCTTCGCCGGGCTCCGCAAGTCCCGAAACATCACCTTTAACATCACAAACAAACACGGGAACGCCCGCATCGGAAAAGGATTCGGCCATGACCTTCATCGTGATGGTCTTACCTGTACCGCTCGCACCTGCGATCAGTCCGTGGCGGTTTGCCTGAGACATGTCAAACATCACTTTCTGCGGCTGCAGTTCTTTTGTGATCCCCATGTAAATACTGCCGTTTTCGTACATCTACATTCTCCTCCGAAATCTTTTTAGATAATCCGGTGTTTTATAAAACAAAACCCGACGAATAGTATACCATTTCACAAAAAAAACGGCAACAGATGGCGTTGCCGTAAAGATTATTTTTTCATAAATCCTTCTAAAACTTAAATTCTATCCCCAGTTGTCTCAGTACAGCATTCGCTGTATGACGGGATTTTATCTTTCCATCGACGGTCGTTCTTTTTCCATTTGAAGGATTTTCCCAAATGTCATGGTCACCCTTACCATGTCTCAAAAAGCGGCATCCGTAATGTAACAGCGTCTCACGTAGTTTCTTTTCGTATTCAGCCATTCTGACACGCGACTTGCCGCTTTTGAGTCGATAGCATAATATAGGAACATTCAACGTTGTTAAGAGCCGCCATTTCTGGCGCCGCGACGCGTAATCGCTCGATCAGCGCATCATATGACGCTGACTCCAATGCAAGACCGATAGCATCGGAAACGGCTACCCATACAGAAGCTTCTTCGTCCCAGAAAATGTTTATCTCAACCATAAGCTTTTTCATCGCCTTTCTCCTTTCTCGATTGATTTAAGAAAGGTGTGATCTCGGAGACAGGATCGATAACGATCAAATATAATTATAACAGCCACGATACGAATGTCAATATTGTTTCATTCTACACCCGTAGTATGTCTCTCACCCACAATATCTTGTGTGCAACAGTTGCATAAAAATACCCGTCGAAAATTATTCTCATTTTCAAAGCGGGTATTTATGCGTTATTTTGATGTTTTATTATAAATTGTCTGACTCCCGGCAATATGCTGTAAGTTTTCTGATTTTTTATCTCGCCACGCCGAATCCAAGTATTGTGAATTCCTTGTCCTCATCGCCTTTATGCATCCTGATCTCGACCTTGTGATGAGCAGTTTCCCTGTCGTTAAACACGATCATCGGATTGCAGTGCACCCATCCGACCTTATGCGGATCGCAGGATATTTTTAAAGCGCCGTTATCAAAAACATCGGCAATGCCCATCTTCGGAGAAGACCCGTCCTTGAAGATAAGGAACAGTGCTTTACAGTCAAGCTCAATAGTGAACGGGCGTGTCCCGGATGTATGCATGTAATTGTCCGTAAATTGAGGCGTAAGTGTCAGATCAAAATCTCTCTCTACCGCCTGCAGCACCTTATCGGTACCGGTAAAATCCCCTTCTTCGACCTTCACATCAGAAGGAATGGTATTTCTGTCGATCAGGAAAACATCATCAAAATCACATCCGATCGCAGGAGACGCAGAGCCGACGGGATCGGCTTTTATTTCAGGCTCCGCTCCACTTTCAAGAGAAGCCGCGGCTTTTTCAAGTATCTTTCTTATTCCGCCCGCCATGATCACATGACCGATGTTTGTAGGATGGAACTGGTCGTAAAAATATTCGTTTCTGCGGATCAGCGCATTTTCCTGGTCTTTCCTTGTAAACTCCGGAGTCACGGCGCACTTTGCGGATGACATTGGAAGATCATATCTTAAGCCTACAGGCGAAAGCCTGTCCTCAAGGTTCCAGTCGTCGGCAAACACAGCAAATTCAAGTATCACGGCAGGTGAATTTTTGCCCTTAAGTATGTGACGAACGAGCGATTCATAGCATACGCCTTTTGTCTCGTCGTCCGCATCGTTTACGGCAAACTCGATTACCACGATATCCGGCTCGACTTCTCCGTTTTCACGCACATCGCGGTCATAGCGGAGTATTCCGAGCTCCGAAGGTGTACCGCCGATGCCCGCTTTTATGTACGAAACATTGGTAAAAGGCTTTACTCCCGCAAGATCGCAAAACTTTAAGTAAGTAAGATATGCGTAGCATTTCTCGTTTATCGGGACCGCGCCTGCGCCCTGTGTTATGGATCCTCCTATAAATGCAACGGCGACCTGCTTTCCGTCTTTTGCGTCACGTAACGCCTTTGCGATCCTTTCGGTGTTTCCGTAATTTGTGACGGATCTTGCGATCATGGCCTTAAAGTCGGGAGAAGTGGTATCCACTATCCTGTCGGGGAGCGCCTCAGGCACTTCAAACTCAGGATAAGTGTAGAGCTTTACGGTTACATCCGCGAGCACGTCGGGAGTGTCAAATTCAAATCTGATCTGCCCCACAACGTTGTCGTCACCCGACCATTCGACTTCCGAAAGATCGATATATTCCTCCGCGCCGCTTAAGTGTATCTCTTTTCTGATCGTAGTTCCCGAAACATAGGGATCTTGTTTTCCGTAAAACTGCAGGCAGAAAACGGCTGTCTCAGGCTTTCCTTTGCTGTCCGGAGCATTCTCCGCGTTTATTCCGATGCCCTTTATAAAGCTCTTAAAACCTTCCGCAGTGGTGAGAAGCTTAAGTTCGTTCTCATCGGTGATGTTTCCCGTGATCTTTGCGGCATTTGCGATCCTTCCGTCCATATAAAGGAACTGCACATACTTTCCGTCGGGCTGTTTCATCCCGCATACGGATTTGTGCTTCATGAGATAAAAGAATTTTCCTTTTGCGACGGCATCAGTCGGCGTCTTTCGTTCCATAGACCATGATCCTTTCTATGATCACTCCGGCTTCCAAAGCAGCGATGCAGAGCCTGTTCACGCCCTTCACCGCATTTATTGAAAACTCCGTTCTTCTTTCGTTTGCTATCACATCTCTGCACCAGCGGGGATCTGAATTTTCACCGGCTTTAAAATCCGACGGTACAAGATTCAGGATCTCGGGTATATCGTCATTTGACGAAACAAAAACATTCAGCGCGCCGCCGAATTTAAGCGGATTTGTGGGAGCCGTAACGAGCACTGCTTTAAGCTCGCCTTCCGTATCCGACTCAAATTCCCAGACTGCTTTTGATGCTTCCTCAAACGAGCCGTAATCATCAGGCATTCCAAGCACTTTAAGGCCTTCATCATACTTACCGTACCCGTTAAGGAGCATAAAGCTTCCCTGCTTTCCGGGCAGGATCTCCGCGGCTTCCGAAGGCGTAAGCGTTATGCAGCCGGGTTCCTTGTAACCACGGATGTCACCGAATTCACGTCTCGATGACAGCATGAACTTTGCTTCAAAGCCTTTTGTCTCTATCTCAACGGTCGTGCCGTCTTTTCCTTTGACACGGTAAATGTGGTCCTCACCGTCACGGGCTTTTTCGTCTATCCTGTAGATATCCGTAAAGCGAGTCTTTGCTTTAAGTTCGCCCTCTATCTCATATTCGATCTCGCCCGTACCGCTGTTTGAGATCTCTATGTAGGTTTGAGACCTGTTTACGGTAAGCCTCATGGGGCGTCCGTAGCATTTTACGTAAACACGTGCTTCGTCTGCTTTGGAAACCTTCAGTGAAGGCTTTTTCACAGGGGTGAAATGAGAAACTATCGGGTATCTGTGATCGTCATCGTTCCATGTGGTAAAGCCCACATGCTCCTCAAGCTGCATTCCGTGCCATTTTCCCGAAAGGAACCTGTCAAACTCGTCAGCGAGCTCGCCGTCCCTTTTTATCCTGTTTTCGGCAAAGACCGCAAATTCGCACGCTTCGCTCTTTCCCTGTTTTGCAAGGAACGTCCCCTTGTCGGAATAAAGCCACATGAGGTATAGATTTGTCGAAGCAAGGAGCGGATACAGGATCATGCTGTAAAACGCTGTCCTGCTCTCAGGTGAAAGCAGGTCGTTCAGGGCTTTCCCGCGTGTCTCAAGCTCTTCGGCAGTATTTATCATGCGGTCAAGTTCAAAATCCTTCAAAGGATCGAAAACTCCCGCATGCACGCGTTCAGGGCGGATCCTCGCGTTCAGGCGGTACGCATCGGTGAGGAGCGCGCAGAGTCTTTTAATGTTTTCATCATTTTCCGCGGGGAATGCCTCACGCATGAACATTTCAGTGAACTCCGTCGGACTGTCGAGTTTGCCGGAGCCCCATTTTTCAAAATCATAGGCAAGCTGGAGGAAGTAATAAAGCGGGATCTCGTTGAACTTGATGTCTCCCACGTTCACGATCCAGATCTGATCGATACCTGACTCGTAAGCTTCGGTCATCTCCTCCCACACTTCGTTAAGAGTCGTGGAATTTACCCATTCAAAAGAGACCGGACCGCCGTGATAGTCCAGATGGTAATACATTCCGTAGCCGCCCTTGTGAGAGCGCATCCTCTTTGTGGGAAGGCCTCTCATGTGGCCTTGGTTGTCCTCGCAGAGCATAAGGATGACATCATCAAGCGCCTCCCATCCCATGAGGCCCGGAGTGTCCTTGTCTCCATAAAAATACTGCTCCACTTCCTTGTAGACCGCAAGTGTCTGAGGAAGCGTCACGCCTGTTTCCTTAATCAGCTTCTGCTGCGCAAGGATTATGCGTTTCAGAGTGTTTATGTTTTCAGCGAGAGATGCGTCACCCATGAGGATGGAGTCATACTCACCGCGCATTCCTATCGTTACAAGATGGTTCTGCTTTCCGCTCCTCACAAGCGAATCGCGCCAGTAATTAGTAAGTCCCTGCTCATTAGTTCTGAAATCCCAAGCCGTGCCGTAAGGCGTGTCGGGGCCGTTCACCTTTTTCCACTCTTCACTGGCTCTCAGACAAGGCTCATGGTGAGAATAGGAAACCGTGATGCCAAGCTCGGTCGCAAGTTCTTCGTTCAGCTGTCCCGGCCCGTCTATAGGGAATGATGCGGTCCACATTGCGGGCCACAGGAAATTTCCGTTCATTCTGAGAAGGAATTCAAAAATGACTTCGTAGCTCTTTGCATTGAATCCGCTAAACCTTGTGTTTACCCAGGTTCCGAAGCAGGGCCATTCATCGTTTATGAAAAAGCCTCTGTATCTCACACTCGGATTCTTCGAAGAAATATCCAGGTCTTTGATCTCAAGCACGTCTTTTTTAAGCGGGGCGGCATCGCCGAAATATACAAGCGGCGACACTCCTATGAGCTTTGAAACATGAAATATGCCATAGATAGTTCCAAGCACGTCGGTACCTGTGATAAAGAGCTTTCCGTCTTTTATCTTAAGGTCATAGCTCTGCCATCTGCCCGGGATCTCGCGGGTCTCGATGATAACATCGCCGTCGCATCCTGCTACTCCATCGGCATTTTCCAGGATCTCGGGAACAAAGCCAAGCACCGCGTCCACATCACCCGCAAATACCTTTGCGATCCTTTTTACACCTGCGGGAACGTTTGATCTCAGCACTATCCTGTTTGCACTTCTTTTAAAAATAAAACTCATAGTCCACCTCAATATCAGAGCCTTACTCTTACCGCAATGGGCGCCATTCCCATGAGGGATACGCTCTCTTCATCAGGCTGTGAAAGACCGATGTAAACAGTATATTCACCCTTGCTGATGAAAGGCTTTCCGTCGTTTCCGATAACTTCAAGCGCATCCTCGGAAAGTTCAAACACGACATCTTTGGTCGTGCGCTTAGGGATGAGCACCTTTTTAAAGCCTTTAAGCTGATATTTCGGCGAACCGGGCTCATTTGCGGATACATATACCTGAAGCACCACACGTCCGTCAAGATCGGAATCGTTTGCCACTTTGGCATTTATCTCGATGTTTTTCTCGCTGTAGACCCTTGCGTCCGCGGCTTTTATCTTAAAGTCCGAATACGAAAGTCCGAACCCGAACGGGAACTGTGCCTTTGTTGTCATGTATCTGTAGGTCCTGCCCTTCATCGAATAGTCCGTAAATTCAGGCAGTTCGGAAACAGAATTGTAAAATGTCACCGGAAGGTGTCCCGAGAAATTCGCTTCTCCGAAAAGGAGTTTTGCGATCGCGGTCCCTCCCATTGCTCCGGGATATCCCGCATAAACTATGGCAGCAGCCTTTTCTTTTGCCTCTCCGATGTTAAGCGCGCTTCCCGAAAGAAGCACAAGGATCACCGGCTTGCCTGACTCAAACGCTGCTGAGAGCACCTTATTCTGCATTCCCGGAAGCTCAAGGTCCTTCTTGTCTCCGCTCGCATAGGCATTACCCTGGTCGCCTTCTTCTCCTTCAAGCCCGGAATCAAGTCCCATCACGCAGATCACCACGTCGGAAAGCTCAAACACGCCCCTGCTCTCGGAAATGCGGTCGTCCGGGCGGCCCAGTCCTTCCACTCTGTCCTTGAACAGGTGGCAGCCTTGTGAATAAAGGATCCTTGTGGTGTCTCCAAGATAATCCTGAAGTCCGAGGAGCACGGTCTCATAGCGCGACGACGTTCCTTCGTAGTTTCCTACGAGAGCCCGCCTGTTGTCTGCATTCGGTCCCACAACTCCGAGTGTATTTATTTTTTCCCTGTTCAGAGGAAGTATGCCGTCGTTCTTCAAGAGCACCATCGAAGAAAGCGCCGCTTTAAGGTTTGCTTCCCTGTTTTTAACGGAATCGGATTCCTCAAAAGTGATCGAGTCAAACGCGCTCTTCTGCCCGTCCATTATACCAAGTTTGAACCTTGTGGTAAACAGGTTCACGCAGGCCTCGGTCACTCTTTCTTCGCTCACAAGGCCCTGTTTTACGGCTTCTTCGAGGTTTTCAAAGAGATTTCCGCAGTTCAGGTCACACCCGTTGTTCATCGCAAGTGCAACGGCTTCAAGCGGTGTTTCGCATACCATGTGGCCTTTAAAGAAATCCTGTATCGCCCAGCAGTCGGAAGTAACATGTCCTTCAAAGCCAAACTCGTCTCTCAGGATATCCTTTAAAAGAGTTTTGCTTCCGCAGCAGGGCTCGCCGTTAACACGGTTGTATGCGCCCATCACCGCTTCGACCTTGGTGTTTTCGATGCAATGCTTAAATGCATAAAGATAGGTCTCGTAGAGATCCTTTTTGTCCACCTTTGCGTCAAAAGAATGCCTTATGTCCTCGGGTCCCGAATGCACAGCATAGTGCTTTGTGCATGCCGCGGCCTTTAAGTTGTTTTCGTCTCTTCCCTGTAAGCCCTCGATATAGCGCGTTCCCATGCGGCTCGTGAGATACGGATCCTCTCCGAACGTTTCATGACCTCTGCCCCAGCGGGGATCTCTGAATATGTTGATATTGGGCGCCCAGAAAGTGAGACCCTTATAAATATCGTGATCGCTGTATTTCTGCTGATTGTTGAACTTTGCGCGGCCTTCCGTGGAGACGATGCTTCCCACTTCCTCCATGAGATCCTCGTCAAAGCTTGCGGCCAGCGTCACAGCCTGAGGGAACACCGTGGCAACGCCTGCTCTCGCAACGCCGTGCAGAGCTTCGTTCCACCAGTTGTATGCTTTGACACCGAGGCGTTCGATCGCCGGAGCCCAGTTAAGGGTCTGCATGCATTTTTCCTTTAATGTCATGCGCCCCACCAGTTCCTCCGCCATTTTCCTGTATTCGCCAACCTTCTCTTCGTTGAAATTCACATTTTTGTATTCTTCACTCATGGATATTTCTCCTTGAATATTTATACAGATACTGTCCTATAGCGGATTATAACAGAAATGATCTGCACCTTCTTATTAAGACTTTTCAAACATTTACCAATTGTTGCCAAAAAAAAGAGGAAACCCCGGAAACAAAAAGACAAACTTGAATTAATGCATTTCGGTAGTATATAATATAAAATAATAGTAAAGGGAGACGATCAGTCGAAGGCAATTACTTCAAAGATAGATACTCCATGGTAACAACCTTTACTGTACCTGATTGCGATGTAATAATCACAGCCAGATTCAAAAAAAAACGACGAATAAACATATTTACTCAACTCAAGGAAAAAAATGATCGAAGAATTACATGGCACCAAAGAGATCGTGCATCATACCGAAATGCCCGGATTCAGGCTTTATATGAACCGTGAGAGCGAAAACTATCCCACTCACTGGCATTCGGACATTGAGATCATAATGCCGATCGAAAACATATATACAGCGATAATAGAAAACACGGAATATGTGCTGAGCGAAGGGGATATCATGATAATCCCGAGCGGCGAGATGCATATGCTGAATGCTCCGAAAGACGGGAAAAGACTCATCTTCCAGATGGAGCATTCCCTTCTTCGCGAGGTCTCAGGCTTTGATGCGGCATACAGCCGCTTTTTCCCATGCGCGGTTTTCAGGAAAAACGAGGAAAACGACGGATACCGTAAGCTCCGTTCCCTGCTCCACAAGATAATAAAAGAAAACCAGAATGACGACATCCTGTCCGCAGCCGCGATACATGCGCTCACGCTCTCGTTCTTTGTGGAAGCGGGAAGGATATGCCTTAAACAGAACTCTGAAAACGAACATCTCACCCAAAAACGCCGTCAGAACTATATCGACACATTTTTCAATATATGCCGTTTCATAAACGAACACTGTGCGGAAGACCTGTCGCTCGATTCGGCGGTGGAGCTCTCCGGCTTTTCAAAGTCTCATTTCATCAGGCTCTTCAAGGACTTCACGGGTGTCACGTTTTACGAATACCTTCAGAAACGCCGCATGACAAACGCCGAGCTTCTGTTGATAGATACGGACGGCTCCATTTCTGATGTTGCAATGCGCTCGGGATACAATTCCCTTGCGACCTTCAACAGAGTGTTCAAGGAATCGCACAATTGTACACCAAGTGAATACAGAAAAAAAGCCTGGATGTCCTCACCCACGCGAAGCTCGAGGGAGCCCTCCAGGCTTTGAGTACAAAACAGCTTGCCGCACGGCAAGCTGTCTAATTTCATTATTTCAATTCTTCAAGCACCGCTTCTTCAAACGGGCTTCCGAGTTTTTTCATTTCAAGAGCAATGAGCCTTGCGAACGCAATGGCTCCCTCAGGTCTCAAATGCGTGTTGTCGCTCTTTCCCTCAGGGTAATTCTCATATATCCCGGGCCCAAAGTTCATGAAAAACTTTTTGCTCTCTTCTTCCCCGGTCTTTATGATAAGCTCGCGGGTCAGCGCGTTCATGTCGGTAAATGCGCATTTTTCCTGCTCTGCGACCCTTTTCACGGCTTCAATGTAATCACCGTGGGAATGTTTTAACTCCCCGTTTTCATCAAAGCCTCTCCTCTCTATCGCGGTCATGAGGAGCGGTGTCGCACCGTGTTTTCTTGCGGTATCGATAAAAACCTTGAGATTATCCGAAAAGCTTCCGAAAGCCTCGGTATACCTCGTGGGATCGTTTATCTTTTCATCATTGTGGCCAAATTCTATAAAGAGCAAGTCACCCGGCCTTATCTCGCTGTCTATCACATCAAGTCTTCCCTCATCGATAAAGCTTTTTGTGCTCCTGCCGTTCACCGCGTGATTCAACACCTGCATTCCGGGCTTAAGGAAAAGGGGCAGCATCTGCCCCATTCCTGTTTCCGGATATGCATTGAAGCGCTTCTGCGCCGCAGTGGAATCTCCCGCGTAAAATATATATGTGCTCGCTTCGCTCATATTATCTCAGATCCGTCATCTTGCAGTGGTCCATATCGTCAAAGTCCTGATTCTCGCCAACCATTCCCCAGATGAAGGTATAGTTCTTTGTGCCGCATCCGCTGTGGATGGACCAGCTGGGAGAAATGACAGCCTGCTCGTTTCTCATGACGATGTGGCGTGTTTCGTTGGGCTCGCCCATGTAGTGGAACACAAGGTCGTCTTTACCCATCTCGAAATAGAGATAGACTTCCATTCTTCTGTCATGTGTATGGCAGGGCATGGTGTTCCATACGGAGCCCTCTTCAAGATGGGTCATACCCATCTCGAGCTGGCAGGATTCTACCTGTCCGGGAAGGATGTACTTGCAGATGGTCCTGTGGTTCGCATCCTGCATGCTTCCGCATTCAACCTTGTTTTCCTTCTTTACGATGACAACGCCCTTTTCTTTCTTTCCTTCAGGCTTTATCACAACCGTGGGATAGGTCTTGTGAGCGGGAGCGCTGTTAAGATAGAACTTTGCGGGCTTCTTGGGGTTGACGGATGCAAAAGTAATGTCTTTTGAACCCATTCCGATATACATGCCTTCCTTAAAGCCTATCTCGTAGTCCTTGCCGTCGATGGTGATGATGCCTGCGCCGCCGATGTTGATGACACCCATCTCACGTCTCTCGAGGAAATACTGAGCTCTCAGCTCATCACCTGCGGTGAGCTTTAACTTTTTCTTTACGGGAACGGCAGAGCCTGTGATGATCCTGTCGATGTGGCTGTACACAAGCTTTATGTCATCTGCCTTAAAAAGATCGTCGATCAGAAATTCGCTTCTGAGTCTGTCTGTATCATAGTGCTTCACATCCTTGGGGGATGCGGCTGTACGTAATTCCATCATTGCCTCCTGAAAAATTATGATCGCACTTCGTGCATCAGCAGAACTATCTCTGTACTCTTCCTGATCCGTCGCCGCCTGCAAGGTTGTCTACAT
>JAEEGH010013895.1_pt1 | contig 17775 bp, 10 predicted proteins | sample 9134181 | NCBI WGS metagenome assembly JAEEGH01 (sample SAMN16246544, study PRJNA631951) | gut metagenome | biome: gut microbiome; feature: rumen; material: DP-attached | host: Bos | place: Iran: Karaj | collected 2018-10
AAGGCCCGGAGCACCGCATTGCGCCGCGCAATCTGCGCGTCGCCGGTTTCGGCCTGCTGGATCCGCATTTTCGTGGAATTGGAGATGGCGTACTCCATACAGTCGTGGAGCGTCATCTTGCGGGCCAATTGGGCCTGCGCCGGCCAAACCGGCGCAAGCCCGAACCCAATAACCATAACTATTAAAGAAAGCGTTTTCATCGTCATATTTTTCCGAATGACGCCCGACACAGCAGCACCTGCCGTGCCAAAACAATCAACACGTTGATTATGAGACGAAAACGGTTTTGAAGGGGTTCAAAAAAAGTGTAAAGACCTTTACACTTCTTTACACTTTCGGCTTTACACCTTTACACTTTACACGGCGGAAAAGACTACCGGAACTGGAGTTCGAAGACGGTCTGCGCGGCGTTGCTCCGCACCAATTCGATGGTGCCGTTGTGGTTGCGCATGATCTGGCGGGCCAGCGAAAGGCCGATGCCCGTGCCTTCCTTTTTGGTCGTATAGAACGGGACAAAGATTTGGTCCTGCGCAGATTCGGGAATCGGATCGCCGTCGTTGGCGATGCGGATAATGACGTCGTCGTCCTGCCCCATCCGGGCGCTGATGTCGATTTGTTTCGCCCCGGCCTGGAGGGCGTTCTTGATGAGGTTGATCAGAATCTGGGAAATCTGGCCCTCGTCGGCATAAATCATCAGGTCGTCCTCTTCGGGCCGATAGGTGCAGCGGGCACCGCACGAAGCGATGAATTCGCTGTTCAGGCCGATGGCGCCTTCGATCAGTTCCTTCAGGTCGAGCGCCTTGCGGATGGGCTTGGCTACGCCGGAGAGCTGGCGGTACGTCTGCACGAAACCGATCAGGTTCTTCGACGAATCGGAGATGGTCTCCAGCCCGGCCTTGATGTCCAGCTCGCTATGGCCGTGCTCATCGACCGATTTGGCCATCGCATCGGAAAGGGAGGCGATCGGCGAGACGGTATTCATGATCTCGTGCGTGAGCACGCGGATGAGTTTCGTCCAGGAATCCTGCTCGTGCGCCTGGCGCTGCTTCTCGAAAATGGTGCGGATGCGGTTCAGCGTCCGGTTGAACTTGTTCTTGTCCTGGAAGCGGAAGTTGAGTTCGCCGTCCTCCAGGGCGTCCAGCATATAGGCCACCTTTTTGATGTCCTGCCGCCGGGTCCGGATCGAAGCGATCACCGCCACGACGATCGCGACGGCGGCGCAGATCCCGACGATATGCCAGACGGTGAAGGTCATAGGCCGTACTTCTTGAGTTTTGCGTACAGCGTCGGGCGGCTCACGCCCAACATTTTGGCGGCGGCGGAGATATTGCCGCCGGTGCGGTCCATCGCTTCGCGGACCCGCTGTTCCTCATCGGCGGAGGAAACAACCGGCGCCGGCCGGGCATCCAGCTGGAAATCATTCACGGTCAGCCAGCGGCCGTCGGAGAGGATGACCGCCTTTTCGACGCAGTTCTGCAGTTCGCGGATGTTGCCGTTCCAGGGCTGGGCCTGCAGCAGCGCTTCCGCCTCCGGGGCGATGCCGGTCAGGGAGCGGTGGTATTTTTCGGCGAAACGCGCCAGGAACAGGTTCGCGAACGGAACGATGTCCTCCGCGCGTTCCCGCAGCGGGGGCAGGGCGATGTGGACGGTATTGATGCGGTAGTAGAGGTCTTCGCGGAAGCGGCCCTCGCGGACCAGGGCGGCCAGGTCCATATTGGTGGCACAGATCAGGCGGATGTTCACCGGGATGGCCTGCGAGCCGCCGACCCGGACCACGTTCCGGTTCTGGATCACCCGCAGCAATTTCGCCTGCAGATGCAGGGGGATGTTGCCGATTTCGTCGAGGAACAGCGTGCCGCCGTCGGCCTGCTCGAACTTGCCCACGTGATCGGCATACGCATCGGTGAAGGCGCCCTTCACGTGGCCGAAGAGTTCGCTCTCGAAGAGCGTTTCCGTGACGGCGCCGGCATCCACCGCCACCATCGGCTTGCCGCTGCGCAGGCTGTGCGCGTGGATCTCCCGGGCCAGGACATCCTTGCCCGTACCGTTCTCTCCGGTGATGAGTACCGTCGCGTCGGTCGGCGCAATCTTCTCGAGCGTTTTCCGGATGGCCGCCATCGGGGCGGAAGTTCCCCAGAACATCAGATCCCCGGTCGTGCCGGGGACGGCGCTTTCCGCCGGGACCGGCCGGTCGTCCCGGCCGCGCGCCTTCCGGGCCTTGTCGCGGGCGGAAGTGAGGACGGCGATGAGCTTGTCGTTGTCCCAGGGCTTGACGATGAAATCGAAGGCACCGCGCTTCATCCCCTCGACGGCCAACTGGATGTCGGCGTAGGCCGTGAAGAGGACCACTTCCACGTCGGGCGCCATCTTCTTGATCTCGGCGGTCCAGTAGAGGCCTTCGTTGCCGGTGTTGATGCTCGTGTTGAAATTCATATCGAGCAGCACCACGTCGGGCCGGAACTGTTCCAGCGTCGAAACGAGGGCAGCCGGCGACGGGAGCGTCTTCACCTCGGCGAAGTGCAGGGGCAGGAGAATCTCCAGCGCCCGGCGGATGCCGGCGTTGTCGTCCACAACCAGTATTTTTCCACGTTTGACAGCCATAGTCGTGTGCAAAGTTAGTGAAATGCCTGCTCGATTTTGCTTTTTTTCGCTCTTTTCCCTATTTTTACTTGATAATCGTCCGGAAGTATGGCCCATTATATTTCCATCCTCCTCTCGCTGGCGCTGGTCGGAATCCTTATCTACATCATCGCCGAGAACGGACATCCTGTCCACACACTGGCCTGGGTGGTAGCCATCACGTTCCTGCCTGTGATAGGTCTGATCCTCTACTTCCTGGTCGGACACCGTCCCAGACAGCGGAAATTGGTCGAGAAAGAGGAACTATCACGTTTCAAGCAGTTTACGGAAGAACGCCACAAGGATTTTATCGCCCGGGTCCCAGCTGTCCGCGAAGATCTTTCCGCAATGCTCCAGGCGACCAATCAGGCCTTCCCGACAAACGGGAATGACATAAAGACGTACTATGAATTCTACCCGATGCTCGACGACCTGGTGGCAGACCTTGAGCAGGCGGAGGATCACATCCATTTCGAATTCTTCAAGTTCGAGGACGACCCGTCCGGCCGGCGCGTAGCCGAAGTACTGATGCGCAAGGCAAGCGAAGGCATCGCCGTCCGCGTACAATACGACGATCTGGCCAATCTCCGCCGCAAGCGCTTTTTCCGTATGCTCCGTGACGCAGGCGTCCACGTAAAGCCTTTCCTGGCCCTTACCCTTCCTTTCGTTTCACAGAACATCAATTTCCGGAACCACCGGAAGATCGTTGTCATCGACGGAAAAATCGGATATATGGGCGGGATGAACATCGCTGAGCGATATGGAACCGGCCTGGGATGGGGTCCCTGGCGCGATACGCACCTGCGCCTGACGGGACCCGCCGTGGCGGAACTCCAGACCGCTTTCCTCTGCGACTGGCGCTTCTCCACGGGCGAATTGCTGGCACAGGAGCGCTATTACCCGGCCTGCGGAAAGGCGGGAGATGCGCTTCTGCAAATCATTTCGTCCGGTCCGATGGATGAATGGAACGTGGCGATGCAGGGATTCGTCCGCCTGGTCTCCAATGCCCGCCATTACGTGTATGTCCAGTCACCCTATTTCATTCCCACGGCTCCGGTAATGCTTGCGCTCAAGAACGCGGCGCTGTCCGGTGTAGATGTCCGCGTGATGTTCCCGTGGCGGGGCGACCGCGGTTCCCTGGTGTCGCTTGCTTCCAAGTCGTATGTGAGCGAAGCCCTGGCTTCCGGCGTGAAGATCTGTTTTTACCGGAAAGGATTCCTGCACGCAAAGACAACTGTTTCCGACGACACGATTGCCGTTGTCGGATCGACCAATGTAGATGTGCGCAGTTATACGCTCGATTTCGAAATCGACGCCTATATTTACGACTCCGCAACGGTCCTGAACCTGAAGGAGGCCTTTCTGCGTGACCAGACGGACGCCTGGCAGGCCGACCTGCAGGAGTGGAGAAACCGGTCCCGTTTCGAGAAGTTCAAAGAATCCCTCGCACGGCTGCTCTCTCCCCTGCTCTGACCATCGTGGCGTATTTCTTGCAGCTTCTCCGCCGCGATGAAATTTCTGGTAAAATCAGCCTTCGTTCTGCTTTCCCTGCTGTCTGCCGCCTCGCCGGCGGTCGCACAGAAGGTCGTTTTATCGGGTTACGTGAAGGAGGCTTCAAGCGGAGAACCGCTTATCGGAGCGGTAGTCTTTACTGAAGATTTGTCAGCCGGCGTGTCAACCAACAACTATGGCTTCTACTCCCTGCAGGTCGACAGGAAAGAACAGGTCATCAAATGTTCCTATGCCGGCTATGTCACCGCAGAAATCAAAATCAATCCGAAAGCCCCGCTCAAGCACGATTTCGCGCTCGAGGAAGACCATGTGGTGCTGGAAGCGGCACGGGTGTTTTCAAAGAGCAAAAGGGAGCAGTTGACCCTGCCGCAACTGGGAAAGGAGACGGTCAGCGGCGATGTCATCCGCAAATTGCCCGCGCTTATGGGAGAAGCCGACGTGATCCGGGTAATCCAGATGATGCCCGGCGTGCAGACCCCGAGCGAAGGATCCACCGGATTCAGCGTACGCGGAGGCGGCATCGACCAGAATCTCGTTCTGATGGACGGCGCACCGCTCTACAATTCCGGTCATTTCCTCGGTTTTATGTCGATGTTCAACGGTGATGTCGTCAAGAACGCCCAACTCTACAAGGGCGATTTTCCCGCCAATTTCGGCGGACGGCTTTCTTCCGTGCTCGACGTGAGCACGCGAGACGGAAACAACAGCCAGTTCAAAGGCGATTTATCGATCGGTCTGATTACCTCCAAACTTGCTGTCGAAGGACCTATCGTCAAAGATAAGCTTTCCTTTATGCTGGCCGGCCGAAGAACTTATATGGACATCTTTTTCCCTCTTTTCGGAGATAAGATTCCCAAGAACACCCAGATGTACTTTTACGACCTCAACGGAAAGATCAGCTGGGTGGCAGGGCCGAAGGATCGCGTTTACCTGAGCGCATTCAGCGGGAAAGATGTCTTCGGGATGTCGATGGAAGACTTCGACCTCGACCTGATGAAGTTCAGCTTCGCGAACCACACACAGACACTTCACTGGAGTCACGAATTCTCGCCCAAGGTATTTTTCAGCACCTCTCTATACAACTCCCGCTACAACGCCGGCCTGGACTGCGATATGACCAGCACGAGCTTTGACTATCAGACGGCGATCCGTGAAACCGGTATGAAAGCCGGGATTACCTGGTACATCAATCCGAACAATACGGTCAAAGCCGGCGTTCAGGCCGCCTATTTCCGGATGGATCCGGGCGACGTCACCCCTTCGGACGAAGAATCCATCGTCCAGGCGCTGCATATGCCGCAAAGTTTCGGAGCAATGCCGTCGATTTATGCCCAGAACGAGCAGAAAATCGGAAGGCTGACCCTCCGCTACGGTTTTCGGCTCTCCGCATTCTCTTCGCTCGGAGAAGCCGACCAGAATTACTACGACCCGCAGACACACGAAAAAACCAGGACCGAGCATTTCGACAAAGGAAAAGCGATCAAAACCGATATCGGGTTCGAACCGCGCATCTCAGGATCCCTTTCCATCAGTCCCGATTTCTCGCTGAAGGCGGCATATTCCCGTTCTTTCCAATATATCCAACAGGTGCCGATCAGCATTTCCGGAAGCCCGGTCGATGCCTGGTTCATGGCCTCTCCAAACATTGAGCCGCAGTGTTCCGACCAGTTCTCCGCCGGACTCAATGCGCTCTTCGTGAATCAGGCGCTGGAACTGTCCGTCGAGGCCTTTTACAAAAACAATAAGAACACAATGGATTTCAAGGAGAATCCCGGTTTCGTGTTCGATGATGCCGAACGGGAAAAACTGCTGCGTTTCGGCACTTCCTATTCTTTCGGCACAGAGATTATGCTCCGCTACGATTTCGACCGTTTCGGCGGCTGGGTATCCTATACCTGGTCGCGGGCCATCTACGATATTCCCGAGTTGAACGGGGGAAAGCCCTACCGCTCGCCCCTCAACCACGAGCATTCCGTCAATTTCGTACTGTCGTACGATTTCAACCGCCGGATTTCCGCCTCGGCCGACTGGGTTTTCTACAGCGGTGCTCCCACTACCTTCCCGAACGGCCGCTTTGTCTACGGAGGCTCCTACGCGAACATCTATTCGTACAGGAATGAAGATTCCCTGCCCGACTATCACAGGATGGACCTTTCCCTGACACTCAAAAGCAAACGGAGGGCGGCGGGAAAACCCTGGGGCAGCGAATGGAATTTCTCGTTCTATAACGCCTATTCACGACACAATGCCTGGTCGCTGGCCTTCCTTTACAGCAAAGAGCAAGAGCGCCCTATGGCAATGAAAGTCTACCTTTTCACCATTATTCCGTCGATATCCTACAATGTCTTTTTCTAATCACAGAATCTTGTCGGCGCTGGCTGGTCTCTGCATCGCCTTGCTTTCTTCGGGATGCAGTGAAGAAGTGGATGTACACACGCGGAGCATGGACCGGGCTTATCTGGTAGTTGAGGCGATGCTGACCGACCGTGCAGACCGGCCGCAGACCGTTCTGCTGACGGAATCCATCGATTATTTCGAAGAGGAGCAGCCGCCCGTGGTTACGGGCGCCGAAGTGTCGGTCAGCGACGGGAAGGAAACGTACCACTATACGGAGTCTCCTTCCGGAAGCGGCCGGTATGTCGGACCGGAAGGTTTTCACGGCGAGCCGGGAAACACCTACAAGCTTTCGATCGATGCCGTCGTCGGCGGACATCGCAACCATTACGAAGCCGTCTCCACGATGGAAGAACCGGGATTTGAAGTAAAGGCTGTGGATTATATGTATCTGGGAGCGACGAATCCGCAGGCGGACAGCCTGTGGTCTGTCGCAGTATGGGGCCAGGACAGTCCGGAAACCAACTACTATTATGTCAGCGCCCGACTGAACGAAGCCGTATTCCCGCTCGGACTTTCCCTGGTGATGGATGACAAATATTTCAACGGACAGCAGGTCGTATGTTTTCCGATAACCACGCTTTACCAGACGGAAGCGACCCGGAGACAATTCGGAGACTGCGGAAAATATCTGGAAACCGGTGACGTCTTCACGCTGAACGTCTACTCGGTTCCCAAAGAATATTATACGTTCTATATGGGCTTTGTATCCAGCAGCGTCGGCGCGGCCATTCCGATGCTGCAGTCCCAGCCGGCCAACTGTCCCACCAACGTGACCGGCGGCGACGCCGTCGGCTATTTCGTAGCTTGTTCCTCCTCGACCGCCAGCGTCGTCATCGACAATCCCTTCCGGCCGTTCTACAAGAAGGCATTCGGCGGATTCTAGGACTTATTTCTTTTTCGCACTCCGTGCCGCTTTCCTTTCGGCTTTTGCGCGTTCTTTTTCCTCTTTCTTGGCTTTTGCCCGCTGCTCGTTCACATATTGGGCCGACTTGGTGGTGATGATAATCACTCCGCCCGCTCCGCGGACACCGTATATCGACGCAGAGGCGTCCTTAAGCACATCCACGGAATAGACATCCCTGGGATTGATGGAGCTCAGGTCGGATTCGCTCCCGTCCACGATGATGAGCGGCTCAGTGCCGGCGTTGATGGAGTTGTTCCCCCTGATCTGTATCTTGTTGCCGGGAGAGACCGTCACACCGGGAACACGACCGCGGAGATAGTCATACATATTGCTGTATGAGGTTATTTCATTCTCCTCAGGCTTGAGCGAAGAGACTGAATAAGTCAAATCATTCTTATTTACTGTGCCATAGCCCATTTCCACGGACTGGTCGCCTTCCTGAATGGCGACGCCCTGCGTGGATCCACAGGAAAACAGAAAAGGCATTGAGATAAGCGCCAGGAAGAAAAAAACGGGAAAGAATCGGTTGTTCATGGTTGACAGCGTCTTTGGGATGGATGTACAAATATAGTCTTTTTTCTTTACAGACTGAAATCCACGACAATGGGCCGATGGTCCGACGGATGCCAGAAGTTGGAAATATTCTGCGGATTGCGGACAGGTGTCGTATAGTCGTCCGAGACAATCCGGTCGGAGACGATAAGTTCATACAAAGGTTGCGTGCAATAGACGTAATCGATGCGCGCGCGGCCGCCCGTCGTGGTGTAGAAATCGTTGGGATGTCGCTCGTGGACAACATCGACATAGGGCGTCTCTCCGATGATGTAATCGTGTACCAGCAGGCGTGAATCCTCTTCCGGATAGTGATACACCCAGTTGTCCACGCGGGAGCGGCTGTTGAAGTCGCCCATCATCATCCAGTACTGGCCAGCCGCCTCTTCCCTGGCTTGTGTGCCGACAGTATGCGCGCAGATGTATTCTATCTCCGTGCGACGGTAGTAATCCCCTTCCCTGGCCTGTTTGCTGCGTTCACGGTCTTCCCGCGGCACGCCATAGCCATAGGCCTGCGGCCAGGTGTGGAGCGTCACGATGTTCAGTTCCTTTCCGTGTATTTTCAGCCGCGCCCAACCGGCCCCGTGGCAGACAAGCGTGTCTTCGTTTCCCGTGATGCGGGCCACCTCCCCAATGGGATAGCGCGACGTGATGACCTGCGGGTAGTCATCCCGCCAGCCACCCAGGAACACATATTTATGGCCATAGCGGCGCGCCAGCTCCGGCCAATGCTCCGGCAGATAGCGGTCCGCCTCAGGCATATCCTCATCGGTCCCGTCCAGATAGATGGTTGAAGCTTCGCAGAACACGCAGACGTCCGGCCGCTGCGCCTTCACCCAGGCGACGAAACGGTCGTAATGGTCAGGCTGCCCGTCCCACATTCCATTCTGGATGTTCCAATACAAAAGCCGGAAGTTCGACGTCGGCCGCGACGAGCAGGCCGATACGACGAGGGCGGCAACAGCGAAGGCGGAGACAAATAGAATCAATCGTTTTTTCATAGACACAAAGATACCAATTTTGGACAAATAACGGGATTGTGCTCGCCCGCAAGCGGGCTGCGCACTCCCGAGGGGAATCTTTTCTTTGCCGGAGAGATGAGAATCGGGAACTTGAAAAGAACCCGCTTCAGCGGGGCGGCCGGCGGCCGAGGGGTCTGGGGATGTGCCCCAGTAAAAAAGGGGGCTGCGAGCAGCCCCTTGAATCACAAAAACGGGAAGCCTGACTCAGGCTTCCCGTTTTGTGATTCCGTCGGGATTCGAACCCGAGACCCACAGCTTAGAAGGCTGTTGCTCTATCCAGCTGAGCTACGGAACCATTTGGGACTGCAAAGATAGTAATCTTTCGGAACAATCAATTCATTAATATACGGCATTAGTTCCAGTTCCCAGTGGTCGGATCGATGGAAATCTCTATCTGCTCCTGATCCGGCGAAGTGTTCAGCGTAACGGTCACCGTATGGACATAACCCGGCCGGAAACTCAGTGAGTAATCCAACAAGTACGCGATACCCCCCATCGTCAGTTCAATCAGCGGAGTACGCTTTTCTATGTTCTGTGGCACTACGACCGCCTCAAACCGTTCATTCGATATTTTTTTCATCGTAATCGTCGGCTTGCCTGCGAAAGGATCTTTGGCGATTGATCCGTTTGTCCAGTCGACACTGCATGTCGCGATGGTATTGTAAAGATGAGCCACCACATCATCGGGAATGTCGCCTTCGAACTTCTCTCCCTTTTCCAGCTTGACCACCAATTTCGAGAGCAGATGCTTGAACTGGAGTTTCACGGCCCCGCCGGATCTGGCAGCCTTTTCCGTGTATGCGTATAAAAGATCGGAGCTCTCGTAACCATCGCCATTTTGATCAGCTGCGAGAGTGAACGGATATTTCTCCACAGAGCCCACATTGGCCTGATAAGGATAAAGGGCATAGAAATCGCAGGGCTGGTCACCCCAATACAACTTCTTCGAGGCACTCCATGATGATCCGTCATAGGTGAGACATTCGTTGTTCAGAAAGTTACCGCCGACCTGCAGCGGATACTGCGTCTCGCCATCCCAGGCCACGGCATATAGACTGATGGCATCTCCGCGTTCGAACGAGGTGGCCGTTGCCTTCGTCACTGGATATCCGATGTCGAAAAGAATTTCTCCCTGCTCTGGCTGAATACTCTCACTGCAAGCCGAAAGCGCCATAAGAAAGGCTAAAAAAACTAATAATGTCTTTTTCATTCTCTTTTCCTCCTTCTGTTACTTTACATTCGGATGATCGCCCATAAGAATCGGGCCCTGGCCCGTAGCGCGAACGAAATTCGGATCCACACCGAAAGTGGGATCGAATCCCGCTTTTGTGGTCGGTCCAACGGCACGGCTGTCGTTCGCATAGAATTCTTCCAGCGAGAAAGGCTCGCCTGCATAGGCCTTAATACGCTCTACGATGGCCTGTCTGCTGATAGCCGAGAAGTACGGAATATTGTTGTTCATGCAGCTGGTCACCTCAGAACGATAGATTCCGCGAGAGTGCATATAGCCACCTTCGTATATATCCACGTAGTCCGAATAATTGGGATGAAACATCAGATGTGCCCAGGGAATTTTATTATGATCTGTTAACATCGTCAAATTCCTGAACCAACCCAGTGATTTCATCCTACCATAAATAGAATTAAAATCATCCTCTGCTTGCGGATGATCACATCCGTCCGGACAATCACAGCGCTGAATAAAAGCATTATGATAAATGTATTCATCGCCCAGTTTACCGAATCCATGGCCACCTGCTTCGTGTTGAATCGTCCCTCTGAAATCATAGGGATAAGCATATCTGCTCACTGGGCACATGGACAGTGCAGAGCCATCCGTTTCCATAAACGTAATACCCTCAAAAATAGAAGCATTGACCAGTAAAATAACGAGGCTCTTGGATAAATCCATACCGGCATCGGCCTTTAAGGCCCACGAAAAGACTTCGTCGGGCTTCGCGAGTTTCAGTCGGTTAGTTGACATCGCACTGCCGAATTTATTATCCACTTGCGTATCTACGGCCTCTATTCCACTCTCCTCGCTCACAGCCGTGACGGCATAAACATCGAAATAATCTTTGTATGACTTATAAGGTTCGACATCGAAAAAATGGCCATAGCCTTCCATCGCGTTGCTGAAGAATGCCCCGCTGGCGATATCATAGGCGGAATAGCCATCACCGACAAAGACAATATCGATACCCGGGCCACGGGAATGTGTTTGTAGCACCTGCACGGAACCATCGTAATAATCGGAATCGTACTGATTCACCGTCAAGGTTGTCGTATAGTCTTTCCCGTTGAGAAGGAAGATTATGTCCCCGGTGCGCCCATAACAATAATAATCTAACCTTTCATCGGCCTCTGGCATAAACGAGACTGTGATGGTAACATCGGTTTTTCCGGTTCCAGACGATGGAGAGACAGTCACCCAATCGGGTTTGCTCAGAATGCTCCAGTCGAAACCTGAAGGGGCACGTAATGTCAGTGTCTTTGTGTATTCAGCATTAAGAGCTTGCACTTGTCGGCGGCTGATGGAAAAATCATAATGTGCGCCGATACGAGTAAAAGCCCTCCAGCCCGGATCCGTTTGATAGCGAACAATCGATTGCTCCGGGACTTCTACCTGAAAATTCTCTTTCGAGATACCTAAAAAAGCGTTTTCACCAATTGTCGGAGGTTCAACTGCACCACAAACGATGGAGGATACGTCAAAACAATCAGTAAAAGAGTAGTCATGTATAGACTGCAGCGTACTGGGAAAAACTATGCCAGTGAGTCGATCGTTATAGCTAAACGCATACTTTCCAACAGTAATCAGACCATCCGGTAAATCAAGGATTCCCTGAATGCAGCGACATCCACAAAAGGCAAATTCTCCGATGGTCCTAAGCTTGGATGGAAATGATATATGGGTAAAGTACGTTCCGTGAAAACAAGAACCCGGTATGTCCAATATCCCTTCCGGCACAACAAGATCTCCGGTAAAGCCTGAATATTCAAAGGCATAGGGGCCCAATTCAATAACGTTGGAAAGAAACAATTGCCCGGAAAAAGTTGTGTTTCGAAATGCGCTATTGGGAATCACTTTTATTCTTTCCGGTATAATCAAATCCCCCGTAAATGATCCGCCGGTATCCAAAAAACCTTCGCCAATCGACCCCAGGCTTGAAGGTAAATGAAGAAAACCACTGAAATTGCAATATGCAAAGCTCCTGCTACCTATACGCTCTAATCCACCTGGAAGAAGTAAAGGGCCTGTAGCAGAATAGCATTGGTTAAAAGCCGAATCCTTGATCTCCTTCAGTGAATTGGAAAATTGTACAGAACTGATATTTGTGTTCGCAAATGCATATTCTCCAATAATTTCGATATCGTCTGGCATAACCAGGGTACCGGCAAGGTTTGATTGATAAAATGCCCTATTGCCGATTTCAACCACATGCTCAGGGAAGACAAAGTACGTCAACGACTTTTTTTTATAAAATGACGCGGGAGGAATCACATCGGCTTCACTCGGATAGTAATACGGCGAGTTACCGGGATCGGCCGCCACACCTTCAGCAATACGACTCTCTTTCATATTCACCGCCTCCAATATCGTCATCTGGTCACGCATGAAATAAAAGTCGTCTGAATTGACCACACCGGTAACTTTCAGGTTGCGAATTTTTGCCGGATTCTTGCCGGCAGCCTCGATTGTCGCCTGCAGAGTACCGGCCTGAGCAACGTTCACTACGAAATACTGCCTTGCTTCGCCGCCATGGGTGTTGCGGTCTTCCGTCCAGTCAGTAATCTGCGATGAGGCCAGTTTGAGTTCATACTCACCAGAGGGACTCTTCTTATTGACAGTAAGGGAAACATTCATCTGTTTACCTTGCTGATACACGACCGCATCCCCTTGACTGTAGGAATATGACATACCACCGATTGTAACAGAAAAGAGCCGCGTTCCCCCGGATACCGTTTGTGGAATGACCACCGCGCGCCACGTACCATCGTTTTGAGGGCACATCAAGATACCGTCGAGTTGAGCGCTTCCCAACGGTGACACACCGCCGTTGGAGTAATCAAGAACAGCCTTCCGGGTGGTGCCCGTAAGAATAGCGTTTTTGCTCAACGAGGCATATTCGCCCGGATCGAATCCCGACCCCTCAACCAATTCCAGTTGTACGGCCGAGAACCTGTGACTCAGCCGTACCGGCACCTTCGTTTCACTCGGAGTAATGTCCTCACCCTTACCCCAAAGCCAGTCGGATGCCTCATAACCGGAAAGCGATGAGGCTGTCGCAGAAGCACTTTGGTCTTTCTGAACCTCAAAGTTCGCTCCCGTAACATCGGAAATCGAATTCTGATATGGATAGTACAGATAAAGATCAACGTGCGTATCGATGTCTTTATAATACACCGGGCGTACCGGCACCCATTTATGGTTCGGCTCGTCGAATACGTATTTCACGTTATCGGCCTGGTTTCCGCTAGACATAAGGGTTCCTGCAACCGCATTATTATCGGTGTAATTCACCGCATAAAGTCCCAAAGCATCCTTGTCTACAAAACCCTGGTCATTTGCTTTCGTTTGCACCTGATTGACCGATCCTGAGATGTTGATCGGTATCATTCCATCCCCCTCAGGAGTTGGCCCCGACAAAGGATCAACACAGGAAACAGCCAGGAACGCCGCCGCAAAAAACATTATCAATCTGCAACTTATTCTTGCCATATAAAGTAATTATTAATAAAGTATTCAAGACTGTTCTTTCACTCGAGGTTTCCCCCCATATTACCGCCATTGCCCCAATTATCGATGCCCGGGTTGAGCCCGTCCGGGTCTTCTGCGGCTTCTTGTTTAATTCTGATGGTTCCGGTCAGATTGCCGTTCTTTTGTTTCACCAGCACTTTCCCCTCTCGGGGGTCATACCTCTCGTTTCTCTCGACATTGAGGACAATCTGCGATGTTTTGAGTCCTTTTGTCCTGACGACCGTTATCCAGTCGACTTCAGACTTGACATCAAAATCGACGTTCGCCTTTACCTCCACTGTAAGCGTATGCTGCTCGTTGGATAGACTGTACTCGGACGTCGTCACAAATATGCCGTTGTTCTGGCCCTGGGTAATCTTGACCGTACCGCTCAGCGAACCGCCCTTCTCCCTGAATGTGATGCTGCCTTCACGGGCATCAAAGCCTTCATTCTTCGCAACCGCAAACGAACAAGTACAGGTGCTCAGGCCCTTGGTCCCGATTGCCGATATCCAGCCTGCACAGTCTTCCGGAATGATTATGTCGTATTCCACATTCGACTGGACTTCAACCTCAACGATATGCTCAGCATTGTCCAATTCAAATTCCGACTGGGACAAGATAAGTCCGGCCTTCTCAGCCTGCCGCACCGTGATGGTTCCGGTCAGATTGCCGTTCTTCTGGCTAACAGTAACCTTTCCCTCCCTGCGATCGTAACTCTCGTTTTTCTCAATGTTGAGGATTATCTGCGATGTCTCGAGCCCCTTTGTCCTGACGACCGTTATCCAGTCGACATCAGATTTGACTTCATAATCTACGTTTGCCTTCACCTCTACCGTAAGCGTATGCTGCTCGTTGGATAGACTGTATTCAGGTGTCATCACAAACAGACCGTTGTTCTGGCCCTGGGTAATCTTGACTGTACCGCTCAGCGAACCGTCCTTCTGCTTGAATGTGATGCTGCCTTCACGGGCATCGTAGCCGTCATTTTTCGCTATCACAAACGAGCAAGTCCGAGTGTCCAGACCCTTGGTCCCGACTGCCGATATCCAGCCGGCGCATTCTTCCGGAATGATTATGTCATATTCCACATTCGACTGGACTTCAACGTCAACGATATGCTCGGCATTGTCCAGCTCAAATTCCATCTGTGACAAAATGAGTCCGGCCTTCTCGGCCTGCCGTACCGTGATGGTTCCGGTCAGATTGCCATCCTTCTGTTTAACCAGCACTTTCCCCTCGCGTGCGTCGTAACCCTCATTCCTTTCAATGTTAAGGGTTATCTGCGATGTCTCGAGCCCCTTCGTCCCGACGACCGTTATCCAGCCGACTTCGGACTTGACTTCAAAATCGACGTTCGCCTTTACCTCCACTGTAAGCGTATGCTGCTCATTGGACAGACTATATTCAGGTGTCGAAATGATTAGCGCATCTCCCTGCCCTTGTCTCACTACTACAGTTCCGCACAGAGGGCCATCCTTCTGTTTGAACGTGATATTTCCCTCTCGGATATTGTAGCCATCATTCTTTGCGATAACAAACGAGCAGGACGTTGCAGTCAATCCTTTCGATCCGACAGATGAAATCCATCCGATGCAATCTTCCGGGATTATTATTTCGTATTCCACATTAGACTGGACTTCGACATCAATCACCTGCGATTCGTTCGAAAGATCGAATTCCGTCGGAGAAAGAAACAATCCGAGCTTCTTGTCCTGCTTCACGGTGATAATCCCGTCAAGATCGCCGTTAATCTGTTTTACTGAAACCTTTCCGGTCCGGGAATCATAAGATTCATTTGCATCGACTTCCAGAACGATCTGCGAGGATTTCAATCCTTTCGTCCCGACATATTTGATCCACGGGGCTTCCGATTTGACTTCAAATTCAACATTTGAAGCAACTTCGACGGTCAGCGTATGCTTTGAATTGCTCAACTCATAGTCGGTTGTCGTGATGAACAGTCCATTAGTCTGACCTTGCCTGATGACCACCGTCGATGAAAGGCTGCCATCTGTCTGGCGAATGGTCACCTTTCCCTCACGACTGTCATAGCCTTCATTCTGCGCGATGCCGAGCACGACGGTCGAGGATGTCAGACCTTTGGTACCGGAATACTTCACCCAGTCCGCGCAGGACTTGTCGACAACGACTTCAAACTTCACGTTGGCTTTGACTTCAATGTCGAGTTGCTGGGACGCATTGGTCAGGTTGTACTCCAACTGGGAAAGCAGAAGCCCGGACGTCGGTCCCTGAGAAACCGAGACATTGGCAGTTCGCTCTTCACAAACAAAGGTCACGACGCAGTTCCGTGCATCGAAACTTGAATTCGCATCACAACTGATCGTAATCCGGCTTCCCGAGGCCTCTTCTCCCGCAGAAGGCGATACATGGCACCACGACTGACTTGTGCTTGCAGTCCACGCCTTGTTTGCTGTCAAGGAAACGGTTTGGGAACCGCCGGTTTCCGAAACGGTTACAACGGTCTGGTCGATCAGCAAAACAGTCTCTCTTGCGCAGGATAGCAAGATGGACAAAACCAGAAGAATCGGTATAAATCTTTTCAAAATAAAAGGCAGGTGATTACTCGATATCCTTGAAGGCGTAGGGAGCGTAATTGTAACCGCGCTCGTCGTAGATCGGAAGCAGGCCGTTCACGATACGGTCTACGAAATCGTCGTAATCCGTACGGTTGTCATTGCTCCAGGCCACCTCGGCCAGGGCGGCCAGGCGCGGAAGTGCCATGTGCTCGACGTGGTCGAACGTGGCGATGTATTCCGTCCATATATTGGCCTGAATGCCTTTGATGTGGGTCTTTTCGTTCTCGTCGAGCTGGTCGTAGGGATCGAAGGCGTAACATTTGCGCAGCGGCAGGTTGCCGCCGATACCCAGCGGCTCGCCATTGCCCTTCGGGTCTCCGGTCTGATAGTAATCGAGATAGAAATGGCTGTTGGGGGTCATCACCACGTCGTTGCCCATTTTGGCGGCAGCAATGCCGCCCTTGGCACCGCGCCACGACATCACCGTCGCGCTCTGTGACACGCCACCGTCGAGAATCTCGTCCCAGCCGATGATCTTGCGGCCTTTTTCAGCCAGATACTGCTCCACCGTGGTAATCAGATAACTCTGGAGTTCCGCTTCGCGTGTAAAGCCTTTTTCCTTCATCAGTGCCTGGCACTTCGGGCATTTTTCCCACTCTTCGCGGGGAGCTTCGTCGCCGCCGATGTGGATGTATTCCGAAGGGAAGATGTCGCAGATCTCATCGAGCACTTTCTCAAGGAAAGTCACTGTCTCGGGGTTTCCGGCGCAGAACACTTCAGGGAAAACGCCCCAGGTGGTCTGCACCTTATAGGGATATTCGGCACCACGGCAGCCCAGTTCGGGATAGCTGGCCAGCGCGGCGGAAGCGTGCCCCGGCATTTCGATTTCCGGGATGACGGTAATATGACGTTCTGCGGCATAGGCCACCACATCGCGCATCTGGTCCTGCGTGTAGAAACCGCCGTACGGCACACCGTCATACTGGTTCGAGCCATAGTGGCCCACCAGCGTCTCGGCACGGACCGAACCGACTTCGGTCAGGCGCGGATACGCCTTGATCTCCGCACGCCAACCCTGATCTTCGGTCAGGTGCCAGTGGAATACGTTGATTTTGTGCAGGGCGATCATATCGATGAACGCCTTCACCTCGTCGACCGAAAAGAAGTGACGGCAGCAGTCGAGATGGGCGCCCCGATAGGCGAAAGCAGGCTTGTCGTGGATCAACACGCCGGGAATCCGGTCACCTCCCTGTTTCTTGACCTGGGCGATGATCTGCAGCAGCGTCTGCTGACCCCAGAAAATAGCGGCGTCAGAGCCGCCACGGATCTTGACCTTGCCGCTGCGTGTATCGAGGATATATTCCTCGGGGGCGAGCTGCTTGTCGATCGGAGCATACAGACGCGGCATCGTGGCATCGGCGGGGATTTTCACACCCCTTCCACCGTATTCGACCGACACGGGATTAGGGACAATGGCCAGTTTGACCG